>OKSP01000457.1_pt1 | contig 23771 bp, 15 predicted proteins | sample 2434041 | NCBI WGS metagenome assembly OKSP01 (sample SAMEA3879593, study PRJEB24766) | human gut metagenome | biome: human-associated habitat; feature: feces | place: USA | collected 1985/1987
TTCAGCCCATGGTCAAACCTGAAAAAGGCTACTGTTAAATAATCCATTTGGGTAATTAATACAGATTCCTAAAAAGAAGGCTCCGGTCATTGCGACCGGAGTCTTTCTTTATCGGCAATTTTGCACGCTAAATCAACATAATCTGTCATGGACGCTGTGAAAGTTGTGTGCTATATTGAGTATATAGGAACGCTCCAGACAGCTGTTCCTGTCTGAATCGTTCAGTTAACACTAACATACACTTTTAGGAGGGAAAAAGAATGAAGAAAACAAGCAAAACATTACTCTCTTTTTTACTGGCGTTTGGAATGATCCTTTCCATGTTTGCAGTGACCTCTGCTACAGGTTGGGCGGCAGATGAACATGTTCCTGCATCGGCAACCTTAGTTGCCTATCCGAAGCCGGCAACAGAATCCCTGGCTTCCTTATCATCCAAAGTTTCCGGACTAAAATCAAGTAATAAGGCAGTTGTCACTGCCAAACTGTCAAAATCCACCTACGGCACTTCACAGACATACTATACGATTCTGGCAGTCCCAAAGAAAGCCGGTACAGCCACTGTTTCTTTTAAATGTCAGGGAAAAACATATAAAATAAAAGTAACTGTAAAAAAATATGTAAATCCTGTTAAATCAGTAAAGATTGGTGCAACTACTGTATCAGGTTCCAGGTTTAAATCTTCTTCCGAAACAAGTCTCAGCTATGCAAAGTTTGCCGAAAAAAAAGTAAAAACAACGGTTACTCTTGCAAAAGGATGGAAACTTGGTGAACTGTACATATATAGTGGAAATAATCCTGCGAATGGCAGTATGAAACCTGCAATTGAATATATGCAAAGAGGATGGATGCGCAGTGAATCTGTAGCAAACGGCGGCAAGATTCCGGTAGCCGGAGGTAAAGGTTTCAGAATCATGTTTACTGCAGTTAATTCTAAAATCGGTATCAGAGAATATATGACTATCATGCTTAAGTAAACGCTCAGGATTTCATTGGGAATACAGAAGAAAAATGAAAAGAAAGCATCTTCACTTTGATAAATAAAGTATAAAACAGGGCAGTCTCATCGGCATAATTTTTGCCGGGAGGCTGCCCTGAGTATTTTGTCTTATTTCACTTCTACTAATTCAATCTTGAAGTTAAGTTCCTTTCCTGCCATTTCGTGGTTTGCATCAAATGTAATGTTTTTCTCATCTTTAGCTGTCACTTTAACAGGAAATGGCTGACCGAACTGATTTGACAGGTATACCTGCTGGCCAACTGTCAAGTCTTCGGAACCTGGGAGCTGGGCGATTTCCATAGTGAAGATGGCGTTTGGATCTGCCATACCGTATGCCTCTTCCGGCATAAGGTGAACATCAATGATCTGTCCAACTTCCATGTCAGCTACAGCTGCATCAAACCCTCTGATCATCTGGCCTGCACCGCAGATGAATTCCAGCGGTTCGCCACGGTCGTAAGAAGAATCAAACTGTGTTCCGTCATTGAAAGTTCCTCTGTAATGTGTGCGACAGGTTTTTCCTACATTGCGTCCTGTAAGCGGAGGCTGTGATCCGCCACATCCACCGCATCCGCCACCACAGCTGTCTCCACAGGAGTGTCCCTCCTCATGACTGCCACAGGAATGACCTTCTTCATGATGGTGATGGTCGCAGTTAGCTCCGGAAGACACTAATTCGCCTTTTAAATAGCTTTCAACTGCCTGATCAGTATTTCCCTGGGCTCCGGCGCATAATTCGATTCCTGCCTCTGTGAGAGCTGCCTGAGCACCACCGCCGATACCACCGCAGATCAGAACATTTACACCCTGCTCAGCAAGCAGACCTGCAAGTGCACCATGTCCTGTACCGTTAGAACCGATCACTTCACTGGAAACTACTTTGTTGTCTTCCACTTCATAAACTTTAAAAGACTCTGTTTTTCCAAAATGCTGAAAAATCTCTCCATTATCATATGTTACTGCAATTTTCATTTGAAAAATCCTCCAAATTATTTTTTATACCCATTCAGTCCAGTATAAACTGTCTGCGACTCAAAAGCAAGGCTATTTGATCAGGTAATTCTCAATTCCATTTGCAATTCCCCGTACCATTTTTTTCTGATAAGAACTCTGCTGCATACGGCGGTCTTCGGAAGGATTACTCATATATCCCATCTCGATAATCGTTGTCGGAACTTTGCTCCAGTTATTTCCGGTCATAGAGTCTGTTTCCCAGACGTATTCTTTTCTGCATCCTGTAGCTGACACATATGCATTGAGCACAGCCTCAGAAAGAGCTTTGTTTTTTCTGTACATAGATGAAATATAAGGACTGTTTCTGGTTGTACAGATAGTCAGTGCTCCACTGATAGAGGAATTATCACTTCCATTGGCATGGATACGGATATACGCATCCGCGTTTGCCTTATTTGCCACTTTTGCGCGGTCAATACAGCTGAGAGCTACTTTACTGTTGGTTCTGGTCATTACTACCTTAAAACCTCTTTTCTGAAGAAGGGTTCTTAGCTGAAGACCAATGCTCAGGTTAAGCTTATATTCCTCCACACCTGTAGCAACACCCTGGGTTCCGGAAGTATCTTTCTCTTTCAGCTGGCTGGAACCAGGCCCAAGAGGTTCATAACCGCTGGCAACGACAGCAGAATGCCCCGGATCCAGTACAACAACAGGAGTCCAGACACCTTTACTGTTGATCTTTCGTCCATTTACAGTCTGATTGATACGCATTCTTCCGGTCTGTTTGCCAAAATACCTGAAACGATTATGAATACGGTGCCACCCTGTAAGCATAGCACCGTCTGCGGCAAAACAATAATAATACTTGCCGATTTTGTGCAGGTCTGTCAGCTTTTTACCATTCTTATAATAGTATTTTTTTCCATCGAAGGTTTTCCACCCGGTGAAAGTACTGCTGACAGATGCTGCCTGGACATCTGTAAAATCTACAGCAGGTAAAGCTGTGACCAGGAGAAGAATACACAAGAGCCAGATAAAACATGATTTTCTTTTCTTCATACATGACTTCCTTTCATATAGAGATATTTTAAGTGATGGTTTTGTATGTTGATTATATCATGTAATTGTCTGGGAGTGTGGAAAAAAGCATATAAAAAGAACGACTCCGATCGCAATGACCGGAGCCTTCTTTTTAGGAATCTGTATTAATTACCCAACTGGATTATTTCACTTTAGCTGTTTCAAGATTGGACCATGGGCTGAATACTTTCCTGTTATCAATGGATGTTCTGTTGAATGCATGCATTCCAACTATCCTAACACACAGGGATTACCAGTTGCAAATAAAATTTTTAATTGAACTTATTTAAGTAATATGCTATAAATAAGTTTGAGGTGATGAATATGGAATATAATTTTTCAGAGGATCTGAAGTCTATACGAGAGATTCTGGGATTTTCTCAAAGTGAACTTGCAGAAAAAATCGGAGTAGAGCAGGTGACGATCTCAAGAACCGAGCTGAAAAAAACAGAACCATCGGCAAGGCTTTTGGAAGCAGTATATTCGTTTGCATTTGATAAAAACATAAAGATAAACAAATTAAAGGAAATGTTCTGGAGAGATGATTTAGGTGCAAATGAAAAATTGCTTTTTCATGGCGCTAAAACTGAAATTGACGGAGAGATTGATATTCATAAGGGAAGAAAAAATAATGATTTTGGGCAGGGATTTTATACAGGAGAAAGTTATGAGCAGGCAATATCATTTGTTTCAGGGTTTGGTAATTCTTCCGTATATTATATCAGATTTGATGACAGAAATCTGAAATGCAAGAGATATGAAGTAAATCAGGAATGGATGATGACGATTGCTTACTATAGGGGAACATTGGATGAGTATAAGGATCATCCGGCAGTAAAGGCACTTATAGAACAGTCGCGGAACTGTGATTACATAATTGCTCCAATTGCAGATAACCGTATGTTTCAAATCATTAATTCATTTATCGCCGGAGACCTTACAGATGAACAGTGTAAACATTGTCTTGCTGCCACAAATCTTGGGATGCAGTATATTTTTCTGACTGAAAAGGCTGTATCCCAGATAAAATTAACAGAACGATGCTATATATCAAATAATGAAAGGGAATACTATAAAAATATAAGACTTGAAGAGTCAAAACTGGGTGATGACAAAGTTAAATTAGCTAAAAGGCAATATAGAGGGCAGGGAAGATATATTGATGAGATTCTGTCATAAAGGGGTGACCAATATATGAAAAGGATGAATAAGGATGGAGTGCTTTTATGTGAACTTCAGGCAACAGCATTTGAAAAGTCAATTGATAAAATGGAGTCAAGTTCAGAGATTTTTATCAGGCGATTTATGAGGAGTCGAATAGCTAAAAGGCTTGATGATGGATCAGTACTGGAAAGTAATATTCAGGCAGAGGATATCCTGCAGCTGGTTAATGAAGAATATGGGTTTTCTAATTATGGTTCTGTGAAATATACCCGTAACGAAATGTATTGGATTGGATATATTTACAGGTATTTTGTAATAACCTACGAATTAACTTCCATGCAAGTCTATAAGATCGTAAAGCCAAAGGAACTGAAAGGGCTGTTTTTGCCATATCATACAATGGATCCATCTCAGGCTATTGAACGAATATTGGAAGCAAAAGGCCTGTTTACAGATGAAAAAATGGAATTGGAACGTCAGTATGAAATATTCAAAAGAATACGAAATAAAAAATTATAAGGGGCTGTCCTGAAATTCACCAATGTTAAGATTTTCACCGTATGATAAAGTAAAGTTCTTAGCAATATCAATTTCATTTCCGTTTAATGTAGCATAAATTTCATCAGCTGGTACTTCCAGTGAATATCCTCTTCCTGTCGGAATCAGCGAAGAGGAATACCTGAATTGTCAGATATCCATACTCAGAAATCCTATTATCGGAAATGTGTTCTTCCGGCTGAAATATATTGAGAAATTTGGAACCGGAATCATGAGGATCAATCATGCTTACAGGAACGCACTGATAAAACCATCGTATCAGTGTTTTTCTAATTCTATCAAAGTAATTCTTCCTGTTATAAGGGAAAACTATGACCTGAACGAAGCCGAACAGATACTGGTCAGAATCCTTAAAAAAACAGGTGCAGGCAGGGGAGTCAGATATACCTTGAAATAGCAGAAAGCAATATAAGGATAAGCTTCTGTGGCAGAAGCATCAGAATAATGTTATAATTCTTATAAACAAGAAATAACAGGAATCAGTTTGGAAGAAAGGTGGTTTTTATTTATGGGGTTATATTTGAATCCAGGAAATGAGGGATTTTTTGAGTCAGTTTCTTCCCAGATTTATGTAGATAAAACAGAACTCATTCAGTATACAAACCAGGTATTTCGAACTAAGCAGAAGTTTCTTTGTGTAAGTCGTCCAAGACGTTTTGGAAAGTCTATGGCTGCCGAAATGCTGGCAGCATATTATCAAAGAAACTGTGATTCACAAAAATTGTTTGCCAATATGAACATAGCAAAAGATCCTTCATTCCCAGTGCATTTAAACAGATATAATACAATTTTTTTGAACATGCAGGATTTTTTCAGTCGCACACATAATATTGACAGGATGTGTGAGCTTTTCAGCAAATATGTTCTTCGTGATCTTCTGAGAGAATATCCTGATCTTGATTATCTGGATCAGACAGATCTGATTGATGTGCTGCAGGAAATTTATAGAGAGTACAAAATTCCATTTGTTTTTATTATTGATGAGTGGGACTGGATTTTCTCAGAAACCTGCTGAAAGACAGAAACTATGTCGGGCTTACTTATATGACAGGAATTCTTCCGATCAAAAAGTATGGCTCCTATTCTGCATTAAATATGTTTGACGAATTTTCCATGACCAATCCAGGCGCACTTGCTGAGTATGTTGGTTTTACAGAGAATGAAGTGAAAGCGTTATGCAAGCAATTTGATATGAGTTTTCAGGATACAAAATGTTGGTACGACGGATATTTTTTTGAAAAAATCGGACATGTTTATAATCCCCGTTCTGTTGTAAGTGCCATGCTGAGCCATTTCTTTGATAATTACTGGAACAAAACAGAAACATTTGAGGCTCTGCGAGACTATATTGTTATGAATTATAAGGGCCTGAAAGAAGCTATTATCGAATTACTTGCCGGAAAAAGACTGGCAATAGATATTGGCTCGTTTAATAATGACATGACTACCTTTTCAAGCGCTGATGATGTATTAACGTTGTTTATCCATCTGGGATATCTCGGATATGATTTTTCCAGAAAGGAAGTGTTTATTCCGAACAGTGAGATCACAACGGAATTTATTACTTCCATACGAGATGCCGGATGGCAGGAAGTGATTACAGCAATAAGAAATTCTGAAGAGTTACTGCAGGCAACATGGAAACTGGAAAATAAAGTAGTTGCTGAGAAAATACAGGCGGCACATTTTGAAACTTCTATTTTAAAGTATAATGATGAGAATGCATTGGCTTGTGTACTTTCACTTGCATATTATAGTGCTCGTGCTTATTATACAGAAATCAGGGAGCTGCCGTCCGGAAAAGGCTTTGCAGATATTGTATACCTGCCCCGAAAATAGCACCTGGACAGGCCGGCTATGATCATTGAATTGAAATGGGACAAAAGTGCTGACAGTGCAATCCGGCAGATAAAAGAACGCAATTATCCCCTGGCATTGAGTGGTTACTGTGGAAATTTATTAATGGTTGGAATTAATTATGACACGAAAACAAAAATACATGAATGTATTATTGAAAAATTGGATATGTAAATTGTAAAAAGAAAGGCTCCGGTCGCAATGACCGGAGCTTTCTTTTTTAGGAATCTGTATCAGTTACCCAAATGGATTATTTCATGTTAGCAGGCATCAGATTTGACCATCTGCTGAATACTTTCTTGTTTGTATCCGGGTCTTTTGTGAAGGAACGCATTCCTACTACCCAGTTTTTCTTTGGTACCTTCTTGAACTGTACAGTAACTTTGTTCTTGTTGATGTTCAGGATCTTGTGATCTCCATAACGGTATGGACGTAACTCACCGTTGTCGTTCTTGGAGGATGTTCCCAGAACTACATCATATCCTGCTACATTAGAAACTTTGTTGTATGTTACGGTAATAGTAGAACCTTTCACTTTTACCTCTGTGATGACTGGTGCTGCCGGTGTTGTTGCTTTTACTTTGAATGCTTTTCCTTCAGACCACTCACCGAATACTTTCTTGCCGTTCTTGTCACGTGTCCAAGCGTGGCAGTATGCATAGTAGGTTCCCTTCTGTACATATTTGAATGCTGTAGAAGTCTGTACCTGGTTCTTGCTGATCGCATCGTAATCTTTGCTTGTTGTGCAGTTTTTGTCTGTAGAGATTACATAATCGTAACCGGAAGCGCCTTCTGCATCACCGGAAAGGATCACAGTTGCTTTGTTGCCGACAACTTTGACACTGCTGATTTCTGTCTTGCCAACAACCGGAGCATCTTTGACAATGTTGAATTTAACAGTCTGGCTGCCAGTGTAGTTCTTGTTGGAAGAAAGTGCTTTGATTGTTACAGTACCTTCGCCAATCTCTTTGTTCTCGCCGTAGGATACTTCGTAATCTTTACCTTCTACGAGTTTTGTATTGCCATTAGTTACAGTAACAGCCGGTTTAATCTGCTCTCCTGTAACAGCCTGATCTGCAATAGGAGCGATGTTAACTTTAGCAAGATCTTTAGCTGTAATCTTGAAGTTGAACTTCATTGTATTTGATTTATCGCCAGAAATAGTATAGTTTTCTTTTCCAACTGCTGTAAGAGCAACTTCCACTGTTGAAGTTCCAACTTCTGTAGTATTATCACCCTTCAGAGCTACTGTATAATCTGTTCCCTGAACCAGTTCTTTTCCAGAGTATGGATTTACGATAGTAACATCCGGTGTAACCTGTACTCCGCCTGCATATGGAACATCTTTTACTGTGACGTTACTGTTGACAATATCAGTTGTGCCAATATTAAATTTCTGTGAATATCCTTCATTCTTTGCTGCTTTATCAGCATCTGTTCCAATTACATAATTACCAAGACCCTTGATAATAACTTGCGCCTTGTCAGTAGCGGCAACATTATCTTTGTAGGAAACTTCATAATCAGTTCCTTCTACCAGTTTATGTCCATCTACAGTTTTATTTACAGTAACCTTTGGTTTCTGCTCCTCACCTGTATAATGTAAATTAGATGCTTCTACAGTTACATCGCTTGATGAAAGGTCTTTGATAGCCTTTGGTGTAATCTTAAATGTTGTCTTAGCATTTAAAGAATAGCCATCTTTTCCTACTGCTTCGATAGTTGCAGTTCCTACTGCTTTGTTTTCTGTATATTTGATTGTATATTTTTTGGTATCAACAGGAGTTCCCTTCTTATCGCTTCCGCTGTCAGCAGTCAGAACGACACGGAATGTATCCTTTGCATGCGTAATACCTTTTTTGGATTCTGCATCATTGTAGTTGTATTCAAGATCCGGAACTCCGTCAAAATCTGTAGCGCCTTCTTTATATACAAATTTAGCATTCATTTCCTGTGCATCGATAGGGAATGTGACAGTAACAGTTCCTTTGTAATCACCTTTACCAGCAAGAAGAACAGTAGCTGTTCCTGTAGCTGTATTGTTCTTATAAGCGGATACGTAATAATCAGCGTCTAATGTAAGAGGTGTTTTTCCATCTTTGATATTATTTTTAAACAGTGTACCATCAGAAAGTTTGATGTCATTTAAAGTATAAGCACTTCCGGTATATACCTGTGACGGAATGCTTGGAATTGTTACTGCGCTCAGCTCTTTGGAGATAACTTTTCCATAAACCACTTTTGTTCCACTAAAGTTACTATTTTTTACATCATTATTAGCTTTTAATGTAACTTTAATTCTTCTGTTTCCGGCATTATTAGTACCATCTGATGCATATTCGATATCATAATCAACGCCTTCACGTACAGTTGTTCCGTTGAATTTAACTGTGACAGATGGTTTAACAGTTTTATCTATTAAATTACCAGTCGTTTTATCAAACATATCTTTGCTGTATGTTGTATCAGCAACGGTGATATCTTTGTCAGCAATGTTACTAAGATCAGCTTTATTAATTGTGAATGTCTTAGTATAGGTCGCACCGGCATAGTTACCTGCACCTTTGATGGTTACAGTTGCAGTACCTGCATCTACATTGTTTACATAGCTTGTGCTGAAATCACTTAAATATTTCAGTTTAAGGCTACCGCTGATTGTAATATCTTTATCAACTGGTTTCTGCTCTTTAGCATTATAAGTAACACTTGTTAATGCTGCATCAAAAGCATTTGTAATATCTTTTGTAAATGTCTTGGAAACAATATTGAAAGTTACAGTTTTTGTTCCTTCATACTTACCTTTTCCTGTAATGATTACAGTAGCGCTACCTGCATCACGGTTCTTCTGATAGGTAACCTCATAATCAGTACCTCTTGAAAGTTCAGAACCTTTTTCGTTATTATATTTTACAGTAACAGCAGGTTCTACATCAGATCCTGTATATATCTGATCTTCAATCGGTGCAACATATGCATTTGCAAGGTTGTATTTAGAAACAGTTACTTCTTTCTGGAAAGTTGTTCCTGCATACTCATTCATACCTGTAACAACAACATAGGTCTTGTCATTAACAGTTGTAACATCTACTCTATACTGAGCTTTGTCACCATTGTCACCATCAAATTTAGTAAGTCCAGCTACGCTTGTTGCGTTTGTTGCTGCTTCATTAAATTCTTTAGCTGGTGCATAAGTAAGGCTTGTTGGCCATGTCACATCTGTTTCTTTGAAAGATACAGCTTTTACCTTATATGTCTGAGAAATTGTTCCTGTATATCCACCAATAGTTAAGCTAACGCTAACTGAGCAATCGTTCTTTGGTGCAGTTACTGGATCTGGATTATATGTATGAGCAGCAACAACGTTCTGGTCTCCAACAGTATATTCTGTTTCTCCGATCCATACCTTAGCTAATACTGGTTTGTAGGATTCTTTATTACTGTTTTTGTAAGTATATTCTGGCATTTTTCCTCTTTCAAGGAGAGTACCATCAACAGCATCTTTCCACTGCTGGTCTTTTAATTCAATGCCAGTAATATCGGTAGCAGAAATGTCACCTACTGTTACAGGTACAGTACCTTTATATGTTAACTGTGTAGCACTGCCTGGTACTGTAAATGTGATTACAGGATAAATCATAGCACCTTTATCGGCATCAGTACCAGTTAAAGTATAAGCTTTGCTATCTTTTTCAACATACACAGATTTTGCAACTTCTGTTGCATTGCCCTTTAAATAGCCAGTGTCTATTGTAAATAAGTCATTGACAGTTTTGCTTTTTGCTGCGCTCCATGCAACAGTTGCATTCTTTACAGCAATTTTGGTGGCTTCAATATAATCAGCAGCATCACCTGTTACTGTAACGGATTTTCTTGCAACTTCAATATCTCCGTATGTTTTAGTATTTGTAGCAACATAAGCTACTGCTGTAAGTTCGCAACCCAGATCAGCAGCAGTTACACTATAAGTAGCACCGGTACTAATTGTACTTCCAGCTTTAATCCATTTATAGGATACAGTGCCGTTAGTAGTAACGCCAGCCGCTGCTGCTGTTAAGGTGATTCCTGCTTTTGCATCACCAGTAATTGTTACAGCAGCATTTTCAGCTACTGTTGCGTAATCTGCTTTAGAAGCGCCTACAATTGTATAATTATCAGTTGCAATAGGAGTTCCCCAATCAGAGACGCCAGCCGCAGTATCCGCCTGTGCTTGGTATATTTTATAGGTTAATGTGTTTCCGAGATTAGTAGCATCCAATTTTGGATTTTTTTTGGCATCTCCTGAAAGTGTACCAGCCGCGTTCTTATCAAGTGTACCAACTTCCGTTTCAGTTCCACCGTTCAAAGAATATGTAAGCCTATAGCTATACTGTGTACTTGTACCTTCATTTGTTGTAACTGTAAAGCTTGTACCATATTTTATCTCATTATCAGTTACTCCATCACCTGTGATAGTTGTCTTTGGTGAAACTTGTGCAACATCTTTAGCTGCATCAACATTAGTGTCTTCAACCACTGGTGCAGTCTCAGATTCATCAGAAAATGTTTCAACTGCAACGTCAGAACCATCGCTGAACTCAGCAGCCCATACCGGCACATTAGAAGTAGCAAGCATTGCAACAACAAGTGACATACTTAATGTCTTTTTTGCCATGCCCTTCTTTGTGTTTTTAATCTTTGTCATGATTATAGTTCCCCTTTGGGTGGTGGACAGGTTGATTTTTGAGAAAATTTCGTATGGGGAATTGATTTCAAACTTGAGGAATATCCGGATTTTATGATTTATAAGTGGATAATTGCTGACAATCGTAGTAAAAATAGGCAGTTATTGCAAATAAACCTGTTGCTGTATTGAAAAATTCTTCTGGTTTTACGCTGATTGTAATAAGCAACGATACATAATGAAACTCCTAAAATATCCAGAGGATCTGTCTGAAAAATTGACGGTGTCGGATTAGCAAAAATAGATTTCAACACTCGTGTCTGTATTTTTTTATTGGAACAATAAATCGGAACCCGGTTCTGTTTTTAGTTAATGGCAAGCTGAAAAATCATCAACAATGTGTGAAAAGCTTTCAGCCATATTAGAAGCTGATCGATCATGCTTTGGAATTGGAGCAGAAAGGCAGATCAATATGTGTAATGCATTGGAAGAGTTAAAACAAGGAGAAGTTCTTTCTAATTTTACTCTGTCAAACGTGCCATTTTTTTTTCTTTTAAACCTTTTCGACTGAAATGGAATTTCACCTAAAATCCCTGATCGGTAATTATTCACGTTGATAGTCAGCGTTTATTGTGCTATTATAGTTATAACAGTTTTGCTGCGACAGATACCATATTCTATGAATTGGAGAACTTTGCCATGGATAAACAGTACTTATTAGAAATAATCTCGAAATATAAAGAGACTCTGCACAGGAAAATCGAAGAACGAAAAAAAGAGATGGAAAGTGACAATACGGAACATTATCTGATGTATCATGCTTTGGGGTTTTCCGATGAAGAGGGATACGAAATTGATTTTCAGCAGAATGTAGGACGTTTTCTGTATAAATACGCAGGCTCTATGTTAGAAGAATTAGTAATAAGCTGTCTTATGGAAACATATCCTGGTGCAAGATCTAAGGTAAGGATTCCTAATACTATTGACTCCAGCCCGCGGACAGTAGAGATTGACTGTCTGATAGGTTCGGAAGCATTTGAAATTAAGTGGAAAGATGCAACAACTGATGGGGATCACATAAAAAAAGAACAAAAGAGAATCCAGATCATCAAGGAGTCCGGATATAAACCCATCCGACTTATGTTTTTTAACCCGAATAGAGAACAGGCTATTCGGAAACAGGCACAGATAAGACAATTATATGAAGAAATCGGAGGAGAATATTACTCTGGAGACGATGCCTGGGAATATCTGAAAAGTTCTACAGGAATTGATTTAAAAAGCCTGATGGAAAATATGGGGTAAACAAATTGAAAGAAAATAATGTAATTCAGGGAGACTGCCTGGATATATTGGGAGAAATTGAAGAAAACAAAGCAGATATGATATATCTGGATCCACCTTTTTTTACTCAGGAAAAACAAAAACTAGTGTCTTCCAAAACGAATAAAGAATATATTTTTAATGATACATGGAACAGTATGGATGAATATCTTTCTTATATGGAAGTTCGTCTGATACAGTGCCGGAGAGTCTTGAAAAAGACAGGAAGTATTTTTGTACATTGTGACAGAAATGCTTCTCATTATCTCAAAGTACTTCTGGATAAAATATTTGGGAGTTCAAATTTTCAGAGTGAGATTATATGGAGTTATAAAAGATGGTCCAATTCGAAAAAAGGGCTTTTGAATAATCACCAGGTAATACTTTTTTACAGTAAAACTTCTAATTTCAAATTTAACAGGATCTATACGGATTATTCAGAAACCACCAATATTGACCAGATCCTGCAGGAACGTGTGCGAAATGAAAAAGGAAAAGCTGTTTATAAATATAACGCAGATGGGGACATTGTCATCGGACAAAGTAAAAAGGGAGTTCCTTTATCTGATGTATGGGAGATTCCTTATCTGAACCCCAAGGCAAAAGAACGGGTAGGGTATCCAACCCAGAAACCCATTCTCTTGCTGGAGCAGATCCTGCGTCTGGTAACAGATGAAGGAGACTTTGTTATTGATCCGTTTGCCGGATCAGGGACTACTGTAGTTGCTGCCAAAATGCTGAAACGCAAATATCTGGGAATAGATATTCTGCCGGGAGCGGTGGAACTCACAGAACATCGTTTGGAATCATTGATAAAAACAGAATCTGTTCTTTTAAAAAAAGGAAAAAAGGCTTATCAGAATCTCTCAGATTTCCAGATGGATATCCTGAAACACTTTCAGGCCGTTCCGGTGCAGCGAAACAGTGGAATTGACGGATTTCTAAAAGAATATATTGATGGTCAGCCTGTTAGCATCAAGATCCAGAAAGAGGATGAAAGTTTTGAAGATGCATTGAGCAAAATGATAAAGGCCGGAACTATCAAAAAATGTTGTTTTATGGTACTTGTTCGTACTCACATGGATGAACAGCGAAAATTTTTATATCATAATGTCCCTGAAAATGTTATTGTAATTGACAGTTATGAACTGCAAAACGAACTGCTCCTGGAAAAATTACATCTCCAGACTTATTCTGGAAAAATCTGTGTATTTTCAAAAGAAAGGGGGATGTCGCTTTAACGAATGAATTTTCGTGAAGCGGCAGCTTCCTTTTTACTGTTCTAAGGATAAAATCCATCAAAAAACGCTTTTCAGTGTTACAGGCTATTATTAACTGCACTGGAATTTAGAATTTCAAGTCAGCGCAAATATTGCATTCTAACCAATTCAACAGTCTTTATCAGTTTCGACAAGTTGCATAAACCTATCTCTTTCTTCTTTATTTGGCATCTTTGCAGTATTAAAAATCAAATCCCATGGCATATTATCTAACTTAATAAAATTCAAAGCCATCATTAAATGTGCAACAGCTAAGCCAAATGCTAAATTTTCATGTGTATTAACTTGATAGCATGCCCTCTGTTTAATTCCTGTATAAAACCTTGTCAGATGAACTCCGTCTTTCTTATTACCATCTTCATCAAACATATAATGTCCACAAAACGCTGTTGTCGATTTTCCAGCTATTATAGAATCAAAACACCACTTTACAACTTTTTCATAAAAAAATATTGCACAGGGCTTTCTGATGTATAATGAATTTGCTGAAAACATTACAAAGGAAAGTGACCCTGTACAACAAAAGCATTATACAACGAAAAAACACTGATTGGTAGACTTTATTAATTACCTTGAGCGGGTTGAAAATGTCGGGCGAAAAAAGATTTCTTTCCATAACTTCGAGAAAGAAACAATAAAACGCTATCAAACGTGGATGATCATGGAACAAGGCCTGGCTCCAAAAACATGTAACCTCCGGTTAACTGCGATTCGTGCCTTTTTGGAATATGCAGCACAGGAATACCTGTGGATCATGCCAGTTTACACGGATGCATTATTTACGTATAATATTTATTATTTCACAATTATACAATTACGTTGGCTGTTGATCGGCGGAATTATATTTGATGATTATATAAATCGTTGTATTCTATATGAAACGAAAAAAGAAATCGTTGCATTTCGATTGGAACGATTTTATACTATATATTACAAATCAATATTGGGTTTCAAAGGATTGAAAATGTGGAGGAAAATGTATCATGAGGGAAAGCAGAACATTGGAATATAAGGAAAATCTGTCATCTAATACGTTTCTGAAAACAATCAGTGCCTATGCTAATTATGGCGAAGGAAAGATTATATTTGGAATCAATGATCAGGGGAACATCATCGGCATAACAGATCCCGTGAACGGATGCTTGAATCTGGAGAATAAGATCAATGACAGTCTCAGTCCTGTGCCGGAGTTCCGTCTGGAGATACAGGAAAATACGATCGTGCTCACTGTTTATGAAGGCAGGTATAAGCCTTATCTCTATAAAGGTAAAGCTTATAAAAGAAATGATTCTTCTACAGTTGAAGTGGATCGTCTGGAATATAACCGGTTGATCCTGGAGGGCTGTAATCAGACTTTTGAGGAGATCACTTCATTCAATCAGCAGCTTACTTTTGCTAAATTGGAAACAGAATTTATCCGGGCGATGGGCATTGAGAAGATCAATAAAGATATTTTAAAAACTCTTGAACTGTATTCTGATCAGAGCGGGTTCAATAATGCAGCTGCACTTCTTGCTGATGATAATCAGTTTACGGGAATAGATATCATACGTTTTGGTGATACCATAGATGAGATCATGGACAGGGAATCACTGGAAAATATTTCCATACTTTCTCAGTTGGAAAAAACACTTCAGATGTTCCGAAAGTATTATCAGTATGAAAAAATAGAGGGAGCCGAAAGGAAATGTATTGACAAAATCCCGGAAAAAGCCTTCAGGGAAGCAATAGCCAATGCTCTGATCCATCGAATGTGGGATATCCCGGCATCTATAAAAGTCAGTATGTATGCGGACAGGATTGAGATCAGTTCTCCGGGAGGGCTTCCTGCCGGAATCAGTGAAGAGGAATACCTGAATGGTCAGATATCCATACTCAGAAATCCTATTATCGGAAATGTGTTCTTCCGGCTGAAATATATTGAGAAATTTGGAACCGGAATCATGAGGATCAATCATGCTTACAGGAACGCACTGATAAAACCATCGTATCAGTGTTTTTCTAATTCTATCAAAGTAATTCTTCCTGTTATAAGGGAAAACTATGACCTGAACGAAGCCGAACAGATACTGGTCAACATCCTTAAGGGAAAAGAAAAAATGTCAAGATCAGAAATTGAGAAAGCAGCAGAAATGGAAAAGAGTAAAGCAGTACGTACTCTGAACAGCCTGATTGAAAAGAAAATCCTGAAAAAAACAGGTGCAGGCAGGGGAGTCAGATACACCTTGAAATAGCAGAAAGCAATATCCCTGTCTTTTCCCATAGATCCAGCCGTGTTTTATAAGAGGATACTGTCCCCGGTGCATACCGGATTATTTTTGATGACAAAAAATGTAAAAATCACTATAATATAAGTGTCCCAATGTCGTAAATCTGCATTCAGGATTTATGATACTAATAATCAGCACAGGAGGTATATGCGATGAAGAAAAAAGTTTTAACTGTCATTCTATCCGCTGCATTAGTCAGCACATTTTTCGTTCCGGCATCCGGAGCCGAATTTACCTGTCCCGAACCGGCAACAGAAAGCTTTTCGGACAGTACAGACGAAGTAACAGACAGCAAAACACTGCAGCCGGAAGAAAAAAGCAGTGAGTTATCAGAAAATCCTGATGTCAGCTCCAATGAACAGTCTGCGGCACTTGATGATGAAGATGAAGTTATTGGACCTGATAAACTGGAGCTGGTCAAAGGGCCTGATAAATCTCCTTATTTGTTAGGTAGTATTACCGGTATAAACACCATTGATCTTACAGGCTTAATATTAAAACTGAGCGATGATACCAAAACCTGCGAAGCAACAATGGATGAATGTCTGTCGGACTGGATGGCTGACTCTATAGGCAACCTGTATACAGGAAGCCTTCTGGACAGCAACTTTAAACAGATTACAGATAATGATTACGATGTTTATCTGGGACCCGGTGAATATTATGCTCTGATAGACTATAGCGAAGGGGTTGATGTGAAAGTTCCCATCTCCATCCGGGTTCCGGATGAAACACCTGTCCTGACAAAAACAGGTCCTGACAGATATGAAGCAACTTCTAAAATCTGGGACAGATCAGCATATGGATTTTTTACTCCGGAAACCACTGGCAGCTATGCAATTTTATCAGGAGAAGATCATCCGGCTTTTCTGTTTGATGAATCCGGAAAAAATGTATCTGAGCAAAACGGTGTTTTTGATCTGCAGGCCGGTCATAAATATACCATATTAAATACAGAATTCTTTAGTGAAACTGAAGCCCACATCAGTGCAGAACTCGCTTATAACATTGCCTCCATAGAACCGGTCGGCGATTTCAGTCAGAAAACTACCTATTATACGCCTGTAGATTTCAACAGAGGCGGTTTTACTGCAAAAGAAAAAGTTGGCATAGGTGAAAGATGGAATGGAAAAATAAAAATTAATTACGTCAATGGAGAATCAGAAATCATTTCTTCCCGCAACGGAAAAAACAAATACGGTATGAGCGTGCAACGCTACGTTATTTATAATGGAAAAAGTGAATACCCTGATGCAGGTACCTATGATGTACACATCGGAATTCAGGGCTCTGATAAAGAAACAGTGATCAAAAATGTATCTGTCAAAAAATCTTCCGCAATGCCTACGATCAACAATAGTGGTACAAAATCCTTATCTGTCGGCAGGCGTGAAGTCTACGCACGTATTAAAACCGGAAAATCAACACGATATGTTGTATCCGGAGATTTTCAGCAATATAACTCCCAGCGGGCAGGAATTTCTATTTATACAGAACGCAATGGCATCCTCGACTGGAATGGCTATTTCGGATATGTTCAGAACAGAAAAGCCTGCTCCTTAAAACCTAACACTGTTTATTATTTAGTCTTTAATCTTTACGATACCTGGGCAGAGAAAGATTCCGTATCATTTACATTAAAACCACAGTCTGCCTCAATCTCAAAATGTGCTGCCCGGATGAAAGACAGTGCTTATACATATACCGGAAAAGCGATTACGCCGTCAGTAGATGTCTCGGTAGACTCAGCAAGTGGCACATACCTTTTTAAAGATATTGATTATACTCTGACCTACAAGAATAATATCAATGTCGGAACTGCAACTGTAATAATCAAAGGTAAAGGTACCTATAGCGGCAGTTTAAAACTGAATTTCAAAATCCAGCTCCGGAAGCCGGTTCTTAAATCAGTTAAAAAATCCGGCAGCACAGATGTAAAATTAACCTGGAAAAAAACTACCGGTGCAACAGGATACGAGATATACCGGACTTCAGGAAACAGCTGGAAGAAAATTGCATCTTTAAATTCTACGAGTTACACAGACAAAAAATTGGAAAAAGGTACTCTGTATAAGTATAAAATACGTGCTTATAAAAATGTAAACGGCAAAAAACAATACAGTGAATACTCACCTCAGAAATCTGTAAAACGATAAGTTATTTAATTTTGCTTCAACTCCACTTGAATGAATTCGTCTTTAACTATGGCATTCTCCGAAGACGAACGCTCATCCTTGTATGAGGATATAATAATCATGGTCTCAAAATCATAATCCCAGAGTATACACCTTCTCTGACAAGGTGTATACTCTGGGATATCTCTACCGTATTAATGACAGTATACAGGGTAACTCAGAGACAGGCAGCAAGGTCTTTGTATTGTCATCTGAAGTTAGCTTCAACAATTGGTGAATATACGATACCCTGTAGTGAAGAAAAGTTGACAGTCTGGATATTTTTATAAAGTAAAGAGTCTTTATTTTATGTTGCCGTCTTTTACGGATACGTCTGCGTTAGACTGGTTGAATTTGTCGATACCCCACTTGAATGTCAGGTCTGCATTTAATGCGAAAAAAGCTTCCGATCATATCAGAAAAGATGCGATTGAAAGCTTTTTTACATTATGTAATAAACTTGCTACTTATCGAGTATAGTTTCATACCGGATTATAAAGATATCGTTTAGAACTTTAGGCTGTAAGAGTCATTCCCATAGATTTTGCAATCTCTTCCAGCTTATCTGCAGCAAAACCGGTATATTTTTTTATCTTGTCAATCGGTTCCTTATCTTCAAGCATCATTTTTGCAAGGGACAGATTTTTCTGTTCTACACCTTGTTCCATGCCCTTTACAATGCCCTGTTCAACAAGTGCTTTTCCAAGATTACACATATCCTGCACCTCGCTTTCAAATTCTTCTGTCATGGCAATGCCGAAATCCTCCTGAAGACGGGCTTTCTTCGTTTCCATCCAGTGTCCCAGTATGGTCAGGCTGATCCTGATGTACTGCCCGGCTGGAAACTTCGATGTTGCCCTTTAAGCAGTTTTCACAGATAAACTTAACGCTGTACTGGGAAAATTCTTTTGTACAGGATTTGAGAATCCAGGCAACAACAGCCTTATAGGTTAATAGTTTTTTGGCACATTCGTCATATCTTGCACGTTCTGCGGCAAGGTCTATCGTCTGTGCCAGATCTGTCTGATGTATTATGGATGTCACCTTCCTGTCACATATTTGGTATCTATATTTTAGCAGAGCGGCAGTTTATTTGCCAGAGCAACTTTTCGACAATTTTCTGCACTGATAAATACAAAATAGCTATATAATGTACTTTATAAAGTGAACACAATAAGTAAAAAAATCGCCTATGCTTTGGAATCAGAACAGACGGGAGGACAGATCAATATGTGTAATGCATTGGAAGAATTAAGACAGGAAGTCGCCATAAGAAAGCACTATAATAATATGAATCCAGTGGTTTTTATTTAGCGGACAAATTTGATGCAATACAGAAACAAACGGAAAGAAAGTTGGTAAAAATGTAATAATTTTATGCAAAAAGCAACATTTCATTGGTGCTTTTTGGTATATAAAAGCATAAATTATTTTTTTCTTACGATAAAATAATCTTTTTTGTCCGTTAAATACAGACCAGTTATCCATATGAAAAAGAAAGACTCCGGTCGCAATGACCGGAGCTTTCTTTTTAGGAATCTGTATTAATTACCCAAATGGATTATCTTACAGTAGCTTTTTTCAGGTTTGACCATGGGCTGAAGACTTTCTTTCCGTCTTCGGAGGTTCTGTTGAATGCATGCATTCCAACTACCCATGTTCCCTTTGGTACATTCTTGAATGTTGCTGTTACTGTACCTTCTTTGAGGTTCAGTTTCTTGTGAGTACCATAGTTGTACGGACGAGTCTCACCGTTATCTTTCTTGGAGGATGTTCCAAGTACTACATCGTAACCAGTTGCATTTGCAGCTGCTTTGTATGTTACTTTGATAGTAGATCCGCTTACTGTTACGTTTGTGATAACTGGAGCGTCCGGTGTGATTGCGGATACAACGAATGGATATGCGTTAGACCAGTCGCTGAATACCTTCTTACCGTTCTCGTCACGTTTCCAAGCGTGGCAGTATGCGTAGTAGGTTCCCTGCTGTACATATTTGAATGTAGTAGAAGTCTGAACCTGATTCTTGTTTATGGAATCGTAGTCTTTGTTTGTGATGCAGTCGCGGTCTGTAGAGATTACATAGTCGTAACCTGCAGCACCTTCGGAATCACCGGAAAGGATAGCAGTTGCTTTGTTGCCAACAACTTTAACGCTGCTAATCATTGGAGCAGCTGGTTTCTGATCCTGTGTTGCTGCATCTACAGTCTTAGAACCAGTGTAGTTCTTACTGTCTTTCTTAGCTGTTACAGTAACTTTACCGTCTTTCTTTTCTACAGTATATTCAGATGTTTCAACATCAACACGACCGCATTTAACAGTAACTTTGTCACCATCTACAGTTACATTTGCGTTTGCAAGATTGAATTTATCAATTCCCCATTTGAATTTAAGATCATCTGGAGCTGAAGTTGTATAACCGTTTTTAGGCTTAACAGTAACGTCCAAGCTGTTAGAGATAGTAGCGTTTGCAACGTCGGTGTTTGAACTTACATCTAAATCATAGTCCTGGCCTTCTTTTAAAGTAACACCATTTACCACAACATTTACAACTGGTTTTACAGGCAGACCACCGGCATAAACACCGTTAGAAACAGAAACATTGCTCTTTACAACAGACAGCTGTTTAAGCTTAATGTATGTTACTGCCATAACATTTGTGATCTTATTGCCTTCAGCATCAGTATAAATGCCATCTTTTAAACCATAATCATTAGTTTTGCTGCTTGCATATTTTCCTTTGGCAACAGCAATTACAGCTACATACTGAGCTTTAGGGAATTCACTAGTGTATTTTCCTTCTTTTCCATATACATTATCTACATATTTAATCTCATAATCCTGGCCTTCTGTTAATTTTTTATTAGAATCAAAGTATGTAAATGTAGTTTTTGTATACTGATGTTCTTTACCATTATAAGTAAAGGATGGAGAAGCAACTTTTATACCATTTTCGTCATAGAAAGTAAATTTTCCACCCTCATTCAACATTTCACCTGAAATCTGGAATGTTGCTGTTAAGGTACCTGTAAAGTTTCCGTTTTTAGGTGTTAATGTAACAGTACCCTCACCAATCTGGATATTCTCTCCAGATGTTAATGTAAAGTTGCTTGCTACATCAATAGGATTTCCTTTTAAGGTCAAGTCAATATCACTGGCAGAAACTTCAATACTGTAACCAGTGTATTCTTTACTTCCAATAACTGCTTTTAAGTCTGCTGCATTTGCAGGTTTGATTTCATAAGTTATTTTTGCTTCGACGTCACTGTAATGTGTTCCATCGCCTTTAACTGTTAATGTTGCTGTTCCTGCATTCAGATTATTGCTATAAGTTGCTGTATAATACTGAGGATTAATTACTTTTCCATCAATTACAACATCAAATTTCGGTTCAACAGCTTTTCCGGTATAAGTGAAGTTTGTTTCTTTTAATTTAATGTTTTCTGACTTGATTGTTTTTGCAGTTAATGTAGATGTATCACTCAGTGTTACGTTTTTATTAATGAAGTTTTTATTTGTAATTTCTGTTACTGTCGCAGTAACAGCTTTACCAATTATATTTCCTTCTGTGCATTCGTATTTAACTTTGTAATCTTTTCCTTCTACAAGAGTAAATTCTTTAGCTGGTTTTGCACCATTTTTAGCTTTTACTACAAGTTTCATAGAATCTTTATAATCAGAGAAATCTGTAGTATCCAGCTTTTCAACCTTCTCATTTGTAACTTTGACCTCAGAAATTACGGCAGGATTAATTGCAAATGTGATTTTCTTTTCACTTCCAGCATAATCGCCAAGACCTTTAACGATTACATAACCGCCATCTTCTACGTTCGTATTAGTACCATTTACTAATTCATATAAGGTCGGGGAAACTGCCTTTCCGCCAATTGTAAGAGTACCTAAGTCATCTTTTGTAATGACAATCTGTTCTCCCGTATATTCTTTATTGTCAAGTTTACCATTTTTTTCGTTTGCAAATGTACCACCGGAAATATCAGTTCCTACAATATTGAAGTCCGCAGTAGTTGTTCCTGTAACATTTTTATTAAGTTCTTTTGGAGTGATTGTTACTTTGTAACTACCAATGTCTGTTGCATTATCCGGTACAGTAATAACAACATCCTTGTACAGGTCTAAAGTATTACCATTTTTATCAGTAAATGTAATATCATTTTTGTCAATGGTTACTTTCTTCTTATCGTTATATGTTTTGGCTTTTATAGAAACATTAACGTCTGATAAATCTCTACTGGTTACTTTGAAAGTATTTGTTGTTTCGATTGTTCTATGGTTGCTTCCGTCAGCAGTAATCTTGTAATTTTTAAAGCTACCAGTTTCCGGAGTACCGATAATCAGATTAATACGTGCATAAGCGACATCGTCAACATTTGTTGCTAAATTATTGGCGCTTCCTGCAGAAATAGATACATATCCATCTTTATCTGCATAAATATAGTTTGATAAATCTTCTTTTGTCTCTTTATCAATTAGTTTAATATCATCTTTTTTTACACGAATAACTTTTCCGGTATAAGTGAAAGCAGATGTTAATAAAGTTGCTTCCATATGTTCAGAAATGAGCTTGTCGTTAGTACCATCTAATGTTTTTGGCTCAATTTCATATGTTGTAGAAATCTGTCCTGTATATCCATCTGCCTGTGGAACTAAAGTAACAGTTGCTTTTTTAGTTGCATTTGTATGATCACCAGACTGAACTACTTTAAAATCTGCAGTCACTGTCTTATCATTTGCAACCACTGTAGTTTTACCATCATTTTTTGTTAATGTAATATTAGATGTACTTATTTCCTGAGGTTTTCCATTATAGGTGTGTGTTCCGTTAACAGATGCGCTAAGATATAACTGAGATACATCAATTGCTTTTACAGCAATACCTTCTGAAGTGTAAGACCATACAGTTTTGTTATTATCATTAGAATCTGTAGCATATACAAACAGTGTAAGTGTCTTTCCTGCTTCAGCTGCTACAGTAGCGCGTGTTACCGTCTGATCATTTGTAGGTGTTGCGATATCAGTGGTTAAATCAGCAGTTCCATTTACTTTCCAAGCATAATGAAATTTAATATTTGAATCAATGGCTTTATTATCTTTAGCGGTTACTTTGAATTTAGCTTTAACAGTTGTTCCCCATGTTACAGCATTATCTTTAATAGCATTATTTGTTGCGTTATCAGTAAATTCTGGAGTTACACTGAATGAATCGCTAGATACTTCTGCAGCAGTAGCTACAGCAGTATTGTCCGTAGTATCTTCTACAACCGGAGTTTCTGTCACATCATCAGAGAATGTTTCAGTAGCCGAAGCTTCAGTAGCTACAGTAGCGTCAGAACCATCACTGAACTCAGCAGCCCATACCGGCACATTAGAAGTAGCAAGCATTGCAACAACAAGTGACATACTTAATGTCTTTTTTGCCATGCCCTTCTTTGTGTTTT
>OKSP01000463.1_pt1 | contig 23614 bp, 22 predicted proteins | sample 2434041 | NCBI WGS metagenome assembly OKSP01 (sample SAMEA3879593, study PRJEB24766) | human gut metagenome | biome: human-associated habitat; feature: feces | place: USA | collected 1985/1987
TTTTCAGGTCGTCAACCGCGCGCGGCAGAAGCCTTATTGATGCTTCAACCATGGCTTTTCTGCTTCAGGCTTGCTTCAAATTCTTCCAGAGCGCAAGCGGCTGCCCCGTTTAATCTTGTGTTTTCGCTTTCCAAAACTACATTGCTGAGTTTTAATACTAAGTCGCGCAGTTCAAACGCCCGGGCGCACATAACCACTAAATCCTTTTCCCCGTTTCTGGTAATGTAAATTGCATCGCCTGTTCTGCGTGCCAGTTCAGCAATTTGGCTGTAATCGGTACGCAGGCGTGTAGACGGCTTAATATAAACCATCATATTCCTCCTATCATCAAATTTTACTGCCTTTAAAAGTGACGGCAAGACGAGATTTTACCATAATCTTTAAACTTTGTAAAGATAGGGCATAAAATTTTTGAAACGCGGCAGCAGGGAGGCCGGCCGGGTTTTAGAATATTGCCAAGCCGTAAAGGCTGTGATATAATTATTAATACAATTTACACATGCGGGTGTAGTTCAGTGGTAGAACAATAGCTTCCCAAGCTATGTGCTAAGAATTTTTACATATCTCGCAACCCCAGTATTTATGCCTGTTTCGGGACTTGCCGAAACAGGCTTTTTTAATACAGGTGCTTATTCAGGTGCTTATTTGTACGCAAATCATCATCAGGCATCTGAAATGATTAAAAATTATCTCAAATAATTATTAAAGTAAAGAAATTATAGCCAGTGCTAAAATTAGCACTGGCTATTAATTTCATCATTTGCAGTAATGGTCTCATCAATTAAATTATCCATTTCTTTAGCGGCACCTTTTTTTGCGACCGTTATTGGGTGTAAATATCTTGACGTTGTTTTCAAATCGCTGTGACCCATATTATCTTTTACCGTGCCAAGGTCAACGCCCCTTGCTAATGAATAAGTTGCCCCCATATGCCTCCAGCCATGTACGGTCATATGGTTAAAGTTGTTTCTGGCAATGAAATCCTGCAACCAATTATAAAATGATGACAAGTCTAAAATTTTCACGTTTTCACCAGATTTTATGCCTCGTGTTCTGACAAAAATCCAGTTTTGCGGATTCTTGAGATTCCTGCTCTTTAAATGTGCTTCCTGATTTTCTTTATGTTTGAGAAATAGTTCCTTTATTCGTGCACCAAAAGCCAATTCCCGTTTTGAAGATTTCGTTTTTGGGTCTTTGGTATTTATTCCCTGTCCCGGCACATAGTAACTGCTTTCTTCAATTTTAAAAACGCTTTGCTCAAAATCGACTCTGTCCCATGTCAATGCGTACATTTCTCCGCGCCTGCAAACATCCTGAAACGCCAAAAACAACAGCAACTTTTGCTTCACGTTGGTTGGCGTATCTTTTAATTCCCGCACAGCCTGCATAAAGCGTTTAAATTCATCATACTGATAAAACGGAGTCTTACTCTCAGCTGGCTTGGGACGCTGATAAACCGGTATTTCTTCACATGGATTCTTATCAACCAGCCCCCATTCAATACAGCGGTTATAAATTGAGCGCAGCAGTTTATATACGGAATGTACCGTTGTTTCAGATAGTTTTTTGGTCGGGTCACGCATTTTAGGACGATTGCGCAGTTCGGCAATAAGCCATAAAACATCATCTGCTTTAATAGCGTCTGCCTGGCGTTTACCTATATACGGCAGGATATTGTTTTTGATATTGATTTTATCGCTTTGTGCTGTTGTCGGGCTTAACGTGCTGCCATATTTTTCCGTCCATACATCAATCAAATCAGTGACTGTCATCTTTGTGCGTACAGCAGGTCTAACATTTTGTCTCTGCTTCTTTTGCATTTCAGCCTGTACCTGAGCGTAAAATACTGCAAGTTTTTTGTTAACAGCGGCTTTTGTTCGCGCTTCAACTGTTTTACAACGGCGGACTTGCGGACCATTCTTGTAACCGCATGATACTATTAATTTATACTTATTATTACCGAGTTCAACTATACTTCCAGGCATATTGCTTTCTCCTATCGATACTAAATAATAAAGCGCCGGTTTTACCCCGGCGCTTTATTATTTTTTATTAAACCATCTTGGCGAAAGCCGGGCGATTAAAATTTCTTTCCCGCCAAGCTATCAGTGCTTTTCGGCTAAATACATATTTCCTGCCAATCTTCTTGGCCGGTATCTTTCCACTTCGTACATATTGAAGCAGGGTTGAATACTTTATCATGCCCTCAAAAATTTCTTTGAGAACCATTTTGCTTGTCATTAAGTCATTATTTAACATGTTTATCACCTCCTTCAATCAGACTACCAAAGAATCTAGGTTCCTCAACGTTCTGTTCAGGTCCAACAAAGCTGTAAAACTTGCGAAGTTTTTCTGGGTCGCGGTTGCGTTTTGAAATATTATAGTCAGGCTGCACTGCGGGAATCCTTACATCGCCTTCGCACCAAGCATTCACGATGGCGTCCCGACCCAAAATAACAGCTTGTTTTTCTAACATTAATTCTTTGGAACCGCATTCAACCTTTACGCTAGCGCCAAACGGCAAAGTTTCAAGTTTTTTAGCTACGTCCAAAGGATCATTAGTTACACCGATTTCGTGGTTATCAAGAAATAAGTACGCTTTTTCTTCAATTATATTCTCTTTCATAAGAATACCTCCTAAATATTATTAAATATCCACGCGGACGTCTTGGTGATACCTGTCTGTCCTGCGTAAATCTTTTTCCTTCTGCTTCCTGCATAAATCCCATACTTACTAGTTTTTTACGCAGTTCAGAACCGAATTTAATGCTGTAATTTTTGCGAGCTGCATAGCCTTCAACAAGGTTATTAACCTTAGTTGTTATAATCCAATAGCTGCCGTCATCTACGTTATAACCATCCGCTTCTTTGCTGGTTATAAAGGCTGACTTCGAAACCGCTATATTAAAGCCGCCGTTTTCGATTCCTTCAGTTATTGCGTCAATGGCAACTTGCTCAGGCGCCATTGTGGCTGCAACAAATTTCATCTCGCGTCCTAATCTGAGAATAGCTTCTCTGGCTGCGACTGAATCGAAAGCGATGTTTACAGAATCCGCAAAACTATTAAATATGTCTGCAACGCTTAACAGTGCAGCTATGCTGATGGTAAGCCGTTCGTATTCCAGCTTAATGTTCGTGCGGACTGTTGCCGTGTTAGCTTCCTGGATTTGTGGAAGATTATGTAAGATCCAATGTTGGTTTCTTTCTAACCAGTCTATCCAGGAAGCAAAGAACGCTTGAACCAAATCAGGGATTTTTTGTAATTCGGTAATGTATCCGAAATTAATCGTCCCCTTGCTTACGTTAAGAACCAAAGAACGGAGGTAGCTTGAAAGAGTACCTAGGTCAAAATACTCGCCAGTAGCTATTATGCCACCTCTATATGTTCTTTTCGGTAACGGCTTACGGTTTGGTCCGCATTTATCTTGAATGCGTCCATCACCGATTATTCTAGCAATTTTATCAGCCTTTTCTTGAAAATCCGATTGCCCAGGCTTGGGATAAAAATCATCGACAAGCGTTAACAGGTCGTTGTTGTTGGCGATTTTTTCTTCGATGACTTTTAGTGTGTCATCAAAACGCATATCAACATTAAAACCCATTTGGGTCAGCCAGTTTATTAATACTTTTGTTAAGCTAGTCTTACCAGTACCTGTTTCGCCAGCTATGTAGAGCAGCGAGCGGCAACCACCGTCATGGCAAGCGTTCTCGTAGAGTCCAGCCATGTACGCATAAAGCGCATACATTAACAATGGTAAAACAATCTCTGCTGGAGCGGTTCTGCAAAAAATATTGTAGAACTTATTTGCTTTACGATAGTCCGGGCATAGTTTCAAATTGCTCTGCACTTCGTAGTTGAAATTTTTGTGGCCAGCATGAAGAAATTGCCGGTTACCATTAATTGGCACCCAACCAATTTGATGATAAATTTTGTAAATATCTTTTGGTTGAGTACTGCTGAATGTTTTTACCTGTTCGTAGATGTAAGTTTTAAAAACCTCATCCTTCCCGTGAAAAATAAAGCACAGAGAATGTTCTTTAGCAAGGTTATTTCCAAGCTTGTACAGGTTTTCACGTTCAATAACGTAAGTAAAGCTTTCTGCCGATGTAGTTACTATTAACTCATATTTATCAACACTACCTAAGGCATCAATTTCTTGGAACCTTTTGGTAAATTTAATAAAATAAGTAGCAACTTCTTCATAAGTTCCATTCTTGTTAGGAACTAATAAGAACCCATTTTGCCATATAAACTTGCTTTGAGCAAATTCATCATTCAACGCTACCGTTTTATGCGGCGCGGGAATAGGCAAATTAGAGAACTGATGATTAGTTGGTACTGGATAAGTTACAACAGTTTCAGCATTACGCTTGAGCGGAGCAGCAATTAAAAGTTGCTGTGCATACTGGTCAAAATGACCTGATGCTTGTTTCGGCAGAACCACTTTTTCCTTAAGCTGCTGTAAAGCAGATTTGTTTGCAGTGGTTTCCTCTGGAGAAAGCGGTGACATCGTACACAATGTGTACGAAGGTTCAGTTATTTTTAACATATAGCTGTTACCTCCATATTCAGTTGTTTGGTTTAGCTTTTTAAACAATCATTATATCTACCCCATTTCATTGTATGATTAATAACTCCACAAAGGTTTAACCTTCCTTGCTTGTGTGGTATAATACTAAGGCAAGGTCGGTAGCGGTTAATATTAATCGCTATCTGAAATATAGCATAATTGAAGAAATTCACGTGCACTTTGCAAATTAGCAATTTTTTATAATGTTTTGGTATTTTATGAATGACAATATTTTGCGCTATCAACAAATTTTAGAAAAATACAAGAAATTAAATGACAATCAAAGATTAAACATAAAAGAGGTGTTAGCACAAACTAACACCTCTTTTGAATCAAATGAAGAAATTTTGTTGAATAATATTTTATATTTATTATTGTTAGAAGATTATGATATAAGTGACAAAAATATGTTTAAGCATATTTTAAATAGTCTGAAATTTTTTAAAAGCGAATGTGATAAATATAGAAATAAGAAACTCTATGGGCATGAATTTTATGATTTTTGTGAATTTGTGATAGAAAAAGAATATACTTTGTTAAAAGGCATAGAATCTGAAATCAAAATTTCTATGATAGAATTCAGATATTTAAGAAAGAACTTTAATTGTTTTAATCCAAAATTTGATGGGAACTTATCTACCGTACTATTTTATAATGATATAATCATCCTGTGTAAACGCATGATAAAAAATGAATTAAATATTTTTAAAACTCACATTCAAATTTTGATGAGAAAACTTATATATTTAGATTCAATTATCGAATATTTTCTTTTAAAATTTGAGCCGTTAAAAGATAAATTAACAAATCAATCAATAAATGATTTAAAAGATAAATTGATATATGAGTTTAAGAGAATATTAGAAGAAGAACCACCAAAAAACGAGAACGAAAATTCAAGTTATGCTTTTTTTAAGTTTAATAAACGACAATTACTAGATTTATTAGAGAAAAATCTTAATTCTAAAATATTGCCTCGTTGGCCATTTTGGAGTATATACCATCCATTTTTGCTTTCTTATGTAATAAACCAAAAAATATTATTTGGAACATATGTAAGAAATAAAAACACGGAATATTATTATTGGTTTAAAATTAGAATTTTAATATGGTCTATTCTTTTAATATATTCACTAAATTATGGAAAGGGGCAAAAAAGCCAATTAACAAAGGCACACAAATATTTCACATATAAAATTATTGAAATTTTCATAAATAAATTAAAACATGATTCTATAATTTATTTAGATAATATAGCTTATATATTTGCTAATAATTCTAGAGAGGATTCAGTTCCTCAATTAAAAAATGATACCCTTAAAAAGCGTCTTAACTGTATGCTTTATGGATATTTAATTGGTTCCTGCTATTATTTAGATACTGATTGTGTTTTTAATAAAGGCACTATTGAACAGTTGGTAAAATCATGCAAATACAGAACTTCGGAAGTAGCAGAATTGTCCAATTCCAACGCTATATATAAATGCAAAAAAATAGCTGGTGAAAATAATTATTGTGAATTTTATAATTATAAAAATTATTGGCTTCAGGATCTTAAGCCTTATTCTATAAAACTAAAACAAAAATATTTAATTTATTTTTTCGATTTAGATATTGATAATACTTCACTGAATAAATATCTAACTGGTAAAAGCGTAAATATTAGTCCTTTATTTATTAATGAATTATCTGATAAAACAGGAATACCTATAACTTATTTAACAGGTCTGAAAGAAGAAACCTTTCACGGATTTCGAAAATTTTATTTCTTTTATGAAGTTTTATCTGTAATTTCGGCTAAAGAAATTTATTATTTTCGTGAGGAATTTTCTCAATATTTTGAGGTATGGGCCAAAAATCCTACGCCAAAATGGGATGAAGATAAAAAATGTGTTAAGGAATTAGATATAAAAACTTTTCTTAATAAAGCAGATATGTACATAATCAACATTGTATTTAAAGTATTAAGTCTAAAGCCATATTTAAATGACATTCAAATTTATAAAAAAACCGCTAATAAGATACGAGATTTATTAAAAAAGACAAGTAAAATCTCAGAATCATATGAATTGTTTTTACACTAACTTTTGACACTTTGATAGAGCGATATTATCGTTTGAGTATTGTTTGTATCATAAATCTTGAATTTTGAAACCGCAGGTAATAAAATACCTGCGGTTCTTTTAATATTTATTGCTTTCTATACCTTATAAGCGTAGATTTGCTAATACCGGTCAAACGCTCAACCTCTTTATAGCTTCTGGTCTTTTTCAGCTCTAACGCCAGTTCGATTTTATCACTTGGAATTCGCGGTCGGCCTTCTCTATAACCGTTTTTAGTCCTGGCTATCAAACGTCCTTCGTAAGTACGTTCATAAATCAGTGTCCTTTCAAATTCAGCAAAGGCCAGTAGTACTGTAATGAAAAAATTACCCATTGCGGTGTTCTCCAAAAGGCCGATGTTCAAAATATGCACATTAACGTCTCTGGTAAATAATGCCTGTATTAACTCAATCCCTTCAGACACATTTCTTGCCAACCTGTCCAGTTTGGTAACAACTAGTGTGTCACCGGCTTTTAGATGATTTATTAAAGCAAATAACTTCGGCCTGTGTGTAGTCTTGCCGCTAAATTGCTCTATAATAATTTCATCACATTTTTCTGCTTCTAATTTTAAGGTTTGTTCTTCGATAGAATTTCCTTTTAATTGCTGTTTACGAGTGCTTACACGCACATAACCATATTTTTTCATAATAATTTCTCCTTAAAATAAAAAACTCTGGGAAACTATAAATCCCAGAGTTAAAATTTTATACTTTAAATAAAATATGCGCCCTTTTAATTAGGACGCATATTTTTGTTTTAAGATATTATTAATATTTTATTTTTCACTTGTTTTTTCAGAGCTCTCTGTTTCTGTATCGTCATCTTCGCCACTAGAGCCGAACCTAAATGTTGCGCCTATATTACCAGCCTTTTCGCTTCCGCAAATAGAAAATCCTATGCTTAACAAAACATCTTCATTAGGATGATGGAAAATACCAGCAGCATATGCAGTTTCTCCACTATAAGAACCAGCAGCCATTGAAAATTCAGTTTTATGTTCTGAATCATAACCCAACGGATGGAGTCCTGCCATTGCGACTGCTATAGCACCGACTTTATCAACTCTGCCATCAAGTTCATCAATTTTATTACTTAATCCATCTATTCTGTCACTTAATCTAGCGTCTGCTAATTCTCTATCGGTACGTTCTTGTGAAATAGCTTGTTTATTATTAGATATTTCTTTATTTTGCTTATTATTTTCTTCATCTACATAAGTTTTATCAGCTTTCTTTGCTACATTTTCTTTTGCTTCATTTGCAACATTCATAGCATTATCAGCATTAGTTTTTGCAGTTTCTGCTGTTTCTTTGGCGGCTTCTACTTCGGACTTATCAGCTTTGCTGTCAAGGTCTGTTTTATCGGCTTTGCTATCAAGGTCAGCTTTATCGGCCTTACTGTCTAAATCCGCTTTATCAGCTTTGTTATCAAGGGCAGCTTCAACCTCGGACTTATCGGCTTTGTTGTTAAGGGCAGCTTCAACCTCGGACTTATCAGCTTTGCCGTCAAGGTCAGCTTTGTCGGCCTTGCTGTCTAAATCCGCTTTATCAGCTTTGTTGTTAAGGGCAGCTTCGACCTCGGATTTGTCAGCTTTGCTGTCGAGGTCTGCTTTGTCAGCTTTGCCGTCAAGGGCAGCATTTATTTCATCAGGATTAACTCCTTCTATAGCATCAATTTGCTGCTGTAAAATTAGATCATTAGTATATAACATATCCATTGCTGCATTATGACTATCTTTATCTAAATATGGATTAATACCTGGATTAAGATAGGGTGGTTTCTGTAAATCAGCAGCTTCGACATGAAATGCGATACTTGTTGATATAGCCAACGTGGTCATTATAGCTAATACTTTACTTTTATTCAAATTAATCACTCCTAAATCTTATTTTTTTCTATATCTTCCACCAATTTACTTACGGGAACTTCAAGTTTGTCGGCTATTCTCATTAAAGTCGATAAGGATACGCTTTTAGGGTAGCTTCCATTTTCAATTCGTGATAGATATTGTGGTGAGATTCCTACGTTTTCAGCTAATTTTTCTTGGGTTACTCCTTTAATTTTCCGATAATAAACGATACGAGCACCAATCCGCTTATATTGGGCAGCAAACAATATATCACCTTCTTTAAACAAACCATTAAGTTTATTTACATTATCTCACTTTTACTTATAGAGTATATATACCCTGTGGATTTAGAACTTTACATATAGATTCAGTTATAAAAAAATAAGCGCAAAACTGAAATTTTACGCTTACTAAATACTATCATTCATACATAAATATCCAAAAATTAAGCCGCTTTACCAGCCTGCTTTTGACAATTCATACAAAGCGGATATCCGAATTTAGCTACTGAATATTCAACAACCCTGTCACTGGAAATAACTTCTCCGCAAGCTGAACAGGTTATTTCATTTCCTGCCGGTACAGGTTTCGATTTTACTTTCGCTTTATTAGCCGCAGGCCTTTGTTTTGTTGCTCCACTTTGCGGTTCGGCAAAGTTATTCTCGTCAGTCTTTATGTCTGCTTCCGGGTCATCACCGGTGGCAATGCAGAAGCTAAGCATATAAGCGTACTTGGTTGCTGCTGTCTGCGCCTTCATTACTGCCTTATCACCAGCGTCCTGACCACTGCCTATTCCGTAAATTTTTACTTCCTCTCCGCTGTCACCGTCGATAAGTGTTATTTCTACCTTTACTGTTGCCAGATGCTCGGTATTCCCCTTGAGATTGGTAACGTCTGTAAATTCTATCAGCTCTGGCACAGCAACACAGGCTATTTTATTTTTAGTTAGCGATTCATTAACCTTTTGCAGTACATCTTCTGCCGTGGCATATTTATATTTGTGAAAGCTGTTCAATCCGTTTTTTGCTACATAAGCACATTCAGCCATAACAGCAAGCAATTTTTTGGCAATTTTTGTGTTTTCCATTGTATGCAACTCCTTATGATTTTATGTCCAATGTCCGGATGTCCAACAGTAAAATGGTGTGTTAGCCGTTGTTTTAGGCATTTTTACACCTTTTTTCCGCAGGACATGTGGACATCAATATTCATTCGGGAATAGAACGGTCAGCCTGTCATATTCATTGCCGGTACTACTTTCAGCAATAATCCATATTTTGCCCTTTGAGGTATTATATGCCCCCAAAACCATACTAAAAGTTTTAACGGCTTCGTTATTGCTTTCGGTATCGGTTTCCGATACATCGCCCCAGTCAAGCGATTTAAAACGGCGCATTGCTTCGTAAATTTCTCTTTGAAATTTGCCGTTATTGATAGTTTCGGTTGTTATCCCCAGCGTTTGAAATCTCTGTACGTTATCAAATAAACTCATAATACTTTCTCCTTTCAGGTATAAAAATAGCAGGCAGCTTTTTACGCTGCCTGCTTCATACCGGCTTTTACCAGTCTGCCGTAAGGACAGTTACCGGCAACTGCGCAGTAGTCTCTGCACTTCCTGTCATTCCAGCGTTCTTTAGGCGTGCAAAGCTGCGGCAAGTAGCCTTTTTCAAGAGCTTCCTTTAACCGTTTTGCTTTGGTTTCCATGTACAGCTTAATCCAGCGGTCGGATATTTTATTAATATTGATGATATATACCTGCCTCCTGATATTTCTTTCTTCTGCTATACGCAAACTGAAATCACGGCAAAATGCCTGTATTTTCATGCTTTCAACCTTAAAGCCGCGCTGCTCTAAAAGTATACGGTAGTAGTTAACCTGTATTGCCCAGTCTAAAATATGCCGCACACCGTCAGTACGCCATTCTTTCCTCGTCTTTGGCTGGCCTTTTCTTAAACCGGTCTTATATACTTCGCCTGTCGGCACATCCACTTTGTAGTAGCCCAAAGCACGCATAAGCTTGTAGGAACTTGTTATTTTGTAGTCGCCAAGCGTTTTGTCGCTCAGGTCTATAATCTGGCCGTACAGGTCAAATTTGCCGCTTGTCACTTCATCAGCAAGGCGTTCCTCGCTCAGCATATTGCCTTCCGTATGACCTTCATTAATGGTATGGACGGCACTGCCGTGCAGAGCGTAAAGCTGCTGCATAGGGTCAACGGCATAATCAGTTGTTTTCTTTAAATACGTTTCCCTTATGCCGCAGAGAAGTTCCGTTACCGTAGGCTCTTTAATGTTCCTTTCCAAAGACTGTGCTATTGCCCTCAGCGTCGGCAGGAACATACAACGCTGCTTTTTTACGCAGGATTTTAAACAATCCGTTATTTTTACTTTATCACCATGCGGGCAGATGAATGCTGTTGCTGTCATGCTGCTAATCCTCCTTATCATCTTTAATTTTTATTGCAAGGCGTTCTCCGCTTTCAAACTTGTTAAAATTAAAATAATCTCCGGCTTTATCTGAGAAGTTGTATGTTTTTATAATTTTTTTACTTGCTTTCTCTAAATCTTCCTCGTAACCGAGATGAACTTTAGGAAAAGTAGTATTTAAAAATTCTACTGCTTCTTTCCACCAGGTAAAGTAATAGGTATCGCCGTTGCCCTGATAGCTGTAATCAACTACATAACGATCAGTAAAATAAATGCCAAGCTTATCCGTATTGATATAAATTTCACAACCCGGTTCTTCGCTTTGGTACACCATTTTAACGGTTCCGTTATATTTTTCTTTCAGCATATATTCCAGTGCTGTCATATTCGGGTTCCATGCACTCTCGGTATCAACGCGCAGATAATAGCCTGCCGTATCTTTCTCAACATTAGCATCGCAGTTTGTAAAATAATCCCTGCCATCGCAGTATTCGCCATTGGCGACTTTAGGTAAACCGCATAATTTTAGAAACTGCTTAACGGAATTAAGTTTCCGGTCGCCAAGGCATTTACTTACAAGCTGCCGTATTTCTTCCAGCGGCTTTTTTCGTTTACAGTAAAAAACTATGCTGTTGGAACAGTAATTTGCCAATTTTCATTCCTCCTAAAAGATGTCCAATGTCCTGATGTCCAGTAAGAAAAGGGTGTGCAAAAGCCTGTTTTGCGCCTTTACACACCTTTTTTCCGTTGGACACGCGGACATTGGACATTATACCTATATCTCTATTAAGCAATTTAAGAAGCCTGCGGCAGCATAATAATCTTCCTGCTTTTTGCTGCTTCCACGCTCTCGTCCAATAATGTGCCACCAATACGTTCCAGTTCTGTTGCCCGGTTATAATCCGCTACGTCCTGCGAGCTTCTTGTAACGGCATTAATCAAACCATATTGGGTAAACTCGCCTGCCATGATGAAGTGGCGCAGAATAGATGCCCGCTCGTTTTTGTTTAAAACATACCTGTCACCCAGCACCTCTACCGTCTGTACCGGGTCATCACCTGTTTTAAGGTTCTTTGCCATGCGCAGCTTATTTACCGTAAGCATGAACTTTGTTTCATCAACAGCAGCACTTACAATGTCCTGCACTTTCATAAAGTAAGCTTTATCGTCCTGGGCAAGCGTAGCGTCACTGTACAGCTCATAAGCATTGTCGGTATCTTCTACCTGCCTGCCGGTGTGGTATTTTTTATGGGCAAGGTCTTTGCTGATTAAGCCGTTTCTGCATATTAGGCGGTATACCAAAGGCTCAACTTTTAATGCCCCCAAGCCGATTTCACTGTTGGACACTACAAAACCGGCCTGTACAATATCGCCGGGCACGATTTCTGTTTTCATGGTTTTGTTAATAACCTTTAAGTAAAGATGTGTTTCCGTTACATCACAGCTGGCAATCTCACAGCCTTTCATAGCTGCGATAACGGGCAGCACATGGTCTACCAGTTCCAGATTATCCAGCCTGCGGTAACGGTCGCTTAAAAAGGCACGCAGCTTACCATCCAAAGTGCGGAGCATACGTTTCTCCGGCGTGGTACTAAGCCAGCTGTTAATGTTGCTGTCAAGCAGAGCAGGATTTTCCTGACGCATACGCTCATAATATTTGTACGGAATACCCAAGCGGTCGGCAATCTGCCTGTGGGCGATTTCAGAAATACGGTAGCTTAACTTATCGCTATCTGTTGCAACGGTGAGCATACTTAACCCATTTACCGAATTAACGGTAATACTGCGGGTATCGGCAATTAAATCCTTGCGTGCAGCCCTTTGGCGTTCCAGTTCTCCGTATAAATTTTGAATAGTTTTGATTCCCTGTTTCATAGTTAGTTCCTCCTAAGTTTTATTTATTAGATTTGCTTATATATAAAAATAACGGCAGCCCAAAGCAAGGCTGCCGTTAGAATTTTTAGGCATAGAAAAAACCGCTGACGGTAAACGCCAGCGGCCCATTTCTACGTTCCCTATGTTCCTTTGCAAGGGCTTCTGTGGCGGACACAGAGCTTGCAAGTTTATTCATAGTTATAATATATAATTGAAAATTATTATTTTATCATTCTCATATCTAGAACTATCACTGATAGATATTCGACAAAAATAATACAGACGTCATAATCCTTGAACTACTTCTAAATCTAACTGCTTTTTTCTTTCTCGCCAATCAGGCATTTGAATAGTTAAAAAATCATAGAAATCAGTATTGTGATAGGGATAAATAAGATGTGTTAATTCATGCAATATAACATATTGAATACACCGCAAATCAGCTTTCAACAAATATTCATTTATTGTAATTTTATTTTTTGATGGTGTGCAGCTTCCCCACAATGTTTTCATTTTTCTAACATACAAAGTTGGTTTTTTTATACCATACTTTTTAAAAACTTTGTCATGAATCTTATCCATTTCCCTTATATATGTTTTATAGGCCTTATCACGCCACCATCCTTCTAAAATCTTTTGATGTTCATTGATCGCTAAATCCGCATAAACTATAATATTTTTTTCTTCTTCAACTACATGTTTTTTTTCTGAATTTCTTTTTATAATTCTTCTGTCTTTTCCTAATAGTTGCGTGGAAGAGCCGCTCTTGATATTAACTAAGCTATTATATCCACTGGATTGATTATATTTATACAACTGTTTTTCAATCCAGCTTGATTTACTATTAATGAAATCTGCAATCCATTTATCTGTAACTTCAGCTGGTACAGATAAAGTAACTTTTAAATCCCTAAATACTTTAAGATGAATGTTTTTTATTTTTTTTCGCTCGATATATACTGTTGTTTTATTAAAAGGTGCTGCAAGTTCTATGAGATAATTATTCATTAGTACCTTGCAACTGCGACTTTCATAATTTCATCAATAATTAAATCGAGCATATCAATGTTTGATTTATCTATGACAACACCTATGTCTTCAAACATATCAAACAAACAATCATCTAAATTCCTGTGCATAGCTTTATGTACAACTTCATTATGCTTCCAGTCCCGCTTTGCATTATCATTAATAACTTGCTTGATTTTAAAAGAATACTTAGCAACAATCTCCTCCGTATCTGCCGTAACATTTATTTCATTATTATTTCTAAGCTGAGTAACAATAACGCCATAAAAAGCCTTTGAATCACTATCACTAGCAATTTGAGAAGGATAATCCTGAGATGTAATTCCATTTCTAAAATCATCAGCCATTATTTTCATGCTTTCTAAATAGGCATCAGCATCACGATTTTCGTTATATAAATCAATAGTTTTTTTAATTTTAGAAGAAAACTCCTCAAACAATAGTGGATCATCATACCTAATCTGCTTAAGCCGCGATTCCATTCTTGTTTTTATCGCATCTGCTCGAGATTCATTTGAATCCATATTCTCAAGAAGCTTTTTCATCGCTTTTTCATCACCAATAGAAACTGGCTTAACTACAGTTATTATGTCAGTTGCATTTACAAAAGTATCAATAAGATTTTTGATTCCATGTTCATACTTAGATAAATCAACCTCATCATCATAACGTATCATAACGCTATCTTTTAATTTTCTATAAAACAAATACTCTTTGCGGTATTTTTCTATTAAATCAAAGCCAACCTCTACAAATATATCTCGATTAGATAATGCTAAGTTTAATAAATTAGCAAACTCCTTTAACCTATTGTAAAACTCTTTTCTTATTTTTTCATCAGAAAGACTTTTTTGCCAGACATCTGATGATTTTGAATCCTTAACTGCTTCAAACATAGCAATCATATCTGCATAAGCCTTTGCCAGCTTATTCTTTTCATCGATTGGGCCGAAGATAGCTCCCTCGAGATCTGATTTATCAAATCCGTTCATACCAGATTCAGCATCTTCATACATGTCAATAGCCTTATTTAACTTTTTAAATACACCCCAATAATCTACAATAAGTCCAAAGTCTTTTCCCTTATAAACACGATTAACTCTCGCAATAGCTTGTAAAAGAGAATGTTGCTGAATAGATTTATCCAAGTACAGAACACCAGCAACAGGTGCATCAAATCCAGTTAAAAGCTTGTCTTTTACAATAATTATATTGATTTCACCTTCTGGATTTTTGAAATCTTCACAAACATAATCATCATATTTTTCATCATTATCGCCAAACAAAGGCTTTACCATTTTATTATGATATGCTTTTATTTTTTTGAGTGATTCACTTGTAAATTCATCATCATCACCCTCTCTCTTATCACCAAAAGTAATAACTACACGAGGGTTAATACCAGACACACCTTTTAATACCTCATACATTTCAACTGCTGCAACACGTGAAGAACACACAACCATAGCCTTCAAGCCTTTTGGAATACAATAACTTTTGAAATGATCTGCAATATCAAAACCTATTAAATTAATACGGCTCCTAGCTTCTGAAATAGCCTTGAACCTACTGAATTTATCAGAAAGTTTATCTTTAAGTTCTTGAGGAAGACCCTCTGTCAAACTGTCAAAATAGTTATTAATTGTCAGTGATGGTTCTTCCTGCTTTACTTTACGACCTTCATAAACAAGAGGTACAGTAATACCATCTTCAATAGCTCGTTTCATGGTATAGTTATGAATGGGCTCACCAAAAGTTTTATAGGTATTCTTTTTAGCTTTTGCAATAAGTGGTGTACCTGTAAATGCAATAAACGTTGCATTAGGCAACACCTCTCTCATATAGTTAAACATTGAACTATACTGAGAACGATGTGCTTCATCAACTAAAACATAGAATTTATCGCTATCATGTTCTAAATATTTATTTTTATATACAGTTTCAAATTTGTTAATTAATGTTGTTATAACGATATTATCTTTATTCTTCAGCAGAGAATTAAGTCCTTTTCCGGTCGCAGCACGAACAGGAGCCATTTGTGAATTAGCAAAATTGTCACGAATTTGTTTATCAAGATTTATACGATCTGTAACAATAATAAATCTCGGATTTTCGTATCCTTTTACAGCCTGAATTTTCTTTACTAACATGACCATTGTCAAAGATTTACCACTACCTTGAGTATGCCATATTACGCCACCTTTTGAAGCAGTTTCATCTTTACCATTAATTCTGTCAATAGACTTGTTAATCGCAAAGTATTGCTGATGTCTTGCAATCTTTTTGATATTATTATCAAAAAGTATAAAATTTTGTACTAAATCAAGAATCCTTGCCTTACTTAACAAAGATACAGTAATTTTATCCTGTTCTAAAACAGAACCATCAGGTGAAAACTTTCTGCAAATTTCATCCTGCCATTCAGTTTCATCTTCTCGCCATTCTACAAAATAATCAGCACTCGTACCACATGTGCCATAAAGAACTTTTTGAGGATTCATGGCAATTACTATTTGTGAAAATTTAAATAATTGCGGAATATAATCAGGCATCATATTGCGGACATTCTGATGTACTCCTTCCATGACATCAATGCTTGATTTTTTGCATTCAATTACAACAAAAGGAATTCCGTTAACCATCAAAACAACATCTGGTCTGGCATAACTACCATTAGGCCGCTGAACACTGAACTCTTCAGTTACCTGCCAAATATTATTTGCGGGATGCTCAAAGTCAATGTAATGCAAATCAAAAGACTGCTTTACCGGAACATCACTATCTATAGCAATACTTTCTTCTAAACTAATTCCTAAAGTAATAAGATTATAAATTTCTTTGCTTGCCATTGCCAAGCCCTGCAAAAGAGAAGCATCTAATTCTTTTACTGCTTTTGTAATAGATTCCCCAGAAAAAAGCAGCTCATGACCATTATATTTATAGCTTTGTTTCTGTAAAAAACGAATCAGCTCATCTTCAAATAATACAGAAGATAAATTTTTCCTTTTGCTTTCTGCTTCACTACGTGAAACATATTCATATCCCATACTTATCAAAAGTTGAATAAGCCTGTCCTGACATTCAGGACGCTCGTTAAAGATAGTATGACTCTGCATATCCCCATTCCTCCCGCATAAACAGTAATAGCCAGATTATAAATCCGGCTTTTACTAAACTTATTTTTCTTTCGTTATACCCTTAAACGGTTCATCAGATGATGTTTTTACATCTATAAATCTTCCTGTTTCCGTATCTCTTTTTACCCATAATCCAGTCTTAGGATTATGTACCTGTGTTCTATTTTTTACTGCTCCTACTCTAGCATTATCACCATAAGGTTTATTTTTAGCCACAATATAATCTCCTCATACTCTAACTATACCAGTCAATAATAACTGCTGCATTGCTTTATGTTGTTTTATTAATTTTTCAAGTTTACTTTTATGAAAATATAAATTATTATTAATTTTTTCAAAAATATTTACTACAGAATTAATTATACTTGGATTATAATAAATTTTCGAATTTGCCAAAGTACTTAATTTTATATATGGCATAGAACTTTTCTGTGTTTCTAAACATATTGTTTTTTGAAAATTATTCTCAAGATAATAAAGTACATACTTTATAGGAAAAGTAAAGCTATCTAACACATATGTGCGCTGATAAGCATTAAATTTCCCACAATAATATTTAATGTCTCCAATATCTCCATTGCCTGCAACCAAAAGAGCTTCACAATCAAAAGCATAATTATCAATCTGATATATTTGTTTAGAACATGTAAAAAAAGGATATCTTCCATTTTCTACCATTGCATTAACATCTAGTTTCCCAGTAGATATAGAACATATATCACCTAATTTAACTTTTTCCCAATTGTCTTTTGGTGTAAGTAACCTCTGCATCAAAGCTTTTTTCTGCAATTCTAATTTTTCAATTAGTTTTTCCTGTAAATCAATTGCTTTATCCCATTTTAATAAGATTTTTGCAGTACATTTTTGCTCATATTCATTTGCCAAACATACACTAACTCTTGAAAGTGAATCTTGACTTACATTAATATGCTGAGCCCCGGCAGCATACTTCATAATCTGTTGCCGAGCACCAGGTGTTTTAAGTATCTCATTTAAATAATAGGGCTCATAATCCGATATCTTTTTTCCTCTAATCACAAAACCACTATACGTAGCTGTATTCTCTTTATCCAGATAAACATTCGATTTACCTGCATCCTCAAAAGTTTCAGAACTTCTCTGAAATAGAATATCTCCATATGTAACACTATATTTTTTAAAAGTCTTTTCATCTATGTCCACTTGTCCGATTATGTCATCATAAAATATAGGTTTACCTGACAAAATGTCCACGACACTAATCATCTTAGTACCACTTTTATATTTCTCTTTATCAGCATTAATTCCATTCTGAAATTCCAGTAATTCAGATAATCTTTTTACTTCCCATTCATTTGGAACAATTCCAACCACAGTCTTTTTATAGCCATCAGGAACTTTCCCTGCTTTTATAGTTTCTATTCTTTGTTTTATTTCTTCAAGCATGGTACCCTCCTAAACTATATTTCCAACCACAATACCTGCAATTGCAATAACAGTACCAACTGCAAATGAAACCCAGCCAAAAATTTTATTTTGCCTGGCTTCTTTTGCATTACGTTCTGCCTCATTTTTTGCCATTTTATACAACTCTTTAAGAGTAAGATAATTTTCTTTTAAAGCAAGATTACTTTCTTTCAGTAACTTATTCTGCTCTCTTACTTCTTCCAACTGCTGCAATAAAAGCTTTTTTTGCTCCTGACTTGCTTCAGCAGTTTTAAACAAGGCCTCATCTTTTTTTCTTTTATATTCAGCTAAACTATTCATATCATCTAAAATACTGGAAAGTCTTTTAGCACTATTAACTGTACTAAAATCCAATCCTTGCAAGTTAAAATCATACAAATTGTTCATCTATACACCTATTTTAATTTTTTCTTTTCTATTTCCCGCTCAATTTGTTTAATACTTTTATCCGGTGTAGGCAAATCTTCCGGCATAGTGCCACCAAGCTCTTTGATAGTTTTGCGAACTTTGACACCAACATCATAATGTGTTTTATTGGCTTTTTCTTTACCTTTTATATTTTCTCTGCGCAATTTTTCTTCTGTTTGTGTTGCACGGAATAGATTAGCCGCAAGTTCTGTACTACCCATATGGTCAAGAATCTTCTGGCTTTTTTTCAGCCCTTTATGTTTATGAATTGCCTTCATATCCATTCCGCCATAAAGTCCTTTATACCCATAATTTTGAAAAATTGCATAATCTCGTGGTTCAACAACACCTGCTTTATTTGCGGCATCTGCCAATAATTTATTATGCTTAATCATTTCATTACGAATGGCTAATCGTCTCTGTTCTTCTGTCAATGTATCAAAATTATCAACAAGTTCCTGCTGACGAGCTTTAACAGCAAAATAAGTCTGACCTAAAGCAATAACTTCCTTTTTGGGATCTCCGTTCATCACAATAAGATAACACGCATAGCGGGAAAGCATAATGTCATCTACTCTACGCGCTGCTCCAGAGCCAATCTCGACCATTTTGCCAACATTGGCAAAATGGTCTGAAATACTTTTTCCACTATTTTCACAAGCAATCTTTGCACGCTCGATAACGTCATAAAATCTTCGCCATTGTACGTATTCAAGTACTATTTGCAGTTCTCTTGCATACCAAAACTCTTCACCATACTCATTGATATGCTTAATATTTTCAAAATTTTTTTCACTGTACTTTGCAAGATCACTCATAAGCCAAGCTCCTTCATACATTGCTCCATCTCTTTTTCAAGTAAAGCGATCTGTATTTTTATATCTGCAATCTCTTTATTAACGCTTTCCAAGTCTATAATCTCTTCTTCTTCAAAAGTATCAACATATCGAGGGATATTAAGATTGTATTCATTCTCCTGAATTTCACTAAGAGTTGCTACATGACTGTATTTTTCTTGTTCTGCATTTTCTCCATTTACAAATGCTTTATAAGTATCAACTATTTTCTTAATATCATTAGGTTCACCGTTAGAGCCATCACGCAATTTATTTTTTGCTTTCTCCTTTTTAAAATCTTTAGATGCATCAATAAAAAGGATATCAGTTGTTGTACGTCCTCTTTTAAACACTACAATACATGCAGGAATAGAAGTACCATAAAATAAATTTTCCGGTAATCCTATAACAGCATCAATCAGATTTTTATCAATAATCGACTGACGAATTCGTCCTTCAGATGCCCCTCTGAATAAAACTCCATGAGGAGCAACCGCCGCAACTCTTCCGTTTCCACTCATACTTGCAATCATATGTAATAAAAATGCCCAGTCTCCCTTACTAGCTGGCGGTACACCTAAATCAAATCTATGGTGCCTATCAAGAGATGATTCCATTTTAAACTCTTTTTTCTTGCCTTTTTTAGTCGATTTATTAGACTCCTCTTCATCAACAGAAACCTCTCCGCCGGGATTAAATCCCTCTGCCCACTTATCTTTACTGAAAGGCATATTGGCTACAATACAATCAAATTTCATAAGATTTCCATCACTATCAAGATGCTGAGGATTAGCCAACGTATCACCCCAAGCTATATGTGCATCTTTAATATCATGAATAAACATATTCATTCTTGCCATAGAAATAGCTGAGTTATTTACTTCCTGACCATATATTGAAACTTTATCAAGTCCTCCTTTTTTAGCGGCCCTGATAAGTAAGGAACCAGATCCACATGTAGGATCATATACACGATCTTTTTCTTGTGGATTGACAATTTGTGCCATTACCTCTGAAACTTGCTGCGGAGTAAAGAAGCTACCTGCCTTTTTTCCTGCCATAGTTGCAAATTCACCAATCATATATTCATAAGCGTCACCAACAACATCTGCCGGCACTTCATTATCCTTTGTCTCAATATGGCTCGGTCTTAAATCCAAATCAGCGAAATCATCAAGAAGAGTTCTTAACAACGGATTTTTCTGCTCTTTCTTCCCTAGATTATTTTCACTATTAAAGTCAATTCCTCTGAAAATACCGGATAAAATTGCATTGGAACTCTCAATTCCAGTTAATGCTTCACTTATTTTAGAACCTATATCTACAGCATATTTATTTTTTAATAAATAACCAAAAGTATATTCTTCTTTTAAAACAAATGGAAGATTAGCAATTTGCCTTTCTAAACGGATACCTTCATAATCCTTCTTTAGATTTTCTACACTTTCTTCAAACGTATCACTTAAATACTTAACAAATAACATAGATAGAACGTAATCTTTATAATTAGATGCATCAATATTATCTCTAAAAGTATTTGCTCCCGCCCACAAAGCATTTTTTATATCTTCAAAAGTAGTTTTTTTGCTTAACACTTCATTTGTCTCCACTTATAAGTCCCCCTAACTCGCTTTTGATTTTAGAAAGTTCTAGTTCATTTAACCTGTTTTTTAATTTATAAATCTCTATACTCTTTTGCCATAAATCACCAATACTTCTTTGTTTTTCTATTGGTAGAATTGGTATTTGTATTTTTTCTAAATCGTCTCTGCCAATAGCAGGAATTCTTGCCCCAGATAATGTTTGTATTATCTTCGGAACTTCTTGGTTCAGAACATATGCTAAATATTTAGGATCAACAGATATTGCTGAAATTATTATTAAGTTTCCTGAAGCATAAACGTCATTATCAATTTTATCTATGTAATTAACAAATGACGGACTTATTCTTTTTACGATAATATCACCACTACAAACTTTAGTATCATCATCAGCCTGTACTTTATCACTTAGCACTATGCTTTCTATGATATTATTATCTAGTAGATTAATAGGTGTTAATATCTTATACTCTCGATCTGCAAGTACTTTATTTGCCAAACAAAATTTAATTTTAGCAACATCTTTTAATTTTAACTTCATAAAAATCACCTTATAAAAAAGACCAACGAATGCTGGGCTTCGTTGGTCTTTTTTTAGAACCTAAGCAAAGAACCTAAATTATCAGCCTTAAAATTATTGGCATCAGTTCTCAAATATGAGTTGTCTACAACCCTCACATCTTCGCCGACAGTCCAACCTTTCCATATGTCATAATACTTTGTTTTTGTACAGTTAGGATTATTTTTTATAAAATTAATCATTTCCTGTTTTGTAAAAACAATAATACCTTGCTGTGTTAAAATGTTAGTACACTTCACCTTTGAAATGAATTCAAAGCCGTGTAAATCTGTTTCATAATGTACTGCATCTATATAGACTATGTTCAGGTCCCCCTTTGTATTTTATTGACAAATGCAGTATCTTCCTGTATACTAGAGTTGCGGTTATAGTATCATAAGATACTGAGCTCTATATCTTTACCCAGCGTTTAGATGTAGAGCTTCTTTTCATTTGTTGGGTTAATTGTATCACGCCGATAATAAAAAGTCAACATTTTTATTGTGTAACTGTATTACACTTATTTTTTGTAGCGTTAATAAGTAAAATAAAATTATAAAGCTCTTAATAAGATAAATTTTAATAACAAAATATTTTATACTTATTACTAATTCTAATCTTTGATAATACTATTCAGAAGCTGCTTATATTCTCCGTCCAAAAAGATGCTACATTAAAAAAATTTGCAAAACCAATGTTTAGTAATTAAAACTTCTAATGAAAGGATGTCTGTCGTATATGAACATTAACAACATTAATGTCAACAAATACCCAGTATCACAAGTCTTTGACCCAGATTCTAAGGTGGTTTTTGAGATTCCTAAATATCAGCGAGAATACACTTGGGGTACTAGGGAATGGGAATCTCTATATGATGACCTCATAGAAAACGATGATGGTTACTTTCTCGGTTCCATCATTTGTATTAATTGTGCTACAGACTCTATCAATGCTCCAAAATTTGAAGTTGTTGATGGTCAACAAAGGCTTACAACTTTAAGCATCTTCCTTTCAGCACTCTATACTACTCTGAATAACAATAAAGAACTGCTTGATGAGGAGCAACAAACAGATATCTTACAACTAAAAAGAAAAATTGTTCTGAAAAAAACACAATCCGATATTCGGGTTGTACCACAAATACAAAACAGTAATCGTGATGATTATCTCGGGCTATTAGCGCAAATTGGTATTATTCCAAATCGTCAGATGCCAAATCATGCTGGCTTACGACGAATCATAAAAGCATATAAATATCTTCTAAAACGTATCAATAATACTTTAGAAGAAACTAATGACAAAGTAACTGCTATGTTCAGGATTCTAGAAAAAGTGAATACATCTATTTTAGTTATAATAGAAGTTTCTAATCATGCTGATGCCTACACACTCTTTGAGTCTCTCAACAACAGAGGTGTCCCATTAACTTCTGTAGATCTGATTAAAAATCTATTGTTGGCTAGATTAGATAGCAAGGGTGAAGAAAATATTGATTACTACTTTACTCGTTGGACTGAAATTCTTAACAATCTTGGAGAAGAATATTCTGAGCAAGAGCGTTTCTTCCGCCAGAATTATAATGCTTTTCGGAAATCCCTAAATCTACCGTTTATCAAAGATGACCGCCAATATCCACTTGGCACCATTGCAACCCGCTCTACACTGTTGGATATTTATGAAAAACTTATTACAAAAGATCCTATCGGAGTATTAGACGAACTTTCAGAAAATGCTGCAATTTATGCTGGTATAGTTCTTAATAAGACAGATGGCC
>OKSP01000478.1_pt1 | contig 23227 bp, 20 predicted proteins | sample 2434041 | NCBI WGS metagenome assembly OKSP01 (sample SAMEA3879593, study PRJEB24766) | human gut metagenome | biome: human-associated habitat; feature: feces | place: USA | collected 1985/1987
TCTGCCCTCCTATGAGCAAGCTCCGGCGGGTGAAAGGCTTTGTGCCCCTGGCAGCATTAGATAAAATCTCCGTGTACGGATACGCCCGCCGCATAGGAAGATACTTTCTTTACAAATTCTGCCGCTTCGGATACGGTAAGCGTACCATCCGTCTGCCAGTTTCTATAATAAGTCTTGTTATCCTGTGCAAAGGTCTTTCCTGCAAATGCTTCATCTAATACAAGCAGTACAACGATTCCTGCTTCTGTCAGGTGGTGCAGTACGGTTTCTACCGGTTCATCTGCTTCCGGCGCATACAGATAAGTATGTCTGCCTTCTGCGCTTAACTGCTTTTCAACCTGTTCTGCCAGTTCAAGTGTAATGCCGTGCTGTCCTACCAGAAATTCCACGGTTACTGCACTCTGACCGTTTAAAGCTGAACGAAGCTTTTTATTGACTTTCTTTTCTTCCAGTCCGTCTTCATCGGCATGCAGTTCAGTAACAACACCGCAGGCAGAAGTCATATTGGTTACACGGTCAATTAAAATCAGTTCACCGAGTGTCTTATGTGCCGCAAATGTATCTGCTACGATTCTGTCTGCAAATGCGATTTCGCAGACTGCGATTTCATTTTTATGTAAGGAAGATACTTCCTTTTTCTCGCCTGTATTGACATCAATTAATGAAACAATCTTTGTTACAAGCCCCGGAATCATCTTTGTGCCAAGCTTGATAAAGAAGTTCTTTCCGTTTTCAAGAGCATCATCATCCATCCACAGAATCGTTGCCGTAACGGCTGCGGCTGTCTTGATACCGGAATCTACGGATAATACACAGCCTCTGGATACGTCCACTTCCCTGTCTAACTGAATCGTTACCGGCTGGCCTTCCTGTGCGGCATCTACATTCTTATCACCTACATGGATACTCTTTACATGTGCCTGCTCGTTGCTTGGCAGTGTTGTAATCGCATCGCCCACATGAATGTTTCCGGCTTCAATCTGACCCTGGAAGCCTCTGAATTCATGGTTTGGACGGCATACGCGCTGTACCGGCATATAAAAGCCCTGTTCCTTGGCTGCGGCTGTAATATCAACCTGCTCTAAGTACGAAAGGAGTGCCTGACCGTTGTACCATGGCATATTCGGTGATTTTACGGTAACATTGTCACCTTCTGTTGCGGATACCGGAATAATCGTTACGTTCTGTAAATCCAGTTCCTTTGTCAGTTCTGCAATCTGTTCCTGAATCTTTGCAAATACCTTTTCATCATAGCCTACAAGGTCCATTTTGTTGACTGCAAATACAAAGTAACGGATTCCCATTAATGCACAGATTCTTGCGTGACGTCTTGTCTGAACCAGCACGCCCTGTTTTGCATCGACTAAGATAACGGCTAAGTCTGCAAAGGAAGCACCTACTGCCATGTTTCTTGTATATTCTTCATGTCCCGGTGTATCGGCAACGATAAAGCTTCTGTTGTCTGTTGTAAAATAACGGTATGCAACATCGATTGTAATACCCTGTTCTCTTTCTGCCATCAGACCGTCTAACAGCAGAGAGTAGTCGATTTTACCCTCACGGCTTCCGACCTTGGAATCCAGCTCCAGTGCCTTTTCCTGGTCTGCATAAAGGAGTTTTGAATCATATAAAATGTGTCCGATTAAGGTGGATTTTCCATCGTCAACACTGCCACATGTAATAAATTTTAATAATCCCTTCATTTTAGAAATAACCCTCCTTCTTTCTTCTCTCCATGCTGCCTGCTTCCTCATGGTCAATCACACGGCTGGTACGCTCTGAAGATACTGCACTTAATGTTTCCTCGATAATTTCATCGAGTGTTTCCGCATCGGATTCCACGCCGCCTGTCAGCGGATAGCAGCCAAGTGTACGGAAACGTACTTTCTTATTTTCAATCTTTTCGCCTTCTCTTAACTTTAAGCGGTCATCATCTACCATGATGATGTTTCCGTCACGGTAAATTACCGGACGTTCCTTTGCAAAGTATAACGGCACGATTTCAATGTTTTCACGCTTAATGTACTGCCAGATGTCTTTTTCCGTCCAGTTGGAAATCGGGAAGACACGGATACTTTCGCCCTTGTGGATCTTTGTGTTGTAAAGCTTCCACATTTCCGGACGCTGGTTTTTCGGATCCCATGCCTGTGCCGCATTTCTGAATGAGAAGATACGTTCCTTTGCACGGGACTTTTCTTCATCACGACGTCCGCCGCCGAATGCTGCTGTAAACTGATACTTATTTAATGCCTGCTTTAATGCCTGTGTCTTCATGATATCTGTGTAAGCTGAACCGTGGTCAAACGGATTAATGCCTGCCTTTACACCTTCTTCATTGGTATATACAAGCATTTCAATACCCATTTTTTCTGCGATATGGTCACGGAACTGTATCATTTCCTTAAACTTCCATGTTGTATCAATATGTAAGAACGGAAATGGCGGCTTCTCCGGATAAAATGCCTTCATCGCAAGATGCAGCATAACCGAACTGTCCTTTCCAATTGAATACAGCATTACCGGATTTTCACATTCCGCTGCCACTTCTCTGATAATATAAATTGCTTCCGCTTCCAATTCATCAAGATGTGATAAATTTCCCATACTCTCTCTCCTTAATATTTATTTGCGTCTTTTTTGTTGACTTCTATAACCTGTACACTGCCGTCCGGCGATGTAACGCACCACTCACGAATGTCCCCTTTGGACTTGACAGACAGCGTACTTCCTGCACCGCCCATATCTGCTCCCAGATAAAAGCTGATTGCGCCTGTCTTACATTCTTTTAAGCACGAGGTACAGCCCCAGCAGTCGGAAATGTGCTTAATGACTGCCTTTCCCTGTGCATCTTTTTTTATCAGGTTGCCGGGACAGGCTTCGATACACCTTCCGCAGCCTACGCAGTTATTTTGTGTAATTCGTATGCTCATAGTGTTTTCCTCCCGTCACCAGTTCTCTGAAAATGATTTCTATTTCGCCGTCTTTCATGCGGGAATTGACATATTTTTCCCAATCAGCATTCTTTTCAGGATAATCCGCATTTTCTGCAAAGCTGTGCCAGCGTGTTTCTTTTCTGGCAAGCAGATGTGCGATAACGACCTGACAGACAACCAGACGTTCTTTGACTTCGTAAATACGGAGCAGATCGTCCATGTCTTCTGCCGCAAGTCCGTCCACCAGCTTTTGCAGGGATGTGATTTTTTCCTTTGCAAGGGCTAAACGGCTTTCATTATAACGGTAATCTGTTGCAATACCGCCTGCGTACTGGTCCATGATTTTCTGCATGGTTTCCTCAAGCTGTTCGGTCGTAAGCAGTCCCTGAGGATTCTTTAAGAAATGCTCGTATTCTGCCTGCTTTTCATTCTGCTTTGCTTCACTGTCCACATCTTTGGCTGCTGTCTGCTTTTCATCTTTTAGAAATCCAAGCACCGCTTCTGCCGCAATTTCGCCCTCGGCTAATGCGCCTGTTACATATTTCTGCGGACAGCCGCCTGCAACATCGCCTGCGGCAAACAGTCCGTGAATTGTTGTTTCCCTGTTATTGTCTACCCAGTAACCGCTTGCGGTATGTCCGCCCACAATATACGGCTCTGTGCCTTCAATTTCCACATTCTGCTCTGACGGACCCTTGCCGGATTCAAGCCACTTTAAAGTCTGGCTCGGTGCCATATTTAAGTATGCCTTGTATAAATCCTGTTCCTGCTCTTTTGTAATCTCATCGGTCTTTAAATAACATGGTCCGTGTCCGGCTCTGTTTTCCATAACCGTTCCGTATACACGCTGGGAAGTTGTAAGACCGTATTTTGTTTCATAAATTTCGCCGTTGGAATTCATCTGCTTTGCGGATACACCCTGTGCAATCGTTCCTGTCGGTGCAATCGTATCTTTACAGCGCAGTGCGATAAAACGCATTTCAAAGGTTGTCATCTCAGCGCCTGCCGTAATGCCCATCGCGTAGCCCGCACCGGTATTAAACGGCGGGTACCACATTTTATGTCTTGAAAAGCCCGGATTGTTTGGACGGTAAAGTCCTGCCGCACCTCCGGTTGCGCAGATGACCGCTTTGGCATGAATCACATAGAAGATTTCTTCATTAACATCAAAGCCGTAAGCCCCGTAAATGCGGTTGTCTTTCACAATGTAATCTGTAATATTGACGTGATTTAAAACCGTTACATTTTCCTGTGCGGATGCCGCTTCTGCAAGAATCGGCTTAATATTTTCCCCGTTAATCTTGATATTTCTGTTTCCTCTTGTAACGTATTTGCCGTTTTCATCTTTTAAAATGACAAGTCCGGCTTTTTCCATAACATCCGTTACATGGTTTAACCGCTCTGACATTGAAAGCAGTAAGTCTTCACGCACAATGCCGTCTGCATCTTTTTTGGCATAGTCTACATAATCCTGAGGCACTCTGCCTTCCGTAATATACGCATTAATTGCATTGACACCTGCCGCCAGACAGCCGCTCCGCCTGATATTGGCTTTTTCAGCAATCAGAACGCTGATATTTTTTTCTTTTCCGAGCGTCATCGCCGCAAAACAGCCCGCTGTCCCGCCGCCGATAATCAACACATCTGTTGAGAGTTCTTTCTTTTTCATGGCACCTTCCATTCCGCCGCACAACACGGCTTTTCTATCTTGATTTTTAGATAAATACTGAATCATCTACCAGTGACTGGTTTTCCAAAAGCATTGCCTTTTCTCCGACCGTTACAAACAGCCGATATATGAATACATCAACCTTTTCTCCCACCGCAATACTTTTTTCTTCCAATCCTCTTTTGGCAATAATCTGATTGTCGTTTACATTGACAAGCAGTTCTAAGCTGTCACCTCTGAAAGACACGCGCTCCACAACGCCTTCGGAAGCCGAAGGACCGAAACGCTGTACTTCATTTTTCTTGGATACTTTGACAAATTCCGGACGGATAATCGCTTTATCGACATTGTCCACTTTCGGGAAGCTGTGAAAGCTCTGATAATTGGTAATCTGTGACGTCTGTCCGAAGAAAGTCGCCGCAAATGCCGTCTGCGGGTTCTGGTAAATTTCAAGCGGTGTTCCCTTCTGCTCAATGTGTCCCTTGTTGGTAATAATAATTTCATCGGCAACTTCAATCGCTTCGTCCTGGTCATGCGTAACGAAAATACTGGTAATGCCGAGTTTTTCAATCATTTCCTTTAACCAGCTTCTGAGTTCCTGACGGACCTTGGCATCAATCGCCGCAAACGGTTCGTCTAACAACAGCAGATGCGGGTTTGGCGCAAGCGCCCTTGCAAATGCCACACGCTGTCGTTGTCCGCCGGATAACTGGCTCGGATACCGCTTTTCCAGTCCGTCTAAGCTGATGAGTTTTAAAAGTTCGTGAACTCTTTCATCTATATATTTTTTATTCTCTTTTTTAACATTTAAACCGAATGCAATATTGTCATATACCGTCATATAGCGGAACAGCGCGTAGTTCTGAAATACGAAGCCGATACCGCGTTCACTTGCCGGAATGTTGTTGACTACCTTGCCGTCAATGACGATTTCGCCGCTGTCCGGTGTTTCCAGCCCCGCAATCATTCTTAAAATGGTCGTCTTACCACTGCCGCTCGGTCCTAACAGCGCAATCAGCCTGCCCTGTTCAATGCCGAAGCTGACATGATTGGAAGCCTGATAGCCGGCATACGTTTTATTAATATCTTTTAATTCAACATACATAATTTCCTGCTTTCTGCCGTGCTATAACGGCTTTTTCGTAGTCTTTCCCTTATGCTCCAGCACACTCCGCATGACCAGCAGAATAATTGCCAGAATCACGAGAATGGATGATACGGCAAATGCCGGTACATACTGGAACTCATTGAATAAAATTTCCACATGAAGCGGCAGGGTGTTGGTCAGTCCCCTTAAATGTCCCGATAAAACGGATACCGCACCGAACTCGCCCATTGCACGCGCCGTACATAAGACAATGCCGTATAGCAGTGCCCAGCGGATATGCGGCAGAGTAATTTTCCTGAAAATCGTAAATGCGCCTGCACCCATCAGCGCTGCGGCTTCTTCCTCGTCTGTCCCCTCCGTTTCAAGCACCGGAATCAGTTCTCTTGAAATAAACGGAAATGTTACAAAGACGGTTGCCAGAATAATACCCGGTACTGCAAATACAACTTTGATGTGGCACGCTTTGAGTATTGGATATAAAAGACTCTGTCTTCCGAACAGCAGAATGAAAATCAGACCCGCGATAACCGGGGATACCGTAACCGGAATATCAATGAGCGTTGTCAGTAATTTCTTGCCTTTAAATTTAAACTTTGTAATCGTCCATGCCGCAAAAAGTCCGAATATGGTATTTACAACCACAGCGGTGAGTGTCGCTTCGAGTGTCAGCAGTAAGGCGCGGACGGTATATTTATCCGTAACTGCTTTTAAGTAAGCGGCTACCCCGCTTTTAAATGCCTGTGTTATCACGACCAACAGCGGAAGCACCAGCATTACAAACAAAAACAAAACACTGATTGTTATCAGCAGCCACTTTACAAAGCCGGACTGTTTATTCTGATTCATTTTTTATCCTCCCTTTCCGCTTCCTAACGGTTGCCGTTTAATATTTTTGTATTTCTTGCCTGTATCAGGTTGTTGATAAATAAAATAAGGAATGCCGCTATCAGCATTACCAGTGCAATCGCCGTTGCACTCGGATAATCGAATTCCTGTAATTCCGACATAATAATTAACGGTGTAATCTCTGTGTAGTACGGCTTGTTACCTGCGATAAACACGATACTCCCGTATTCGCCGAGACATCTGCCGAATGCCAGTCCGAAGCCCGTACATAAGGACGGTAAAACTTCCGGGAAAATGACTTTCCAAAAGATTCTTGTGCGGCTTGCACCAAGCACGCTTGCCGCTTCCTCGTAAGACGGGTCTAACTTTTCAAGCACCGGCTGAATAGAACGCACCACAAATGGGATTCCCACGAAAATCAGTGCAAAGGTGATACCCAGTCTGGTATAGGCAATCTGTATGCCAAACTTTGCAAAAAAGCTGCCAATCCAGCCGCTGTCGGTTGTTAAATATGTAAGAGAAATACCCGCAACCGCCGTCGGTAATGCAAAGGGCAGTTCAATCATTCCGTCTAAAATGCGTTTGCCGGGAAATTCATATCTGACAAGCACCCATGCCAGTATCAGTCCCATAATGGCATTGATTGCCGATGCCGCAAATGCGGTGATGAAGCTGACATAAAAGCTTGATAATACCCTGCCCCTTGTTATTGTTGCAATGATTTCCGGGAAACTCATCTGCGCCGTATAGATTACCAGTGTTGCCAATGGAATCAGCACGATAACACTCACCATTGTAAGCGTAACACCCATTGAAATTCCAAAACCCGGAATCACTCTTTTATTTTTCTTTTTCATGACTCCTCCACTCTCAAACACATTTGCTTACTTTTCATAAATCTCATCAAAAATACCGCCGTTGGCAAAATGCTTTGCCGAAACACTGTCCCAGCCGCCAAAATCATGTACCGTCTTTAACTTCATATTCAAATCAAATACATCGCTGTATTCCTGCAAAATTTCTTCATTGACCGGGCGGAAATAATTGTCCGCCGCAATACGCTGTGCATCATCGGAATACATATACGATAAATACTCCTCCGCAACGGCTCTTGTCCCGCGCTCATCAACAACCGAATCGACAACCGCAACGGACGGCTGTGCCAGAATACTGATACCCGGTGTAATGATTTCATAATCGTCCGGGCAGTCTAACATGGAAAGATATGCTTCATTTTCCCAAGCAATCAGTACATCGCCCTGATTATTTTCCACAAATGAAGTTGTTGCGCCTCTCGCACCGGAATCCAGCACCAGTACATTCTGATACAGCTTTTTGATGAACTCTTTCATCTGATTTTCATCGCCGTTGTAACGTTCCTGCGCATAACCCCATGCTGCAAGGTAATTCCACCTTGCACCGCCTGAGGTCTTTGGGTTCGGTGTAATCACACCCACACCGTCTTTTACCAGATCGTCCCAGTCGTGAATGTTTTTCGGATTGCCCTTTCTTACAAGGAAGACAATCGTTGAAGTGTACGGTGCGCTGTCATCATCATATTCATCAACCCAGCCGTCTTCTATCAATCCGGCTTTTTCGATTGCGTCAATGTCATATTCCAATGCCAGTGTCACAACATCAGCTTCCAGACCGTTAGAAACTTCCAGTGCCTGCTTTCCTGAACCGCCGTGGGACTGTATCACCTCAATGTCCTGTCCGGTCTGTTCTTTCCAATGCTGTGCAAATATCTCATTATAACTTTCAAATAATTCTCTTGTAGGGTCATAAGAAACGTTGATCATCCGTACACTGTTTTTATTGCTTCCACAGCCGGTCAGACACCCTGTCAGTAATACGGCAATCAGCCCAAGGCTTAATAATTTCTTTTTCACAAGCTTACCTCCATTTCTTATTTCCTACATTTCATATTAATCTAGTAGGTTTTATATGATAGTAAAACAGAATGAGAGTTTTGTCAAGAAGTATTTTCATGAAATGGGAGATTTTTCAAGAGCTTTTATAATCAGCGTAAGTTCTTTTCGTTTTCTTTTTCCTAGATGTTGTATTACAATCCCGATAATGTGCGCATTACTAAATCTACATCTTTATTCTCCAGTTCCTGAATAATGTGTAAATAGGTCTTTTGCGTTGTTGTCATACTGGCATGTCCCAGTCTTCTTGCAACACTGGCAATCGACACGCCCGCAAACAGCAGTAATGATGCATGGGTGTGGCGCAGTCCGTGTATGGATATTTCAGAAATTCCGCATGCCCTACAATGCCTTGCAAGCACATCATTTACAGTAGAATTATACACCTTTGTTTCTCCGGCAAAAATAGGCTTATCCTCCGGCAGTCCCTTTACCAGTTCTGAAAATTTCACAACAATCTGCCAGTCAATCTGAATTTTTCGTACAGAGGATTTGTTTTTCGTTGGAAGGAATCCGCCATTTCCTTTGTAATCCCATGTTTTACTAATGGAAAGGGTCTGTCTTGCAAAATCAAAATCTGCCGGTGTAATGGCAAGCGCCTCAGAAAACCGCATACCCGTCTTTGCGACTAACAAAATAAACCAATCCCAGTTTACTTTTTCTTTAATGTCAAGATGGGCTATCAAAGTATGCAGCTCAAACTGGTTCAGGTATTTGATTTTCTTTGCTCCCGGTGTCTTTCCTTTAATAATTGCCTTTCTGGTCGGGTCCCGCTCAATCATTCCCTCATCAACCGCATCTAAAACCGCCCCTTTTAACTGATGATGAAAATCCAGTGTGGTCTGCCTTTCATGCTCTTTGGCATAATCGTTTAAAATCTGCTGGTAGACGGTTCTGGTAAGTTCTGAAACCTTTAACTGCGGCGCGAGTTTTTCAACCCATTTTTGTGTCATCAAATATTTTGACATTGTGGCTTCCCTGATTGCGCCCCTCTTATATACCTCTATCCATTGTTTGTAGTACTCACAAAAAAGCATTGTCTTGTCTATATCATTTAACATAAGCAGCCTCCATTTCTTAAAAGGACTCACGCTGATAGAAACAATACTTTACTATTAATGATTAAGAAGCGGTTTAACCTCTTCATCTAATGTCTTTTTAAGTTCCGCCATCAACTTCGCATAATACTTAAATTTAGGCAGTGCCTTTTCCTGCTGCTCTTTATATTGTGTATAATTAACATTTGTCTTAATGACACTTTCATTTGGAATTTCTCCGTTTTTATAATGTGTTGCCGCATACATAACATCTTCCTTTGCCGCATACCATTCCACACAAAAGTCCGTAACAACCTGTTCAATGCACTCCTGTTTCATATTTTCAACCGTATTTAAAATGGATTGTCCCTTATATTTATTTTCGTCCATCTCAATTTCATAAATTAAATCAGACATAATTGCCGCTACTTTCGGATTTTCTTTATGCAGTTCTTCAACGTACTGCTTTGCTTCATCAATCTTTTTCTGACGTTCTTCCGGTGTGATTTCAACCGATTCATCATCCGGTGTTACGATATTCTGAATCAGACTAATGATATATTCATAATCTATTTTGGTACTGCTGTATGCCATAAGTTCATAATCTTCATCGACCGGCTGTATCCCTGACGGGTCATCTCCATTGTCTGTTTTGTCTTGTTTGAGTTCTTCCAGCACATTCAGATAATGTCCGGCATAGTCGATATACTCATCTTCTGTAATTCCATATCCTTCAAGCATACTTTCTTCATATCGTGTAAATGATTTTAATTGTGCAAATAAACTGTCGAAATTTTGAAATATCCTTACAAAATCTTTCTTTTCTTTCTTTGACAGCTTCGGGACATCTTCCGGCTTTTCGACAGCAATACGAAGTGCCGCCAACGCCTTTTTAAATTTTGGTTCAATTTCTTCCCATTCAGACACTAATACTTCTTTACTGCTTCCGGCAGAATATAATTTGACCGCTTCATCAACGCACTCTTTAAACAGACGCGGCGCCTGAAATGTAACAATCTGTCCATAGGTCTTATGCGTATCATAAATGCGGTTTGTTCTTGAAAATGCCTGTATTAAATCATGCGGTCCCATAGGCTGCCGGTCTATATAAATTGTAGACAGACACGGTGCATCAAATCCTGTGAGCAGACGGTCTACGACAATTACCAAATCCAACTGTTCTTTCCGGCCCTTAAATTTTGCAGCTTTTCTTGCAAGTCTTTTATTCAGGTTGGCATTATATCCCTGAATCTGTGATAATTCATATTTTGTTCCGAACATTTCGTTGTAATCTTTTAATGACTGCTGCATTTTAAGCTGATTTACCTGTGAACCTTCATCATTTTCCGACACCGAATATGTAATAGCGAATTTCGGAAAATCCGGGAGTACCTGCTTTATCTTTTCATGAATTTCAAGCGGTGTTTCACCCTTTTTTACACGTGTCAGTAAATCATAATACTTTTGTGCCTGCTGGATAGAACTCGTTGTCAGCAATGCTTCATATGTTTGTCCCTTACCATTTTGAAAGCCTAATTTATGGTACGATTTATTCAAAATGATATCTAACACGTTCAACATATGTTTCTCATTATCATAAATGCGGCTGTCTGTTTCGTCTTCAATATTTTTCGGACCGTTATGCTCTACCTGAAATCCTAATACCGCATTGTCATGAATTGCATTTTGTATTGTGTATTTATGCAGGCATTTTCCATATAACTCCTCAGTCGTACGCGGTAAATCTCCCATTTGCGGATAAGGATTTTCTGCAAAACGCGGTGTTCCCGTAAATCCAAACCACAATGAATTGCCAAAAAACCGTTCCAGTTCTCTTTTTGTTCCCGGTGTGACTGCTCTGTGGCACTCATCTGCTACAAATGCAATTTTTAAATTTTTAATTTTGCTGTAATCCGTACTATCCTCATCTAATCTTTTTGTAACAAGCCTGTGCAGTTTTTGAATAGTTGTTACTATAACCTGTCTGTCATCTGATTTTAACTTTTTCTTTAAATCATTGATATTACTTGTTTCATCAACATCAATCAAGTCATTATTGGCATATGCCTGAAATGCCATTGTTGTCTGTGTATCCAAATCTTTTCTGTCAATCAGAAAGATTGCTTTGTCAATCGCCGGAATATCCATTAATAAATTTCTGGTTGCTTTGTAAGAGGTCAATGTCTTTCCTGAACCGGTTGTATGCCATACAAATCCGGACTTTCCTGTTTTTGAAGCTTCTCTTATGGATTCGATTGCATGAATCTGATACGGACGAAGCAGAATTAACTTTTTCGCATCTTCATCTAATACGGTATATCTTGCAATCATTTCATGTGCCTGCGGTATGCGCAAAACACTTTTTGCAAAATCAATGTAATCTGTTACCGGATTGTTGTCTTTGTCCAGCCAGCCGCTTATAAATTTTTCATTTAATTCCGTATCCGCTGAAAAGTATTTTGTATCCACGCCATTACTAATGACAAACATCTGCACTGCGGAAAATATTCCTGTAAATTTGCCCTCACTGATATATTTCTTTATCTGTCTGAAACCGTCCATGTATGGATGCTGTTTATTCTTTAATTCAATATGTATCATCGGCAGTCCGTTAATCAGCAGTGTTACATCAAACCGCCTGTCCCTTGCCGGTGCATTTCTATTTTCATCTGTATTTAACGCACTATACTGATTAATAACCTCATAAACACTGCTTCCGCCTGCGATATGCTCATGATTCATTACTACCAGATGCAGGCGCTCTGTATCCCGCTGAACATGCACCTGTACTTTTCCATTTTCACCGACAAGCCACTCCCCGGCTTTATAAAATGATGAAAACTGCAACTGGTTCTTTACCTGTTCAAATTCCGCATCTGAAAGCTTTTCTCCGTTTAACCTGTCTTTATTGTTCTGCTCTAATATGTATTTAAAATTTGCCCATAAATCTTCTTCTGTCTTTAAATCTTTCCGGTATGTCCACTGTGAATCCCCATAGATTAACTGCTCTATCAGTTTTGTTTCAATCATTGACTCTAATTCTGCCATTTCTATCTTCCCCTTTTATCTGTATTTTGGTTTTTTGTTCTCTATATTTGTTGTTTTTATATTATTTGTGTTGTTTTTATAATTTTAATTTTTATACTTACGCTGATGAAGAGTGATGAGGTGGTCGAGATTGGCAAAATATTCTCCGATTTTCTTTTGTTCTTCTATTGTAGGTAATGCTATTTCGATACTCTCAACATCATTTGCATTATAAGAAGGTAAAGCACCGACCTGAACCAAAGAAGCGAGGTTTATTGTGTCAAAAAGAGTTCTGCCAAAGTTCGTATCCCAATCGTTTCCAAATTTATATGCCATAGTATTGTTATCAAGTAAAAACGGCGTATTTACAAGCCTTTTGCGGTTTAGCATTACTGCTGCGCCAACCTTTGCAAAGAAAATAGCAGGTACCTCTGTTATCGGTTTCCATTTTTTTCTTTCAATTTGCTCTTGTGTAACATAGTTGTTTGAATATACCAATTCATACTCATTTCCATTTAAATTCATATCAGAAACTTTGAAAAATGGAATCCCTTCTGTACCACCTTGTTCGGCATCAGGAAACCCTATTCCAGACTGGCAAGAACCAATATCTCCCAACTTACGCTTTTCCCAAACGTTAGTGGATTTTTCTCTCAAAACTCAACTTGTATGCTACTATTTTAGTTTTCATAAACAATATGTATATTTTTAAAATTATAAAAATTACATCGTTTTTTATTGCACATAATATAATTAGCGGTAATTTTATACTTTTAATATCATTTTTGTGCTTTTTATATTTTTCATACTTACGCTGGTGAAAGGTGATGAGGTGGTCGAGTTTTTGGAAATATGAGCCGATTTTCTTTTGTTCATCATAATTTGTTATGTCGACAACAAATTCTTGCATATCTGAAGCAAGTATATGTTTAATTGTATTACCAGTTGTAATTTCCTCTATTTTCTTTTTAGACTTGTTTGTTTGATACTGATAATTTAGAAAGTATGGTTCAATTTTCTCCTTTGGATGTCTGAACATAATTAAAGCATGGGCGGCTGAATTGTCCAATTCTTCAGGTATTACAGCTGCATGACCAACATGTCCCGACTGAACCATAACCATATCACCTGTATGTAACCACTTATCTTTTTGCTTTTCATAAAACTCATCATTAATAAAGATTTCTGAGTTATGATTTATCTGACCATCCTTAATATTATTTGACTCTAAATAAAAATGCCCACTTTCAACATAGTATGGTGTAGCAGTTCCAACGAATGCATTTCCTATAGAAGCATAAATATCAAATAACTTACGCTGTTCCCAAGCTTTCGCCTAAAGCCTTTCCCGTACCAACATCAATGCATAGCCCAGTAAATTTTGTCCTTTCCACTTTGCTTTATCCAGTCTGTCCACATCTTTCATAGATAAACCAATGCCCCATACCCTGTCTTTTACAGCACATTCAGCTAATATACTATCGCCCGTACTCAATAACAAATCCTTCAGTTTTGCATTTTGTAAAAATTTTGCCATTAATCCCTGATATACAATAATCTGCCGAACACCATTCCAGTAATTCTCATCATACCCTGAAACTGCTCGTCCCAACCGCTTAATCTCTGCAACATCTGATGTTTGAAGTATCTTTAAAGCAATTTTCATATCATGAAATAATACCGCCTTTTTATACATCATATACTGTTCCATTGACGTAAAAGGAATTTCATCAATACAAAATTCTGAGGGATACCAGTTACTTAAATAACCGTTTTCCTCTTCTGGATTGTGAAAACAGATTATTTTCATGAAGCTGCACCAACTTTCTTTACTGCCAAATCCAGTTCCAAGTCATGAAGTCCATAATACGCTTTTTCCAAGAACTTTAATGGCACTTTGGAAATTACTTCTGCACTCGGTACATTGTAATACCACTGATAATACGCATAAAATTCTCCCAGCCAGTCCGTCTGAAATCCCTGCAACCCCTTTCCGGGTTTTGCATTATATTTATCATTTTTTAAAAAGTATTCCCACAACGTCTGTACGTCCATTGTCATGACATACGCCTGCGATTCATCAATACTCTTGCGTGTTTTGCTTCTCATGTATGTTTCTATAAAGTCCTCTGTATCCTTATCAGGAAATTTTTGTGCAAAAAAATCAAATAATTTGCCCTGTACTTCAACCACATCATTCAAATACACATCTGCATATGCACCCATTCTTGTCACCTCACAATAACGTACTAAATACATTCGTTACCTTATTGGCATCTGAATCTATTAATTCTTTCATTTTCTTTCTAGCTGAAATATCCCGCTGATTGTACTTTATATTAAAATCGTTAAATTCCACCGAAAGCAACTCACCTTCCAATTCATACAAATGCGTATAAGCTAATTCAGATTTTATACAATACTGGATACCTAACCCGCCTAATGAAAGCAGTTCTTCTAATATTTCCACGTCTATTTCATCACGAACAAATGACTTTGCAATATAAAAATATGACGCATTTGCTCTCCAGCCTTTGATAACATCATATTCTGCTGTTTCAACACCATATTTTTCTATAAATTTTTGTGCTAACATTCTATATCGCTTAGAATCAGCCGCCGCACGGTGTTTCATCAGTTCTGCGAGCCAACATAATATGCTTTCTTTCTGAAAATCAAATATTTTCAATCCGTTTGTATCCAATTCATATTTATGAACCCAGCCATTAGACTCATCCGGTCTGCATACCGACCACTCTTTTGCCAGTTCAATATCTTCTGTGAGATAAAATCCCTTTCCATAATCATGTCGTGCTTCACCTAAACCGTATTTTGGTGTCACTTCTTTGTTCGGACTGCCATGATACAATATAATTTTTCCCATTTTTATCACCTCAGCCCTCTATATAAACATATTTTGCAACATAAATTTCTTGATATTTTGCAATTCATCACACTTACGCTGATGAAGAGTGATGAGGTGGTCGAGGTTGGAAAAATAAGCTCCAATCTTGGTTTGCTCGTTTAAATTCGGCACTTGAATGATAATATCCATCATCTTATTTTTTGAAATATTAAATCTTGAAATACCCTGTGCCAGAATCTTAATTTGACTTCGTGTTGGTTCAGAACGAAGCGTATAAGCAAGATAATCTAAATCAAATTTTATATTAGGTCTAAATCCGAAACAGAAGCTATTTAAATATGTAACACCATGTTTTTCCTTTAAAACACAGGACATTCCAACTTCTTCTGGTATCTCTGATGATGTTGTAAAAAAAACATCCCCCACTTGCACTTCTCTTTGCTTACTATCTATTTCAACATGTTCAACCATTTCTGGATTAGCAACAGGATTTAAGAACACATTCATATATGTAATAAAGTTTGCATCTCCATGTCCAAAATCCTCTGCTGTTTTTCCCGATAATCCTGTAAAAGTTGTTCCGACTTCCCCCAACTTACGCTTTTCCCAAGCGTCAGTGAATCCTTCAAATCTAACTTCCGGAACTGTCTGTCCTTCCTTCGGAAACATTTTTTGTAACATGTATTTCTTTAACTTTTTAGTCTGTTCACACTTACGCTGGTGAAAAGTGATGAGGTCATTTAGTTTGGAAAAATATTTTCCAATGGCTTTTTGTTCCTCAATATCTTGTGGCACCGCTAATTGTGTTTCAAAGAAATCTGCCGGAGTTATATTAAGCAATCCATGATTCCTTGCACCTTCCGCAGCAATTTCTCGAACTCCTCTGTGCCATAAATCTGTGTCATAATATGAAACCAAGTAATCTGAGTCTATCTGGTTTTCATCTTTAATGGCAAATACTATGTAAAGTGTTGAAAGTACGCCATTTTCGTATCTATCCAATCTCTTTATCGCACCCCAAGGTGCATCAGATGAAGTACTCTTGTTGTAAGCAAACTCGCCTTTATTTACAAGATAATATCCACTAACATCTTTACTTGCTACACGTTTATCGAAAAACTCATTCTGGTCTATCAATCCATATTGAGCAGAAATCGTTAAAGGCAGAGTAGATACTAAATCTTGGTTTTTCCTTGTAATTCTATCTGTAATTTCTCTCAACTTACGCTGTTCCCAAGCATCAGTGAACCCTTTAAATCGAACTTTTGGTTTTTGCATCTTCATCACCCCTCAATCATCTGAATAAATTCGTTTAACGATGCCATAATATCCGCATCTGATGAAGTAAGTTCTTTTAAGAGGGATACAAACTCTCCTTCTGTTTTTTCTATTTTTTCATCTGTCTGCTTCATTTCTGACAATAATGCCGTTAAATCAATCGCTTCTTCTTCCTCGAAATTATCAACATATCTAGGAATATTCAGGTTAAAATCATTCTTTTCAATATCTTCAAAGCTTGCAAGAAATGCTTCTTTCTCTACCGTTTCTCTCTTATGGTATAAATCAATCACTGCATCAATATGTTCATCAGTCATTGTATTCTGCTTCTTACCCTTTTCAAACTTCTGAGAAGCATCAATAAATAACACATCACGTCCCTCTCTGTGCTTTTTCAACACAATAATACAGGTTGGAATTGAAGTATTGTAAAATAAATTGGCCGGTAAACCAATAACCGCATAAATATTGCCTGAACGCAATAATTTTTCTCTTATTTTTCCTTCTGCCGCACCTCTGAATAAAACGCCATGCGGAAGTACGATTGCCATTGTACCATTGTTTTTCAAATGATATAAACCGTGTAATAAAAATGCGTAATCCGCTTTGGATTTTGGTGCAAGGACTCCATAGTCACTGAATCTTTCGTCCTGTAAAAATCCTGCTGCCGCACTCCACTTTGCTGAATATGGCGGATTCATCAGCACCATATTAAAATCTGTTTCTTCCCCTGTCGGCCAGTCCCCGTCAAGCGTATCACCGTTGCGTAAAGTCTGATTTTCCGGTGCAATTCCGTGTAAGAACATATTCATTCTTGCAAGGTTATAAGTCGATGTCATTAATTCCTGTCCATAATACTTAATATATGCCGGTTCTGTAGAATATTTTTTTGCATTTAACAAAAGAGAACCAGACCCCATACAGGGGTCATAAACGGATAATCCTCTTTTATCTTCCTGCCCTGCAATCGCAATCCGGGTTAAAATTTTAGATACTGCCTGCGGCGTATAAAATTCGCCCGCCTTTTTTCCGGTTTCTGATGCAAATTGTCCAATCAGATATTCATAAGCATTTCCAAGAACATCCGAATCCGAATTTAATAAATCGGCTTTGTCAATTTCCTTTATCAGACTTGCGATTGTATCACTCTGTTTTTGGTCGCCTGTTCCCAAGCGATTGGAATACAAATCAATATCCGTAAATAAGTCTGCAAATAAATAATCACTCTGTTCAATATTATTAAATGCCTTTTGCAGTTGTTCACGGTTAAATGAATTGTTTCTGGCAGCATCTGCAAAAGATGTATACGTCAGTTCAGGTTCTATCACATAATGACATTCTGACTGAATCTGCTCTTTCAATTCCTCTGCACTTTCATCCTGAAGAGCCTCTTTATAAGTCTGCAATGCTTCCTTTAAAGTTTGCGGCTTTTCATCATAAATTAAATCATAAACTTTTATCAAAAATGAATCCGATAAATATTTATAAAAAACAATTCCCAACAAATAATCTTTATATTCATTCGCGTCCATTTTTGAACGAAGAATGTCCGCCCCACTCCATAATACACTGATTAAATCCTTGCTGTTTTCCAATTCAGCCATTTTATATTTCCTCCAACACTTTCAGCCTGTCGCTTCATTTTATCGTTAGTCATAATTATATCATGCAGATATGAAAACCGCAACGCAAAAAGAACCACCTCTTACGAGATGGTTCTTTTGATAAAGACCTCCTTTTACCCAATATACCCTTTCTCAATATACCCTGCAATTTCCTTCGCAAAATATGTCAGGTAAACACAAGCGCCTGCGCGGTAAACGCCCGTTGCCATTTCGCAGACGATTTTTTCTTCGTCCACACAGCCAAGCTTTGCGCCTGCCTTTACCATGGCATATTCGCCGCTGACACTGTATGCGGCAACCGGGACATTGACGGTGTCTGCAACCTCACGCACAATATCCAGATAGGTCATCGCCGGTTTTACCATGATAATGTCTGCGCCCTCGGAAACGTCTAACTGTGCTTCCTTTAATGCTTCCTTTCGGTTGTGGAAATCCATCTGGTACGACTTTCTGTCACCAAAGGACGGTGCCGAACCTGCCGCATCGCGGAACGGCGCATAAAATGAAGATGCATATTTTACGGCATACGACATAATCGGTGTATTTTCATAGCCGTGGCCGTCCAGCGCATTACGGATTGCAAGCACTCTGCCGTCCATCATATCGGACGGTGCTACCATATCCGCACCTGCCTGTACATGGGAAACCGCTGTCTTTGCAAGCAGCTCCAGCGTGCTGTCGTTGTCCACGTCATGTCCCTTTAACAGTCCGCAGTGACCGTGCGAGGTATATTCGCACATGCAGACATCTGTAATCAGATACATTTCCGGGAAATGCGCTCTCGCCTCACGCAGTGCACGCTGTACAATACCGTCTTCCGCATAAGCGCCGCTTCCGACTTCATCTTTTACATCGGGAATCCCAAAAAACATAACACTTCTGACACCCGCTTTTTCCAAATCCTCTAACGCATAAAGCATGGTGTCGGTGGTGTAGCGGTACTGTCCTTCCATTGCCGGAATTTCTTCTTTTATTCCGCTTCCCTCGCGTACAAACATTGGATAAATCAGTGATGATGCATCCATTCGTGTTTCACGCACCATTTTTCTTAAAACGGGATTTTGTCTTAATCTTCTTGGTCTTGTAATCATTTTTTCCTTCTTTCCGCCGTATCAGACTTCAACTTCTACTATTTTATTTAAAATTTTTGTAAATTGCACAAATTCATCAGCATCACAGTTCTTTTTCGCCTGACAGACAAACTTATGTACCAGACTGTAGGCGCTCTCCTGCCCCAGTGCCTCCTGCGCCCTTTCTGACAATGCCGCAATCGCCGGAAGTGCCTCACCGAATGCCATATTTTTAACAAACTGTTCTTCATATTTTGACAGAATCGCTTTTGCCTTAGGCAGTGCCTCTAACTTTGCCGCATTATTCTGTCTTGCAAGCTCCTGCATATCCTCCATGGAATAGCAGACGGTTTCCGGCACCTGTGACATTTCCGGCTCAATGTCCGCCGGCACGGCAAGGTCAAAAAACACCCTCTTTTTCACCGGTGGATTCTGCGCCAAAAAATGTTCTTTCATCACCGTGTAATGCGGGCTTGCCGTTGCACTGATGACAATGTCCATGTCCTGCATATATTCATACCGCTTCTCATACGGAATGACTGTGTACCGCATATCCTGTCCGTGTAACGGGTGCGGCAGTTCGTGTCTTGCCGTGATAAAAATATTTAATCCCTGTAAATCCAGCGCATCTTTTAAAACAATACTGCCGATTTTGCCGGAAGCACCGATAATCATAACATTTTTCACCGGTAAATCCTGCTGACATTCCATAGCTGTTTTCAGTGCCAGCCCCGCGGTCGATACGGAAGACTTTGACAGGATTGTATCGGTCTTCATGCGTTTTGCCGCCGTAACCGCCGACTGGAACAGACAATGGAAAGTCGTTTTTGTATAACCGCTCTCCATTGCAAGAAAATAAGCATTTCTTACCTGTCCTAAAATCTGGTCTTCTCCAAGCACCGCCGAGTCCAGCCCCGCCGCCACGCAGAACAGGTGATGTATGGCGTTTTTATCCGAGAATCTGCGGAATGCGTCCAGCGCCGCCATATGCGTTTCGCTGTCCTTTTCAATCCCCGCCGCCGCTAAAAGAACATTCTGCATTCTGATAAAATTCTGATTTTCCGGTGTTCCACTGCAATAAAGCTCTGTGCGGTTGCAGGTTGAAATCAGCACCGCTTCTTCGATTCCTGTGTTCTCCTGCTGTCCGTCCGGCTCTGTCAGCTTTTTTAAAATATCTTTTGTCTGTTCACTGTCAAATACGAATCTGCCGCGAAGCGGTGCACGCGCCGTTTTGTGGCTGATACTCAATAACTGTATACTCATCTTTATGGTCTTTCTGAAATAATCCTGCAAGTCTGCTCAATATCTTCCTGCGTATGTGCCGCAGATACAAACATCGCCTCAAACTGTGCCGGTGCCGTGTAAATGCCGTGGTCAAGCATATATCCGAAATACTCTGCATACGCTTTGGTGTCTGATGCCGTTGCCGTATCGTAATCCACAACCGGCGTATCGGTATGAAACGCACACAACAGCGAACCAATCTGATTGATCTGCAACGGTCTTTTCTTTTCCCCCGCCCAATTTCTTAATGCCTGTGCAATCTGCTTTGCGCTCTCATCAATCTGTGTGTAATATTCCGGGTGTGCCTTTAAAATGCGCAGCGTTTCAATTCCGGCAGTCGTGGCAATCGGATTGCCCGATAAAGTTCCTGCCTGATAAACCGGTCCCTGCGGTGAAACCTTATCCATAATCTCCGCTTTTCCGCCGTATGCGGCAAGCGGCATGCCGCCGCCGATAATCTTACCGAGTGTCGTCATATCCGGCTCAATGCCAAACAGCGCCTGCGCGCCGCCGTAGCCCAGACGAAAGCCCGTGATAACCTCATCAAAAATCAGCACACTGCCATATTCCTTTGTAATATCTCTTAAAAACTGTAAAAATCCTTTTTTCGGCGGAACAACACCCATGTTTGCCGCAACCGGCTCTACGATAATTGCCGCAACCTGTCCCTTATATTCTTCCATTAACGCTCTGACGGAATCTTCATCATTGTAAAGCGCAACCAGTGTGTTTTTTGTATACGAAGCCGGAACACCACTGCTGTCCGGTACGGAAGTCGTCAGTGCCGCCGAACCGGCTTTTACCAAAAGTCCGTCCGAATGTCCGTGGTAATTGCCTTTAAATTTAATAATATAATCCCTGCCGGTATAGCCCCTTGCCGTGCGGATTGCACTCATTGTTGCTTCCGTGCCGGAATTAACAAGACGCACCTTTTTAATAGAAGGCATTGCCTCACAAATCAGCTCTGCCAGTTCATATTCCTTGCGGGTCGGCGCACCAAATGTCAGACCGTCCGCGCAGGCTTTCTGCACCGCTTCAATCACCTGTGGGTGGGCGTGTCCCAAGATGCCCGGTCCCCATGAACATACATAATCAATATAGGTGTTGCCGTCTTCGTCCGTAATATGGCTTCCCTTTGCATTTTTTATAAACAGCGGTGTCCGTCCGACTGCGCCAAAGGCACGCACGGGGCTGTTGACACCACCAGGAATTTTCTCCTGTGAAGCTTTAAATAACTGTTCTGACTGTTGTGTATTCATCTTTTTTCCTTTCTGAAAATCCGCCTGACTTCTATTCTGCACTATATTTTCACAGATGTGTCCGTTTTCAATTTGATCGGCATTTGCATTTTTACAGCGTTTACAACGGTTTCTCAACCTGTGTGCCGTCATTCATTGCCTGCCTGTATAATATCCTGCAACACCGCCTGCGCAATACCCTCGCTGTCCGCCTTTTTTGCCACTGCCGTCACCAAAAGCCCTGCTTTTTCGCACGCTTTTGCCGTCTGTGGTCCGATTGCCACGATTTTGAGCAGTTCTGAACTATCCAGCACCTCTTTAAAGGCTTCTGCCGCCGTGCCGCTTGCAATGACAACATAATCCATATCCGGACAAATGCGTCTGCACTCCTCTATTCTGCGCATATCCTGCCGTGTTTCATACAGACAGATACTATCCGTTTCACACTCTTTTTCTTTTAATTGTTCTGAAAGTACAGGACTGCTCTGTCTGCCCTGCACCAGCAGCACCTTATCTTTTCTGTTAAGCGTATCCGCCCAGATACTGCCGAGCGTTTCCGCGTTAGCCCGCTGTGGCACAACATCCGCGATATAACCGTAGCTTTCCAGCACCTCTGCCGTTGCTGCTCCGACTACGGCAAATTTTACGCCGCCAAGCTTTCTTCTGTCAACATGAACTTCCGATAATGCGGCAAAAAACTGATGCACGCCCATGGCACTCGCAAATACAATCCATGAATAATCCGAAACCGTACTTAATTTTTCCTGTGTCCGTTCCGCTCTGCAAGGATACGTTTCTATCAGGCTGATGTCCACCGTTTCCGCACCGAGCTGTTTTAATGTGTCCTCCTGCTTTGCAATCAGACTGCGTGTTCCCGTCAGTAAAATCCTTTTGCCGGAAAGCGGCTTTTGTTTTGCAGACATCAGTTCTTCCGACAATGCCGCCACCTCACCGATAACAATAATTGCCGGTGTCTTTATTTTTTCTTTACACACCTTTGCGGCAATATTTTCAAGCGTCCCGGTCACGCTTTGCTGTCTTGCCGAAAGTCCGTTGGAAATGACTGCCGCCGGAGTTTTTACATCTTTTCCGTATTGGATAAGCTTCTGAGTAATTTCATCAATCCGTCCAAGTCCCATTAAAAAGACGAGCGTTCCTTCTTCCTTTGCCAGTACGGCATAATCGATGGCCTGCTTTTTTTCTTTCCCTTCATGTCCCGTGATAATATGCACCGATGCCGCACAGCCCCTGTGCGTTACCGGAATCCCTGCTGCGGCGGGTACACTGTAGGACGAAGAAATACCTGACACGATTT
>OKSP01000509.1_pt1 | contig 21936 bp, 23 predicted proteins | sample 2434041 | NCBI WGS metagenome assembly OKSP01 (sample SAMEA3879593, study PRJEB24766) | human gut metagenome | biome: human-associated habitat; feature: feces | place: USA | collected 1985/1987
GGGATTTCTGCCATCTTATCTGAATTATATCTGTGGAAGAAGAAAGCGTGTGGTCGTGACTGCAGCTGGAAATGAGGCCAATGCAAGACATCATTTTCAGGGGCGTATCATTGGAGAGATGGAACATGAGGATGCGGAGATCACGGTGGAGGAAAATACAAAAGGCTTTTTTGTGGAATTGTGGGCATCTGCACCGGAACTGTATGCAGTCACCATAATATCGCCTTCGGGGGAGCAGATTCCACGGATTCTGGTGCGCCGTGGAGCGTCAGAGCAGTTTAATTTTATTTTTGAGGGAACAACAATTACGGTGGATTACCGGATCGATACAAAAGAGACGGCAAGCCAGCTCATATTTTTCCGTTTTATCCGACCGACACCGGGATTGTGGACGATACGCATTTTCCCGCAGCTGACAGTGACGGGAAACTATCATCTCTGGCTGCCGCTGCGGGAGCTGACGGATGGAAATAATTTTTTTCTTCGTTCCAATCCGGAGATTACACTGACTTCTCCGAGTGCGGCAAGGCAGGTGATCACGGTGGGCGGTTATCAGGCATCAAATACCAGTATCTATGCGGATTCCGGCAGGGGTTATACGATAACCGGGGAGATCAAACCGGATTTTGTGGCACCGGCAGTGAATGTCTATGGTCCCGGGCTTCTTGGTAACTTTATCACCTTTACGGGAACAAGTGCAGCTGCTGCGATCACGGCAGGAGCCTGCGCGCAGATCATGCAGTGGGCGATCGTGGATCAGAACAATACAGTCATGTCGAATACTTCTATCAAAAATATGCTGATCCGCGGCACGGCTAAACCGGAAAACCGGACCTATCCAAACAGAGAGTGGGGATATGGGACACTCGATGTGTTTGGGGCATTTCAGAATCTGAGGCTGTGATAAAAGCAACGGAATATTTATTTAGAAATTGTTTAGAAAAAACAGCAGGGGTGTCACTGAGAATTGATGAATATTTGAGTTACTGTGGAGAAGTATCTGAGTTATTAAAAAATCAGACAGCATCACAGAATGTTTCTACACAGGATGAAGACGGCAAAGATGCAGACAGTTATGTATCGACGATCGGAAGTTCCGATGCAGTAATGCCAAGTGAAAATTATAATGATATCTTAAAAGAAATCCAGAAAACAAAAGCAGAAGCTGGTCAGTCCCAGAGTTACTCAGAAAACGCAGGACAGACATCCGGAACAGGAACATCCGGACAGACCACACAGGCATCTGGAACCGGTGCGGCTGGAAATACCGGAGGCGGTGGAGACAGCGATGATGAGACCACAACAACAAAGACAGTTGTGATCAATGGCGTTACTTATCTTGAAACAACGACTGTGGAGAACGGTGTCAAAAGCGTACAGAGAACTGCAATCAGTGGAGTTGGTGAAGAGTAGTGACTATCAAAAAAATCCGAAGGATTAACGTGAACCTTCGGATTTTTTTGCTACAATCAGGAAATACCATTGTATGAAATTTTTTGCATGATATCAACAAATGTTAAAATAGCATTGTATGAAATTCTTTATATGATATCAGCAAATGTTAAAATAAAATTGCTTGCAATTTATTACATGATATGATAAGATGTCTATTGTTCGAGCAATTCGAAAACAGAATAAGCCGGCGTGGCGGAATGGCAGACGCACCAGACTCAAAATCTGGCGGTGGCAACATCGTATGGGTTCAAGTCCCATTGCCGGCATTGAAAAAAGATTCAGTTTTTACTGGATCTTTTTTCTTATTCATGATAATAGAATGTTCACGGAGTGCGCATTCTATTATTTGCTCTTGGATGAGATAAAAATTAAATATGGGCGAAATATATAGAAGATAGAGATGATTTCATCCATTTTATAATAGAAATTCATTTAACATACAAGAAAATGGGTGAAAAAGGATGAGATTTCATTATAATAGCCCACGAAAATCAAAAAGTCAGGGTGAAAACAGCAGAAATGAAGGAGTTTCGCCCAAAATGATAGAGGAAGAAGTTGAAAATAGAAAATAATGGGTGAAAGTGGTTTGAAAGATGGAAATTTAGCCCGTTCATCTGGTGGATGTCTGTTATGTGTGGATCAGAGTGAAAGCAGAGTAAATTTAAACGGAAACCCCATTCACAAATTCGCAGGAAAGCTTTGAAAAAGCACTGTGTGATCAGTAAAAAAGTGTAATTAATTTTTACATTGCAATAAAAAAATGGAAAACCTTGTAAACCAAAGTTTCCCATCATTAAGAGAAGAGCGCGAGACGGGACTCGAACCCGCGGCCCCGACCTTGGCAAGGTCGTGCTCCACCAACTGAGCCACTCGCGCATATGTGATAATCGGGGTGACAGGATTCGAACCTGCGACCTCTTGATCCCAAATCAAGCGCTCTAGCCAAGCTGAGCCACACCCCGTAAGTGCTTTGCTGTTTCTCTATTTCCTCAACAGCAAGATTTATTATATAGAATCGTCCTTTAAATGTCAACAACTTTTTTCAACTTTTTTTATTTTTCTTGAACACTTTGTCGCAAATCCCCTGTTTATGCGGTTTCTGATCTTATATTTTTTTATTATCCTTTTTTATTTTTCTTAGACTTACTAAAAAAATCATAGGAAAAAGCCGCTAATTGTATCAAAAAAAGAACACCAAAAACAGGTGTTCTTTCTTCGTTTCAGTTTCCTATATGAAGCTTTCTTATTCCACTTCCTCGATGTCTTCTTCTTTCACATCCGTATCATCTTCTTCATCGAAGAAATCATCGTCAAAATCATCATCAAAGTCTTCATCAAAATCATCCATATAATTTGGTGTCAGATATTTATATACCGCAAATGCGATTCCTGCAACTGCTGCGATCGCTCCGATGATCGCTAACGCCCAAACGATTTTGTTATCTTCTTTTTCTTTTTTTGTTGCAATGATGTCTGAAACTTTTGCCATTTCTAAAAGATCACTTAATTTTTCCATGCCGCTCATTCCTTTCTTATGCGTTTTCTTTATTATATCACTTCTAACTATATTTTACTAACTTTTTCGTTCATTTTATTCGACTTTTTTTAGTTTTGCAAAGGATGCGAACATTTTTTTCACTCCTGCTTTCTCAAAGTCTACTGTTACCTCGTAATCACGGCCTCCAGAGACAATTTCAAGCACTTTTCCTTTTCCAAATTTTATATGTTTCACTATATCTCCAACATCATATGGTAAAGTATCCATTTTCGTTGAAGTAAATGATTTTGCTTGATATGGTTTTCTAAATCGATTACTGCGATTTGATGAAAACAATGCTTTATCTGGACGTTTTTCTTTGAAGTTGACCCCTGTGTCTAACTGTAATAGCTGTTCCGGAATCTCATCGATAAACCGTGAAACTTTATTAAACTGAGTTCTTCCTTGCATCATTCTTCGTTTTGCCGCACTTAAATAAAGCTTTTTCTTTGCTCTTGTGATTCCTACATAGCAAAGACGTCTTTCTTCTTCCATATCGTCATCATCTTCAGACATCACCGTCATATAACTTGGGAAGATTCCATCTTCCATACCACAAATAAATACGTATGGAAATTCCAGACCTTTTGCACTATGCAGTGTCATTAATACAACCCTGTTATCTGAATCTTCTAGATTATCAATATCTGCAACCAATGCGATCTCTTCTAATAATTCTGACAGACTCGCTTCTTCTGCTTCCTGTTCATATGTTACAACTTTATTTAAAAGCTCATTGATATTTTCAATTCTTCCTTCAGCTTCTTCCGTTTCTTCAGCTTTCAGATTCGCAATATATCCTGTTTCATCTGTAATATACTTAAATAATTCTTCCAGCGACCCTTCCTGCATCTTGCGTCTGAATTCACGGATCAGATCAGCAAATCCATTGATCTTTTTCTTTGCATTTCCCAATGTATCAATGCTATCCGCAGAAAAGCATGCATCTAAAAAACTAATATTATGCTCAACTGCATACACATTGATCTTCTCGATTGTTGCTGCACCGATCCCTCGTCTTGGAACATTGATGATCCTTCGCACTGCCAGATCATCCAACCCATTATCAACAACTTTTAAGTAACTCAAAATATCTTTCACTTCTTTTCTCTGATAGAAGTTTGTGCCTCCCACAATACGGTATGGAATATTTTTGATCATAAAACTTTCTTCAAATACACGAGACTGCGCATTAGTACGATAAAGGATCGCCATATTTTTATAATCATAACCTTCTTTGGATAAATCTTCAATCTCATGAATGATCTTTCTTGCTTCTTCATATTCTGTTCCATACTGATGGAATTCGATCAGATCCCCTTCTTCGTTCTCAGTCCAAAGTTTCTTCGTTTTTCTTCCCTTATTGTGTTTAATCACCTCATTCGCTGCATTTAAGATATTCTTCGTGGAACGATAATTCTGCTCAAGTTTGATCGTAACTGCTTCTGGAAATACATTTTCAAAGTTTAAGATGTTCTTTACATTCGCACCTCTGAATTTGTAAATAGACTGGTCATCGTCACCTACAACGCAGAGATTCTGATATTTTCTTGCAAGCATACTGACTAACTGGAACTGGATCGTATTTGTATCCTGATACTCGTCAACCATGATATAACGAAATCTCTCCTGATAATAATCAAGCACTTCTGGATGGAACTGAAATAATTCCACGGTCTTAAAGATCAGATCATCAAAATCCAGTGCATTATTTGCCTTTAACTGCTTCTGATATTCTTTATAGATCTGTGCGATCTTTTTCTTCTTAAAATCATACTGATGTCTTGTTTCGTACTCGGAAGGTGTCATAAATTCATCTTTGGCAGAAGAAATCTCATTGATGATCCTTCTCTCTGGCATCATCTTTGTATCAATCTTATACTGCTTGCAGATCTGTTTGATCAGGGATTTCTGATCATCTGCATCATAGATCGTGAAACTGTTTCCATAACCAAGCTTATCAATATGCCTTCTTAAGATTCTCACACAAGTTGAATGGAAAGTACTGACCCAGATATGCTCTGCTCCAAATCCGACCAGATCATCGACCCTCTCTCTCATTTCCTTCGCTGCTTTATTTGTAAATGTGATCGCCATAATATGATAAGGATTCACACCCTGATCCATCAGATAAGCAATCCTGTGCGTCAACACACGAGTCTTTCCAGACCCTGCACCAGCAAGAAGCAAAAGCGGCCCCTCCGTACAAAAAACGGCTTCCTGCTGCTGTTCATTTAATGTATCATAAATTCCCATAGATAAATTCCTTTCTCAAAGCTTAACTGCTATTATACCTTATCAAGCGAAGCGAGTCCAGTCCGTTGCACCTGATGTTTTTTCTCTTGTCATATGGTTTGAATAACCGTATAATATAGTCATAAGATAAGGAGAAATCATTATGGAATTTGAAAAACAACTCGAAGAATGGATGAAACTCGATTATGTGCTTCCAGAAGACCTTCCAAACATCGAATTGTATATGGATCAGGTCACTACTTTTTTAGAAGAACAGCTAAAGAATACGAAGCGTTTCGAAGAAGATAAGATATTTACAAAAACCATGATCAACAACTATACCAAAAACCATCTTCTTCCACCTTCTAATAAGAAGAAATATTCCAGGAATCACATGATTCTTTTAATTTATATTTATTATCTGAAGAATTTTTTATCAATTTCAGATATTAAGAATCTGTTAGATCCTTTAAATGAACATTTTGATGATCAGGACTCAAAGAATTCTTTTTATACGATTTATAATGAGATTTTCAAGCTGGAGCATGATCATAATACGGCGATCCGAGATTCGATCGCAGATGTATTTCATAAATCTGAGGCTACTTTTGCTGAATTAAAGGAGTCGAAGAAGAAAGAACAGCTGCAGCAATTTGCTTTTATTACACTTCTTGGATATGATATCTATCTAAGGAAACAGGTGATTGAGAAAATGATCGATGAACTCTATCAACCAGAGTCAAACAATAAAGCAGAAAAGAAAAAGAAGAAATAGGCATCTGCCTATTTCTTCATTCGTTTAAATACCATATCATAGCCATCACTTCCATAATTCAATGAACGATTCACTCGGCTGATGGTTGCCGTGGAAGCACCTGTCTTATCTGCAACTTCTAAGTATGTATGCTTATCATATAACATCGAAGCCACCTCAAATCTCTGAGCTAACGATTCTAATTCATTTACTGTACAAAGATCTTCAAAAAATGTAAAACATTCTTCTTCTGTCTCTAATGTCAGTACTGCCTGAAATAATCTTTTTGCCGCTTCTGTCTTGATTTTCTTGCTCATTAGCATTTACTCCCTTTCTGATCTTATAGTTCCACTATACTATATCAGAGTGTTAAAGTAAAGCAATATTTTCTTTATGCTTCTCCTACTGTTGTTTTCACAATACCAACTCTTTCAAGATATCCTCTTGTCTCAGATACAACATCTCCGTTCAACGCAAGCAGTGCTACAAGGTTCGGGAATGCCATTAATCCATTACAGATATCCGCAATAGTCCATACAGCACTAACTGTCATAAATGGTCCAATAAATACTGCTAAAATATAAAACCATTTGAACGCTGTGATAACGAATTTCTTTCCATTTACCAGGTATTCCAGACATCTTTCACTATAATATGCCCATCCAAGAATTGTTGTAAATGCAAAGAATACCAGACACATCATTAATACAAATGCTGATGCTTTTGCAGGGAATGGAAGTCCTAATGCAAATGCCTTTGTTGTGACTGCAACTCCTTCAAGTCCCATATCCCATGCACCTGTCATAACGATTGCAAGTCCTGTCATTGTACATACGATGATCGTATCAATAAATGTTCCTGTCATAGATACAAGTCCCTGACGTACTGGTTCATTTGTCTGAGCTGCTGCCGCTGCGATCGGTGCTGATCCAAGTCCTGCTTCGTTAGAGAAGATTCCTCTTGCAATACCTTTCTGCATTGCAACTGTCATAGCTCCGATTGCTCCACCTGCAACTGCTTTTAATCCAAATGCTGACTGTACGATCTCAGCAAATGCTGCTGGTACCTGTGGTAAATGTGTGAATACAATGATCAGACAGACACCAATATATGTCACTGCCATAAATGGCACGATAACCTCTGATACCTTAGAGATTCTCTTGATTCCTCCAATGATAACAAGTCCTGCACAGATTGTTACGATAATTCCTGCTACAACAACGCTAATAGAATAATTCATTCCAAATAAGCTGATCGTATGTACATTGGATGGGTCAAAAAAGTTATTAACTGCTGATGTGATTCCATTTACCTGTGTAAATGTTCCGATTCCAAACAAACCTACCATTGTTCCAAATACACAGAATAATTTTGCAAGCCATTTAAAATTCTTACCCATTCCTTTTTCAATGTAATAGAATGGTCCGCCAAGTGCGTGACCATCTTCTGCGATCACTCTATACTTAACCGCTAACATTCCTTCAGCATATTTTGTTGCCATTCCAAAAAAGGCTGCAAGCCACATCCAGAATAATGCTCCTGGTCCACCTGCAACGATTGCTGTCGCACATCCTACGATATTACCAGTTCCGATCGTTGCTGAAAGTGCCGTACATAATGCACCAAAACTTGTAACTTCTCCTTCTCCATCATCTTCATTATGAAATACATAATGTAGTGCCTTTCCAAGATGTCTGATCTGTAGTCCTCGAAGCCTGACTGTCAATAAGATTCCTGTAAAAAGGATCAAGATGATGAGGGGCATCCCCCAAATAAAATTGTCGACGTTGTTTAGTACATCGTTTAGCGTGTTTAACATTTTTCATTCCTCCAAAAATAGATCTTTGCGAATGTAACCTTGAACAGCTTGATTTTTGCATATCTGAGTATACAAAAAAGAGCTGATTAAATCAGCTCTAAAGAGTATCGAATACATTGCTTATAAAGCTCTGTCCTTTTGCCTGAGAGATTAGTTTCCTAATAGAAACTGTACACCTTCGGCGCTCACTTATGAGACTCTCCAGAGTTCATTTCTTTTTGTTCATCAGAAAGAAATGCCTATGTTTATTTTTCTTATCCGCAATATTTACTTTATATGATGATTCTGATATTTGCAAGTATTTTTTTTAATAATCAGTCACTTTCAGCACACTATACAAAAACACTTGTCTTTCTATGGCATACATATGTAATATTTTCCATACAATATTTTTATCAGTTTCTTTGCTTTTTTCCTGCTGCTGTGTTAAACTGATTCAGATATGCTCAATGCGTATGGAAACATTAGTTAAAGGAGACAATTTATAATGAAGAAACACAAAAGAAGCACTTTCTCTGGAAAGCTTGGCTTTGTATTATCAGCTGCTGGTGCTTCCGTAGGGCTTGGAAACATCTGGAGATTTCCATATCTCGCTGCTAAATATGGCGGTGGAATCTTTTTACTTGTTTATATCATACTTGCACTGACCTTCGGTTACACCTTGATCATGGCGGAGACTTCTCTTGGACGCATGACAAGAAAAAGCCCTGTTGGAGCATTTGAAAGCTTTGGAAACTCACGTTTTATATCTATTGGTGGTTGGATCAATGCAATCATTCCGATCCTCATCGTTCCTTATTATTCTGTGATCGGTGGATGGGTGATCAAATACCTGATTGAATATTTTGCCGGACATAGTAAAACTTTAGCTGGCGATGCTTATTTTACGACATTTATTTCCAATGGGTGGTCTACAGAAATCTGTTTTATCATTTTTACATTATTTACACTTGGTATCATTTACGCCGGTGTACGAAATGGAATTGAGCGTGTATCAAAATTTATGATGCCGATCCTGATCGTTTTATCATTGATCATCGCTGTGTATTCTGTAACCAGACCAGGTGCTATTGAAGGGGTAAAATACTTTCTTGTGCCAAACTTTGATCATTTTTCATGGATGACCGTTGTATCTGCAATGGGACAGATGTTTTATTCTTTATCCATTGCAATGGGAATATTGATCACATTTGGTTCTTATATGAAGAAAGATACTTCCATTGAAAAATCTACAGAGAATGTTGAGATTTTTGATACTGCGATCGCGATCATGGCTGGACTTATGATCATTCCTGCTGTTTTTGCTTTCTCTGGCGGTAATGCCGAAACATTAAAGTCTGGACCTGCCTTAATGTTTATCACAATCCCGAAAGTTTTTGCAAACATGGGATTTGGAACTGCGATCGGTGTTGTATTTTTCTTATTAGTACTGTTTGCAGCTGTGACAAGTTCGATCGCACTGACAGAAAGTGCTGTTTCGACGTTCGAAGATGAACTACACTGGAGCCGTAAAAAATCAACTGTGTTCATGGGAATGGTTATGTTACTGCTTGGAACGCTTTCCTGCCTTGGGTATGGACCTCTTGCGAATTTTAAGATTCTTGGAATGCAATTTCTTGATTTCTTCGATTTCATAACAAACTCTGTGATGATGCCGATTGCCGCGATCGCAACCTGCCTTCTGGTATCAAAAGTTGTTGGAGTTGATAAAATAGAAGAAGAAATCAAAAAAGACGGACAGGCATTTCGCCGCAAGAAGATTTTCTGTTTTATGATCAAATATCTGTGCCCGCTTTTTGCAGCGATCATTTTGATCAGCTCAGTTGCAAATGCTTTTGGAATTATCACAATGTAATTTCATATATGTGTACTACTACAAAAAGGATGGCTGATTTCTCAGCCATCCTTTTTATATGATCATCCTTTAAAGATTATGCTTCATCAATTGCTTTTCCGATGTCATTTCTCTTATATTTGTTTGCAAAATCAATCCATTCTGTTGCTTTGTAAGCATTTGCTCTTGCAGCCTTTAGATTTTCTCCTTTTGCTACAACACCTAAGACACGTCCTCCATTTGTCACGATCTTATCACCATCAAACTTTGTTCCAGCGTGGAATACATAATATCCATCTTTGTCTTTGAATGTATCTAATCCTTTGATTTCGAATCCTTTATCGTATTTCTCTGGATATCCGTCAGATGCTAAAACAACGCATACTGCTGCATTATCTTCGAATTCCAATTCTACATCAGATAATTTTCCATCAATGCAGGCTTCCATCACGTCGATGATATCATTCTTCATTCTTGGAAGAACAACCTGTGCTTCTGGATCTCCAAAACGTGCATTGTATTCTAAGACTTTTGGTCCGTCTTCTGTGATCATCAATCCTGTAAATAAGATTCCTGTAAATGGTCTTCCCTCAGAAGCCATCGCATCGATCGTTGACTGATAGACATATTTTTCACAGAATGCTTCTACTTCATCATTGTAGAATGGACTTGGAGAGAATGTTCCCATTCCTCCTGTGTTAAGTCCCTGATCTCCATCTTTAGCACGTTTATGGTCCTGTGCGGATGTCATACATTTGATCGTTTTTCCATCACAGAATGCCAGAACAGATACTTCTCTTCCTGTCATAAACTCTTCAATAACGATTTCATTACCAGCATCGCCAAACTGTTTGTCAAGCATTAATGTCTTAACACCTTCTTTAGCTTCTTCTAATGTGTTACAGATCAATACACCTTTTCCAAGTGCTAATCCATCCGCTTTTAATACGATTGGCATCTTAGCTGTTTCTAAATATTTGATAGCTTCATCTGGATCTGTAAAATTCTCATATGCAGCTGTTGGAATCTTATATTTCTTCATCAGATCTTTAGAAAATGCTTTGGAACCTTCGATGATCGCTGCATTCTTTCTTGGTCCAAAAACACGCAGTCCTTCTGATTCAAATGCATCGACAACACCACCAACTAATGGATCATCCATTCCAATGATCGTAAGATCAATTGCATTTTCTTTCGCAAATGCAACCAGTTTATCGAATTCCATTGCTTTGATATTTACACATTCCGCAAATTCAGCAATTCCTGCATTTCCTGGTGCACAATAAATCTTGTCTACTTTTGGGCTTTTAGCGACAGACCATGCGATCGCGTGTTCTCTTCCACCGCTTCCTACGATTAAAACTTTCATCTTTCATTTCCTTTCTTTCGTGATCTGAATGATTTATAGATAAATGACTTTTCCTTCTTCGACTTTGATCCTTCCATTAGCAATGTCATCAATGGCTTTCGGCATAATAACCCATTCTGCCTGCTCCATGATTCTTCGCTGAAGAACTTCTGGAGTATCTCCCTGTTTGATCTCTACTGCCTTCTGGGCAATGATCGGACCTGTATCCGTTCCTTCATCGACAAAATGAACGGTTGCTCCAGAAACTTTAACTCCCCTTGCCAAGGCTTTCTCATGAACCTTCAATCCATAATAGCCTGTTCCGCAAAATGATGGGATCAATGATGGGTGAATATTGATGATCCTGTTTTCAAATTCATGAATGATCTTCTCCGGAATCACAACCAAGCATCCCGCAAGAACGATCAGATCAATCTTACGGTCTACAAGCTCGTTATACAATGCTTCGTTAAATAAATCTCTTGTCTCAAAATCTTTGGGAGAAAGTGCAACTGCTTCGATATCATGTTTCTTCGCACGCTCAAGTGCATATGCATTCTTATTATTGCTGATCACAACATCAATCTTCGCATTTGTAATGCTTCCATTCTCGATTCCATCGATAATGGCCTGAAGGTTTGTTCCTCCTCCGGAAACAAGTACTGCCACTTTTAGCATAAAGTAACTCCTTTTTCTCCAGCTTCCATATGCCCTACGATATATGGTGTATCTCCTGCTGCTTTGATCGCTTCCATTGTTTTGTCAACATCTTCTTTATCAACCGCAACAACCATTCCAAGTCCCATATTGAATGTGTTGTACATCATCTCTTCTGCGATATCTCCTTCTTTGGCAAGAAGTTTAAAGATTGCTGGTACTTCATAGCTGTCTTTCTTCACAACTGCTTTCATTCCTTCTGGAAGCATACGTGGGATATTCTCATAGAATCCACCACCTGTGATATGACTACATGCTTTAACTGTAACTCCTGCATCTTTCACACTCTTTAATGCTTTTACGTAGATTCTTGTCGGAGCAAGTAATGCTTCTCCTAATGTTTTTCCTAATTCATCATAATATGTATTTAAAGATTCTTTACTCATATCAAATACTTTTCTTACTAAAGAGAATCCGTTGCTGTGAACTCCTGTAGATGCCATACCGATCAAGACATCTCCATCTTTTAAGTTTTCTCCTGTGATCAGGTCTTTTCTGTCACATACACCAACTGCAAATCCTGCAAGGTCATAGTCTTCTTCTGGCATAAGTCCTGGATGTTCTGCTGTCTCTCCACCGATCAAGGCTGCATCTGATTGTACACATCCTTCTGCTACACCGCTTACGATCTCAGCGATCTTTTCAGGATAGTTTTTACCGCAGGCAATATAGTCTAAGAAGAACAGAGGTTCTCCTCCTGCACATGCAATATCATTTACACACATAGCAACTGCATCGATACCGATCGTATCATGTTTATCAAGGATCATTGCAAGTTTTACTTTTGTTCCACATCCATCAGTTCCTGAAAGTAAGACTGGATCATCCATATCTTTGATCTTCTTTAAAGAAAATGCTCCGGAAAATCCTCCTAATCCACCAAGTACCTCTTCTCTCATGGTTCTCTTTACGTGTTCTTTCATCAGTTCTACAGATTTGTATCCTGCTTCAATATCCACGCCTGCTTTCTTGTAATCCATTGTTACTTCTCCTCCTGATTATTTAAAATATTGATCAATACCATTTGCAATGCCGTCTACCATCTTCTTCTGTGTCTGCTTCTTCTGCATCTGTTTATCTTCGGTCTTATTTGTCATAAATCCCATCTCTATCAGTGCCACTGGAATCTTACTCCAGTTTGTTCCTGTAAGATCGTCACGTTTTGATAAACCACGTTTCTTGAATTTGGTTGACTTACAATAACTGTCCAGTATATTCTTTGAGAGTTTTTTACTCTTCTTGCTTAATTTTGCTACATAAGGATTCTGCTGTGATGGGTATAGCACAGAAACACCACGAACATTCGCTGATGCTGCATCCGCATGTAGTCTGATACAGATATCAGCACCACTTTTATTTGCACGGATCGCTCTTTGCTTATTGCTAATGTTTACATTCTGTTTTCTTCTTATCATATACACATCATAACCGCGTTTCTTTAACTCTTTCTCAAGCTTTAATGCAATCTGCAGAGTTAATTTGGATTCTGGTACTTTCGTTTTGACTCCCTGCGTTCCGTATGCTACTTTGGGTTTACGCATCTTCGCGCCCGGTCCGATAGGTTCTGTCTTACTGTTTCCCTTTCCCTGGTGTCCTGCATCAATTGCAATCTTGTATGTCTTCTTTGTTTTTGCTGCACTTACTGGAAAACTTCCTGTAACTACAACCATACATACGCATAAAAACGCTGCAAGAATCTTCTTATTCATAATTTTTGTATCCAACTTTGTCAAGTTTCTCTGCTTTCTCTACAACTGACTGTTTCATCTCTTCGCTGTAAGCTTCTAATTTCTCAAGTAATTTCTCGTCTGATGTTGCAAGGATCTTCGCTGCAAGGATTCCTGCATTAAGTCCTCCATTGATCGCTACAGTCGCTACTGGTATTCCAGATGGCATCTGTACGATAGAATATAAAGAATCAACACCACCGAGGTCGGAAGTCTTCATCGGAATACCGATAACTGGCATTGGGAATAAAGCTGCACACATACCTGGAAGATGTGCTGCCTTTCCAGCACCTGCAATGATCACTTTCACTCCACGGTCCTTCGCACCTTTTGCCCACTCAAAGAAAATATCTGGTTCTCTGTGTGCGGAAATGATCGTCATCTCAAAATCGATCCCCATCTGATCTAAAAACTCTGCTGCTTTTTTCATGATAGGCATATCAGAATCGCTGCCCATTACAATTGCTACTTTTGCCATGTTCTTTCTCCTTATCTTATGAAATTAACAAAAACTTCCCTTTCAGGATTTTATCTTTCTTATCATTGTACTGATTTAACCGATTTCCGTCAATGGTTCATTTAATGTTTCTGTACCAGAAAGTACAAATTTACCATCTTTGATCAGTAAAATCTCATCTCCGCCAAGGGTGATCGCACAAATAGAATCCAGTTCTTCATATGGAATCGTAATATCTGTGTGGCACTGGAAATACTCGCCTTCTTTGGAGCATTCATTATATTTTGCAACAATTTCCTTGCCATCTGGATTGTGAACTTCAGTTTCTTCACAATGACTGTAGCAAGTATCTCCCACTGCAAAATGAGGTCCCATCTTCTCAACGATCAGGATCGGAAGCTGATATAAGATATCATATGTCTTCGCCATCACATATGCTGTTGTGTTTGTTCCGATCGCAAACTCGCCCATTGGGAGCGTATCTCTGTTATATAAGAGATTCTCTTTGATAAATGCCTTATTTTCTTCCTCTGTTTTAAAGTTTTTGCATGTATATTCAGAAATCATTCCATCTTTAAAAGTAATTTCAAGATCAATGAATTTCAGATCATTTAAATAGACTTCTCCAACATGCAGTACTCCATTGGTCCCTGTTAATTTTGGTGAGGTAAACACTTCTCCAACTGGAATATTGACATCTGCAAGGCAGTTTTCAAAATTCGTTTCTTTGGATGGGTCATCCATCTCATGCATCGCTACGTATAGGTCGGTCTTATTCTTTCCTTTTCCTTTGATATGAACTTCCACTGCCTGATTCAGGGCATCGATCAAATGTTGCTGAATCTGTCTGTATTTGTCTTTATCCAATGTATTAACTTTCACGACTTCTTTAAAAATCTCTTCAAAGTTATCCCCGATCTCAGGAATTGGATATGAAATGATCGTAAAGCTCCTCTGCTCTGGTTTGATATATTGATTCATGATCTCTGAGGCTTTCATCTGAAATTCCACAGAAAGCTCCTGCTGCTTCTTGCTTAATTTTAAATTTTCTTCTTTATTCTCTGGTAAAAAAGGTATTTCCCCAAATGTTTCCATGCAAGCTGGTCCAGCAAACACATACGCTTCATCTTTATAATGTTCATATGCATTATGATAACATTCTAATTTATGTTTCATAAAACGATTATCAAAGAATATCGCCTGATCATATCTGTGGTCATATTCATACTGTGGGTTTGGAGAAGATGAAACATAACCAATCTTATGAAGTCCTCGTGTTAAAACAGATACGCCACTTCTATAGATGATCGGTGCAAGCCCAATTTCTGAGAATAAACGAACTGCCTCTCTGACAACTGGTTCAAATCCAATCGTATAACGGATATTAACACTTCGTTTTGGACTCATATCAATGTTATTGATGATAAATCCTTCATGAAATCCATCAACATATGTTTTGGCCATTGCTGTGATCTCTTCTTGTGGCAATTTATTTAAAAACTTTAAAGTATCAATTTCATTTTCGGAAATATATTCTCCATATTGATACAAAATATCTGGATCACTGAGATCAGATTCCATCACGATCTTTGTTGCAAAATCAAGTTCTGGGTCTAACTGTTCTCTGATTCTGTACTCAAAAACATCCTCGCTGTAATCTCTCATATGATCAAAAACAATATGCTTGATCTTCTGCGGATGTTCTTCTCCTGATAAAAATAAATTGCTGATTTCCAAGAACAATTCATTGTTGATCACAAGGTCAAACAGTCTTCCTTCGATCGCATAGATAAATCCACTGCGCATCTCTGCATATAAAAATGCGAAGATCTGACCATACTCTTTTCCAAACTTTTCTGTACAAAATTCTGGATTCCCAAAACTATGTGCATATTGTTCCTGGCTGATCTCTTCATACCATATTCTATTCCACTGTTTTAACTGTTCTAATGTCCTCTCTTTGGTATCGTAAATCTCATTTACATATAATAAAAGGTCTGCCATTTTAGAAAAATATGAAGAAAATTCTCTTGTTTCTTCTACATCTTTTTTTAATTCTAACAGTGCGATCTTATTTAATTCATGTCTTTCTGATAACATTGTATTCAAGTCATCTCTTCCTTTCTTTACTTAGATCATTGCAATTATTCCAATCACAAAAATGATCACAGATACTGCCAGCACAATTCCGTTGCAAGTACATCCAATGATCTTCCATTTCATCACTGCTGCGGTATCTTTCATACTTTGTATTCCAAAATATAATCCTATAGCTGATACTACCAGCAAGATCCATCCTCCAGCTCCACTTAATGGACTGCTTGTTCCTCCTGTCTTTATGGAACCGAAAAGCAGCAGGTAATATCCAATGATCCCTGCTGCTCCTAAAATCACAGAAACAATTGATTCCCGTGAAATAATCTTGTCAGATGGACGATATGCAAATGTTTTTCTTTTGTTTCTCTTCATTTTGCCGCCCTCTTTCTGTTATATAAATCATATACTGCTACTACGACCCTGTATATCATATACCCGATCAATCCACCAACCGTATTCATCAGAAGATCATCTACATCAAATACCCCTACTTTCATGATCAATTGACTTGTCTCGATCACTAAACTAAAAAAGGAAGTTGCAAACACTGCACGAAAAAATGCCTTTTTCTTATTGATCACGATCGGGATCATAAAACCAAATGGACTGAATGCAAAAATATTTCCAAACAGATTTGTGACCACTGCTTCGGTGGACAAAAGATGTCTGTACGTCCAGAACCTGTTGATTTCTTTGAATAAAACTAAGTTCACATGGGAGGTATCATATCCTGTATCCCTCCCATATCGTTCACTCAATAATACAAAATAAAATATACCTATGATATAAAGATAAAATATAACTTTTATTCCTCGTCTGGCTAACTTCTTTTTCTCAACCGTCACAAGAACCATCCTTAATGTTTTGCACCATACTGTTCATAGTATGCATCAATTGCTGCTTTTAATGTATCATCAATCACAACTTTTCCATTACATTCTTTGTTATATAAACATTCTACAACTTCTTCCATATCAACGATCGCTGCTGTATCAAATCCATATAATTCTTTCACTTCATCCAGTGCACATTTTTCTCCGCCTTTACCGATTTCCATACGGTTTAAGGATACCATTAATCCAACGATCTCTACGTTTGCTGCTCCTTTTACTTTTGGAACTGTCTCTTCCATGGATTTACCAGATGTTGTAACATCTTCGATCATGATCACGCGGTCACCGTCTTTTAATTCGCTTCCAAGGAAGTTTCCTTTATCTGCACCATGATCTTTTGCTTCCTTACGGTCAGAACAATAACGAACTTCTTTTCCATATAATTCGCTGTATGCGATCGCTGTTACAACTCCTAATGGAATTCCTTTGTATGCAGGTCCGAATAACACATCAAAATCATCTCCATAAGTACTATGGATTGCTTTTGCATAATATTCTCCAAGTCTCTTTAACTGAGATCCTGTCACATAAGCTCCTGCATTCATGAAAAATGGAGATTTTCTTCCACTCTTTAATGTAAATTCTCCAAATTTTAATACATCACTTTCTACCATAAATTCGATAAACTCTCTCTTATACTGTTCCATCTTCTATTTAAACCTCCATCTTATTCATTCTTTGCTAATTTGCGGTATTCGTCATGATAAAAACGAATCACATCTTTTCTTGTCACGATCCCGATAAATTTCTCCTGATCATCAATGACCGGAACAAAATTCTGATCTGTGATCACATCGACAAGATCATCCATATCTGTGCTGATCGTCACTGCCTGAATGTTTCTCTTTCTCTTTACATCCATAAGTTTGACTTTCTCAGCTTCTGATATATTCCAATGGCACATAGATTCCATGGCACGCAATACATCACCTTCTGTGATCGTTCCTGCGTATTTACCATCATCAGTTAATGTCGGCACTGCTGAATATCCATGATATTTTAGTTTTTCAAATGCCTGCCTTAAACTTTCATCGGCAGGGATATAGGCAACCTCACTTTTCGGAGTCAGGAAAAATAAAATATTCATACCCTCATCCTCCTTTTATTATCTATTTGACACATCCGATCAATTCGTTAATATCATTGATCTGATGTCTTTCCATGTAAGTTTTGATTCCATCAACAACTTCAAGTGTCGTTGCAGGATTGATAAAGTTTGCTGTTCCTACTGATACCGCTGTTGCACCAGCCATGATAAACTCTAATGCATCCTCAGCTGTTGAGATTCCACCCATACCGATAATTGGCACATCCACAGCGTTAGCAACCTGATATACCATACGGACAGCAACTGGTTTGATCGCTGGTCCGGACATCCCACCTGTCTTATTGGCAAGCACAAAATCTCTTCTTTCAATATCGATCTTCATTCCTGTTAATGTATTAATCAAAGAAAGAGCATCACTTCCTGCATCAACTGCAGCTTTTGCCATCTCTGTGATATCTGTGACATTCGGGCTTAACTTCATGATGATCGGCTGTTTTGCTTTTGCTTTCACTGCCTTCGTAATATCATATAACGCTTTTGGATCCTGTCCAAAAGCAATCCCGCCTTCTTTCACATTCGGACAAGATACATTGATCTCTAATAAATCTACTGGCTGGTCAGCAAGTCTTTCTACAACCTCGAGATAATCCTTTTCGGATTTTCCACAAACATTAACAATGATCGTTGCTCCGGCTTTCTTAAGATATGGAATATCTCGTTCAACAAACACATCGATCCCAGGATTCTGTAATCCGATCGCATTTAACATACCACCATATACCTCTGCAACTCTAGGCACAGGATTCCCCGGCCATGGAACATTAGCAACTCCTTTGGTTGTCACTGCTCCTAATTTGGAAAGGTCGACAAATTCACTGAATTCTTCTCCGGAACCAAATGTTCCTGATCCTGTTGTCACAGGGTTCTTCATTGTTACTCCGGCAATATCAACTGATAAATTCATTATAGTTCCACCTCCCTGGCGTCGAATACTGGCCCATCTTTGCAAACACGTTTGTTATGAACATGTGAATGGGAATCTACGTCTTTTGACTTGCAAACACAGGCTAAGCATGCACCGATTCCACATGCCATTCTCTCTTCCATGGAAATCTGTGCTTCGATCCCCATCTCTTCTGCATATGCTTTGATTCCTCGAAGCATTGGTGTTGGACCACATGCATAGATGATGCTTCCTTCCACGCCCTGCTCTTTGATCACATCAATGACATTTCCCTTCGTTCCAAAAGATCCGTCTTCTGTAGAGATCACAACATCTCCAACTGCCTCAAATTCGTCTTTTAAGAACATATCACTGTCACGGTATCCTAAAACTGCTATTTTGTCGCAATCTAACTGCTTCATTAATTCTAACATCGGAGGAATTCCGATTCCTCCACCGATTAAAATTGCTTTTTTGTCTTTCTGTGTAAATCCGTTTCCTAAAGGTCCTAAGATTTTGACCATCTCACCTTCTTTGTAATCGGATAATTCCTTCGTTCCATCTCCAACCGTACGATAGACGATCCTTAATGTCCCTGCTTCTTTATCGATCCCACAGATACTGATCGGTCTTGGAAGGATCTTACTCTTGTTATTCAGATAAACAGAAATAAACTGTCCTGCTTTTGCTTCTTTCGCAATCTCTTCTGCTTTCAATGTCATATCAAAGATTCCGTCTGATAAAGATGTATGACGAATGATCTCTGCCATTACCTGTTTCTTACTCATCTTGCAATTCTCCTTTATCTGGCTGTTTTCTTTACTCACAAAATAGGTGATCTTTTATTTTACCCAGGCCTGTTTTAAATCTTCTTTCATATCAAGAACAGCCTGTCTTGATGCATCTGCGTAATTTTCTTCTCCAAACTGACTGTAAGCATCCTGTTTATATGCACAGATGATTCCTCTGGAAGAATTAATGATCGCACCTAATCCATCTTCGTTAAAGAATGGCGCAAGATCCTTTGCCTGACCACCCTGTGCTCCGTATCCTGGAACTAAGATGTATGATTTTGGCATGATCTTTCTTAATACTTCTCCCATCTTAGGATAAGTTGCTCCAACAACGGCACCGATATAGCTGTAAGAATCTCCCATCAGTTCTTCTCCCCAGGAAGCAACTTTCTCGGCTACCATCTCATATAACGGTTTTCCATCGATCTCCTGATCCTGGAATTCTCCGCTGGATGGGTTTGATGTCTTAACTAAGATGAACATTCCCTTCTTCTCTTCTTTACATACTTCCATAAATGGACGGATTCCATCACTTCCAAGATATGGATTAACTGTTACAAAATCTTCACAAAATCCGCTGTATGTCTTGCTTCCCACTGCAACCTTTCCTACATGACCGATCGCATAAGCTTTGGATGTTGATCCAATATCTCCACGTTTGATATCTCCGATGATCACAAGACCTTTGCTCTTTGCATATTCACATGTCTTATTAAATGCAACAAGTCCTGGAACTCCAAATTGTTCATACATAGCGATCTGTGGCTTAACTGCTGGAATCAGATCATAAATTGCATCAATGATTCCTTTGTTATACTGCCAGATTGCCTCTGCTGCTCCTTCTAAAGTCTCACCATATTCAGCAAATGCTGCTTTCTTAATATATTCTGGTACATAATCAAGCATTGGATCTAATCCAACAACAATAGGGGCATCTAATTTTTTAATATTGTTTACTAACTGATTGATCATCGAACTCTCCTTTATATCTTTTTTCTTATATTTCAAAAGATTATACCCTTTCTCATTTATTGATTAAGGTATATTCAATTTATCTTATCACAAAAAGGGAGTTTCGTCTACGAAACTCCCTAAAATCAATTTTAAATTTGTATTACAATTCTTTTGCAAAGGAAAAATCCTGCATAACTTCTATAACTCCTGGACGTTTTAAAAATTCTTCTTCATTTTCCTTGTCACAGATCACAACGATCTGTTCACATCCTGCATCATATGCATTTCGGATTCCAGAATTGGAATCTTCATAAATTCTGATGTCTTTCATATCAATGCCGATCACATCGGCTGCTTTATGAAACATTGCGATCTTATTCTCATATGTTCCATCATCATAAACGATATCTTCTGGCTTGATCCAGCGGTCCAGTCCAAAGGACTCAATAAAGAAATCAATATTTTCTTTGATTGATGCACTGGCAATCGTAAATGGAATATCTTTTTCTTTCAAATGATCAAAAAACTCACATACACCATCTACCAGATGAAATTTTTCCGTATCTTCTTTACAGAATTGACGATAATATTCTTCTTTTTTCTGAGAATATTTTTCTAATTCTTCTTTTGTTGCCTTCCCATCTGTAAAATATAAAATATTTTGTATATTTGGTGTTCCGTTTAGTTTCGTATGTAATTCCTCTAACGTGATTTCTTTTCCTCGTAAGATCTTAGAGATCTCATTCCACGCTTTCACATGTTTATCATTGTCAAAAAATAATGTTCCATTGAAATCAAAAATGATTCCCTGATATTTCATTTCTCATTCCTCCATTGCAATTTTACAGTTCTTTTGTCTTGCTTACTTCGCGATACCAGTATGCAGCTTCTTTTAAGATCTCCATATCATCTTTGCTTGCATGAAAGCTTCCGTTGTTTAACTCTACCAAACGATTGATGATCTCCATTGTTTCATCCCTGTATTCCCCAAGGAATGTTGCATCTAACAAGAACTGATTATTTAATACATCTTCATTTTTTGCCGCTTTAACATCTTCGTCTTTCGTTTCATCATAAGGATATTTACTTTCTAACGAATGAACGATACCTATCTTCCCTTCATAGCCTGCTTCTTTGTATGCAATAACAGCTTTTGCATGAGCCACCATCATATTGTGCATTAACTGGATCGCACTTGCCATATCATATTGTACACCATTCGGGAAGGTTCCTTCAATATATATATTGGTTGCAACCGCCCAGATCTCGGTGACATGCTCCCACCACTTAAATCCCTGATTTTGAAGTGGGGGCTTCTTGCTCA
>OKSP01000513.1_pt1 | contig 21876 bp, 17 predicted proteins | sample 2434041 | NCBI WGS metagenome assembly OKSP01 (sample SAMEA3879593, study PRJEB24766) | human gut metagenome | biome: human-associated habitat; feature: feces | place: USA | collected 1985/1987
CTGGCAGGGGATCTGGGGTTTGAGAGTCAGCCGGATGATTTTGGACAGGTTTTGGGATATCAGCTCACAAATTATGTGAGCATGAGCAATTATACGTCCTATGAGTGGTATTTTGAAGACCAGGGATATTATACCAGCCTGCAGGCACAATATGGGGAAGATGGAAAACTGAGTACGGTCTGGTTAATGAATAATGCTGATTTGCGGAATTAATGGCTGTTTTTGAAAAAATTTATGAATTTTTCCTTAATTAGTAAGAAAAACCAGTAGAAAAAATATGTATTTTGTGCCACAATAAAGGAAGGTATGGGAGCACTCCCATGGAAGATAAGTCTGGAGGCATAATATGCATAAGAAAATACATGTAAAAACAAAGAATAAGATTTGTGCAGCAGTATTGGTGTTTGTTCTGGCCGGGTCACTTACCGCAGGTGCGTGTGCGGTACCAAATGTGTATGCAAAGACCGAGGCAGAAAAGAAGCGTGATGCGTACAAGAAAAAACTGAAAGCAAAAAACAGCGATATTGCAAATATCAAAGACAGTCAGTCGGATGTAAAAGACAGCATCACTGCTGCCGCAGCCAGAATGAAAACACTTCTTTCCAAGCAGGAACAGCTGAAGTCGGATATTAAGGACAAGCAGAATGAAGTGGAGCAGGCAAACAAAAAGCTGGAAGAAGCAAAGGAAGAAGAACAGAACCAGTATGATGCCATGAAGCTCAGGATTCAGTATCTGTATGAGAACAGTACGGATAATTCCATCTGGTCTGCCATTCTGGAGTCCAATGGACTTTCCGATATGTTAAACCGTATTGAATATGCGACCGATCTGTACAAATCTGACAGGGAACTTATGACTTCTTATCAGAATGCGGTAAAGAAGGTTGAGGACTGGACTATGCAGCTGGCAGATGAGATGGACAGTCTGCTTGCTTTGCAGGATAAGTATCAGACCCAGCAGGGGGAACTGAAAACCCTCATGGCAAAGCTCGAACAACAAAAAGATGCCTATGCGCAGCAGCTGGCAGAAGCACAGAAGCAGGCGCAGGACTATAAAAAGACAATTTCCAAACAGGAGGCAATTATCCGTGCGCAGGAGGCAGCGGCAGCGCGTGCCAATGCCAACACCTATGACGGTGGAGGTACCGGTGCCAGTGGTGGAATTGCAAGCGATTCCTATTTGAAAGATCCGGATTGTAATCCTTCACAGACAACAGATGTGAGCGGCGCAGATATTGTGGCTTTTGCGCAGCAGTTTGTCGGAAATCCTTATGTATGGGGAGGAAACAGTCTGACCAATGGGGTTGACTGTTCCGGATTTGTACATCAGGTCTATGCACATTTTGGAATCAGTACCCCACGGTATTCCCAGGCATTTAAGAGTGTGGGACAGCCGGTGTCTTATCAGAATATCCAGGCGGGAGATGTCGTGGTATATCCGGGACATGTGGCAATTTACATTGGAAACGGAAATATCGTGGAGGCGCAGTCAACAAGAGCCGGCATTACAAACAGCCGTCCGGTGAACTGTCACACGATCACCGCAATACGCAGACTGGTATAGGAGTTTTTGATGAGACCAAAACATCTGGTATCCATTGTTCTGATTGCAGTTGTGCTTGTGATGCTCATGAGAAATAATAATAGCATGACGAATGCAAGGCCGCTTGTGTACCGGGAGTCTCTGGATGAAGTGGCAGCGCAGATCAATGGTGAAACACTGACCCTCAGAGACATGGCATTTTATGTCGGATATGAGGAATATCAGATTCAGCAGGAGGCATTGGTATACGATCCGGATGATCCGAACCGTTACTGGAGTATGCGCGTAGAAGGGGGATTTATGAATGCCGTTGCACGCAAAAATGCGATGCAGATGGCACTTCATGATGAACTTTTTTATCAGATGGCCATGGAGGAAGGCATTACACTAGATGACAATGACCAAAAACATATGGACAATAAACTGGAGGATTTCTGGGAGGATCTGACGGAACGTCAGGGGGAAACGGCACTGGGGATTTCCAGAAAAGATGCAAAAAAGACGATCCAAAGGATTGCATACGCCCAGAAATATCAGGAGGTGTATGCACAGCTGCATAACCGTACCTATGACGATTATGCGTATATGGAGGATTCCTATCAGAAGCTTTTGAAAAAGCAAAAATACAAAGTGAATGCTAAAGTATGGAATCGTGTGAGTTTTGGAAATGTCACATACAATAATAAAAAGAAAGAAGATTAAAAAATGTCAGTAAAATTAGGAAGAAATGATCCATGTTGGTGCGGAAGCGGCAAGAAATATAAGGCGTGTCATGCGGCTTTCGATGATAAACTTGCACGTTTGGCACAGGAGGGTCATGTTGTTCCGACACATGACCTGATCAAGACGCCGGATCAGATTGCAGGGATAAAGGAGAGTGCCAAAATCAATGTAGCAGTACTTGATTACATAGAAAAGAACATTCACGCAGGAATGAATACAGCGGAAATTGATAAGATTGTCTATGATATGACCACTTCCATGGGAGGTATTCCGGCACCGCTCAACTACGAAGGATATCCATACAGTGTATGTACTTCAGTGAATGAGCAGGTATGTCACGGATTTCCTTCCGAGAAGGTGATCTTAAAAGAGGGGGATATTATCAATGTAGACTGTTCTACCATTCTGAACGGATATTTTTCCGATTCTTCCCGGATGTTCTGCATTGGGGAAGTAAGCCCGGAGAAAAAGAAACTGGTTCAGGTAACGAAAGAATGTGTAGAACTTGGACTTAAGGAAGTAAAGCCCTGGGGTTTTTTGGGTGATATGGGTCAGGCAGTTCACGATCATGCTTATGCTAACGGGTATACCGTTGTACGTGAAATTGGCGGTCACGGTGTTGGCCTGGAATTTCATGAGGAGCCGTGGGTTGGTTACAATTCCAGGCGCGGAACCCAGATGGTACTTGCACCGGGTATGATCTTTACCATCGAGCCGATGGTTAACATGGGCGGTGTGGAGATTTTCATTGACGAAGAGAACGACTGGGAAGTATACACCGAGGATGGAATGCCATCTGCACAGTGGGAGATCATGGTTCTTGTCACTGAGGATGGCCATGAAGTACTTAGCTGGTAAAGGTTCACGTATGCCATACATCTTTGATGTATGCGTGTAATATGGGGGAGTACAGATGAAAAAGGATTGTCTGACAACATTTTCAAAGGTTGACTTTAATACCTTTGAGCCGGAAGAGGATAAAATACGAATTGAGGATATTGCACATGCCCTGTCGATGATGACGCGGGCAAACGGGCATTTCCCGCAGTTTTTTTCTGTAGGTCAGCACTGCATCCAGTGCTGCCATGAGGCAACTGCGAGAAACTATCTGCCACAGACGGCACTTGCCTGTCTGCTTCACGATGGAAGTGAAGCTTATCTGGCGGACATTACCCGCCCGGTTAAGAAAAACATGACGATGTATCTGCAGATCGAAGAACAGCTGCAGCATATGATCTACACTAAATTTCTGGGATATGTGCCGGAGGGGGAAGAGGCAGAACTGATTACGAACATTGATGACAGCTGCCTGTATTATGAGTTCCTTCATTTTATGGATGAAAAAATGTATTCGGTGGAGCCGGTTATGGTGAGCACACCGAGCTATGAATTTCAGCCGATGGCTGATGTGGAGAAAGAGTTTCTTTCATTGTTTGAGGAACTGAAAGAGAAAATCAGGGAAGAGGAATCCAAGAAATGAATAAAAAGGAAGTCCTGGAGTTAAAAAGAAGATTCAAGAAAGAGGCGGCAACGTTTACGCGCGTGTGTGGCTGTTACGTTGACGGAAATCACAATAAAGTCTGTAAGTTTGGAAATACATTTCTGAATCTGGAAGAAGATGAATTTTACAAATATCTGGAAATTGCAAATAAGGCATTGTCCGGAACCATCGGAAATAACCTTCTGGAATTGAAGTTTCCGATTGAGGAAGAGGAAGTGGGCGGTCGTCAGCATATTCTGATGGCACTGCGCGCATCGAAGCTGGAGGATGAAAATCTGCTGGATACCTTTTATGATCTGGTAATCGACACGTATGATCATGCCGGAAATTATCTGATCGTGCTGTTTCACGATGCATACGATGTGATGAGCCGGACGAGTGACAATAACAATCTCGATGAGTCCGAGGAAGTGTACGAATATCTGATCTGTGCGATCTGTCCGGTCGATCTGTCAAAGCCGGGGCTTGGCTTTCTCGAGGAGGAGCACCGGATCGGGCCGCGCGTGCGCGACTGGGTGGTAGGAGCTGTGGACACTGCATTTTTATTCCCGGCATTCAATGACCGCAGTACGGATATCCATTCGACATTGTTTTACACGAAAAATACCAAGGAGCCACATTCTGAATTTATGGCAAACGGATTGGGTTGCGGCATTGAGCGCACTGCAACCGAGCAGAAGATGGCATTCCATTCCATCGTCCGCAACGTGCTTGGCGCAGAGGATGAGCACACGGATGATGTGCTTTTGGATCTGCAGCAGAATTTAAGTGATATGATCGATGAATATGCCGAGACACACGACGATGACGAAGATGTTTTCCTGCTCGATAAGGAAGTGGTCACAAAGCTTCTTGCAGACAGTGATATCAGCGAGGAAAAGGCTGCAAAGATCGAAAAGTCTGTGGATGAGGCATTTGGCGAGAAACCGCCTGCAGCAGAGAATGTGATCGACTCCAAGGCGCTTGTGCAGAATGAACTGCGTGTGGAAAAAATGGCACTCGAGGATCAGGTCGGCACACTGACCGTGCAGCTTAATGAAAAGGATGAGGCACTTGCGGAGCGCACGTCCCAGCTGATTGAAAAGCAGGAAGAAATCGACAATTATATCGCTGAGACAAAGACGTATGATGTGGTACTGCGCGTGAAGCCGGAGAAGGCATCGCAGATCAAGTCACAGGTGATCAACGGGCAGAAATGTCTGGTGATCCCGATGGGCGAGGATGAGCATGCCACGATCAATGGAGTGAATACGACGGTATAGTTGAAAAGAAAAATTTGCAAAAAAGGGTTGTTAAAATTTCTGGAGTTGCTTATAATAAAGTAAAGAAAGAAGTTAATTCTTAAAAGCTGGTGAGTCCCCACCAAAAAGAGAGAACTGAAAAAAGCTGGTGAGTCCCCACCAAAAAGAGGGAACCGAAAACGGGAGGGCGAGAAATCGTCCTCCTTTTTTTACCAAAGGAGAAATATAAAATTTTATAATATAGCTGATGAATACATAATTTTTTTCGGACATTTGATTCGAAAGTGTCCGAAAATAAACAGGAGAGTCGTCCTTATATTGGAGTAGTTATAGAAATTGAGGAAATGAAATATTATGCTCCATTTCCTTTATGTTGACTGTGAATATTATCTGTTGGAAAAAGTTTAAATAAAGTAGGCATTTGGAATGAAATCTCCCCCTTTCTGTGCTATCATAAATCTATTGGATTATGATACATGGAAAGGGGCTTTTTTTATGGGTAGAAAAAATCCCGCAAAAAATATAAATATCGGTCTGCTGGCGCATGTCGATGCCGGAAAGACCACACTGTCGGAGGCACTGTTATATGCCACCGGGCAGATCCGTGCGCTGGGGCGTGTGGATCATCAGGATGCATTTCTGGATACGGATGCGCAGGAGCGGGCGCGTGGAATTACGATTTTTTCCAAGCAGGCGCGACTTCGGCTAAATAGCGAACCGTCGGTTGGTGTGGAAGTGCCCCTTCGCGGAGCTCAGCGGCAATCGCAACCGACGAATGAGAGTTCGCATGGCGAATCGTCGGTTGCTATAACAATTCTGGATACGCCGGGGCATGTGGATTTTTCCGCGGAGATGGAGCGCACGTTGCAGGTGCTCGACTACGCAGTGCTGGTCATCAGCGGCACCGACGGCGTCCAGAGCCATACCGAGACGCTCTGGCGTCTGCTGCGGCGGTATCATATCCCGACCTTCGTGTTCATCAATAAAATGGACCTGCCCGGCCCGGGCAAAGAGGCGCTACTGAGCCAGCTTTCCCACCGTCTGGGCGACGGATTCGTGGATTTCGGCGCAGAGCAGGCCGAACGGGACGAGGCACTGGCCCTCTGCGACGAGCGCCTGATGGAAAAGATGCTGGACGCGGGCAGCCTGACGGCGGAGGACATCATCCCGGCCATCGCCCGGCGGCACGTCTTTCCCTGCTGGTTTGGCGTGGCCCTGCAGAGGGAGAATGCCGGCGGACTGCAGGGTGTGGACGAGCTGCTGGCCGGCCTCGACGAATACACCTGCACCGCCCCGGCGCTGGAAGCTTTCGGTGCGCGGGTGTTCAAAGTCTCGCAGGATGAGCGGGGCGAGCGGCTGACCTGGCTGCGCGTCACCGGCGGTGAGCTGAAAGTCAAAGCCCAGCTCACCGGCGAAGCGGATGGCGAGCCCTGGGCCGAAAAGGCCAACCAGCTGCGGCTTTACTCCGGCGCAAAATATACGCTGGCAGAGGCCATCGGCCCGGGGCAGGTCTGCGCCGTCACCGGACTGACAAAGGCGAAGCCTGGCACCGGCCTCGGGGCCGAGCGGGACAGTGACCTCCCGGTGCTGGAACCTGTCCTGAGCTATCGGGTATGTCTGCCCGAGGGCGCGGACGTTCATGCCGCATTGGGCAGGCTCCACCGTCTGGAAGAGGAAGAACCTCAGCTCCATGTCGTCTGGAACGAGACGCTGGGCGAGATACACGTCCAGCTCATGGGCGAGATTCAGCTCGAGGTGCTCAAGAGCCTGCTGGCCGAGCGGTACGGGCTGGACGTGGAGTTCGACTCCGGCGGCATATTATATAAGGAAACCATCACCGAGGCCATCGAGGGCGTGGGCCATTATGAGCCTCTGCGCCACTATGCCGAGGTGCATCTGAAGCTCGAGCCGCTGCCCCGGGGCAGCGGGATGCAGTTTGCCGCCAACTGCCGGGAGGAAGAGCTGGACAAAAACTGGCAGCGCCTCGTGCTGACCCATCTGGAAGAAAAGCAGCACCTCGGCGTCCTCATCGGCGCGCCTCTGACGGATATGAAGATCACCCTCATCGCAGGCCGCGCCCATCTCAAGCACACCGAGGGCGGCGACTTCCGGCAGGCCACCTACCGCGCCGTGCGGCAGGGCCTTATGATGGCAAACCAAATCAAAAAGACCCAGCTCCTCGAGCCGTGGTATTCCTTCCGGCTGGAAGTGCCTGCGGAGAACATTGGCCGCGCCATGAGCGACGTCCAGCGGATGGAGGGCAGCTTTGACCCGCCCGAGACGGCACCGGACGGCCAGACCGCCGCCCTCACCGGCTTTGCACCGGTGGCTGCCATGCGCAGCTACCCCATGGAGGTGGTCAGCTACACCCGGGGCAGGGGACACCTGAACCTGACGCTGGACGGCTACCGCCCCTGCCACAACGCGGCGGAGGTCATCGAGACGGTGGGCTATGAACCGGAACACGACCTGGACAACCCCGCCGACTCGGTGTTCTGCTCCCACGGTGCGGGCTTTGTGGTGCCGTGGGAGCAGGTGCGCAGCCATATGCACGTGGACAGCGGCTGGGGCCGCACCGCCCCGGCAGCAGAAGAAACAGCGGCCCGTCCCCGCCGGATGGCGGCTTACCGCGCCACGCTGGAAGAGGACGCCGAACTGCTGAAAATTTTTGAGCGCACCTACGGCCCCATCAAGCGGGACCCGCTGGCGGCGTTCCGCCCGGTGCAGAAGCGGGAACGGCCCGATTTCGCCGCCGAGCAGTGGGAGATCGCCCCCGAATACCTGCTGGTGGATGGCTACAACATCATCTTTGGGTGGGATGAGCTGAACGCCCTCTCCAAGGAGAGCCTCGACGCCGCCCGTCACCGGCTGATGGACATTCTCTGCAACTATCAGGGCTTCAAAAAGTGCGTCCTCATCCTCGTGTTCGATGCCTACCGTGTGCCGGGCAGTCCCGGCAGCATCGAGCAGTACCACAACATCCACGTCGTCTACACCAAAGAGGCCGAAACGGCGGATATGTTCATCGAGCGCGTCACCCATGAGATCGGCAAAAACCGCCGGGTCCGGGTGGCGACCTCCGACGGCATGGAACAGGTCATCATTCTGGGCCACGGCGCCCTCCGCGTCTCGGCCCGGATGTTCCACGAAGAGGTGCAGGACGTGGAAAAAGAGATAAGGCGCTGCATTCAGGGGGAGGCGTGAGCATGGCACCCGAAATTACGGCTGAATTGGTCTGGTCACACATCCCAAAACGCCCGAGGGAGAGCAACAAGGGCAGCTTCGGCGCGGTGCTGGCTGTGGCGGGAAGCACCTGCTACCGCGGTGCGGCGTCGCTGACCGTCGAGGGCGCTCTGCGCACCGGCGCGGGCATCGTCACGCTGGCCAGTGTTGAACCGGTGCTGGCGGCGGTGTCGGCACGCCTGCCGGAATGCTGTCTCTGCCCCTGTGAGCCGGGGGCAGAAGGGGGCATCTCCCCCCAGAGCATCCCCCGCATCCTCCGGCAGAAGGCCGCCGTCCTGCTCATCGGGCCGGGACTGGGCTATCTTGCCCAGAGCACGGCTCGCGCCGCCGAGACGCGGACGCTGGTGAAGAAGCTGCTCACCGGCTTTTCGGGCAGTGCGGTGCTGGATGCCGATGGCCTCAACGCCGCCGCCAGCCTCATGAACGCGGGTGAGGAACTTCCGCGCCCGGCCAAAGAGCTGATTTTGACGCCCCACCCGGGGGAGATGTCCCGGCTGACGGGGCTTTCGGTGGAGGCCGTTCAGGCCGACCGGGAGGGTGTCGCCCGGCGGTATGCCGCTCAGTGGAATGCGGTGGTGGTGCTGAAAGGGGCGCGGACCGTGGTCGCCGCCCCGGATGGCCGCGTCTGCGTCAACCCCACCGGCAATCCCGGTCTTGCCCGGGGTGGGAGCGGCGATGTGCTGGCCGGTATGACGTCGGCCCTGCTGGCCTGCGGTCTGTCCGCCTGCGAAGCCGCCGCCTGTGCGGTCTGGCTCCACGGTGCCGCCGCTGACCGTGCCGCCCGCCAAAAAGGCGAGTACGGGATGCTCCCGCAGGATATTTTCGTACATCTGGGGCAGATGTTTGCGGAAAATGACCGTTGAAATGTGAAAAACAAAATGCAGAATCCATAAAATTTTGCACTGATTTCCGTCGATAGATACAAAAGAGGTGTTGAATATGGTTGAAAAGTTGGAAAAAATCATTTCGCAGAGCCAGAACATCGTCTTTTTCGGTGGTGCGGGCGTGTCCACCGAGAGCGGCATCCCGGACTTCCGCAGTGTGGACGGCCTCTACCATCAAAAATACGATTACCCGCCCGAGACGATCTTGAGTCACACCTTCTGGGAAGAGCGCCCCGAGGAGTTCTACCGCTTCTACCGCGATAAGCTCATCGTCAAGGGAGCAAAGCCCAACGCGGCGCATCTGCGTCTGGCGAAGCTCGAGCGGGAGGGCAAGCTGAAAGCCGTCATCACCCAGAACATCGACGGCCTCCATCAGGCGGCAGGCTCCAAGACGGTGTACGAGCTCCACGGCAGCACCCTGCGCAACTACTGCGTCAAGTGCGGCGCGTTCTACGATGTGGACTTCATCGCCAACAGCACCGGTGTGCCGCGCTGCCCCAAATGCGGCGGTATCATCAAGCCGGACGTCGTCCTCTACGAAGAGGGGCTGGATGAGCAGGTATTGTCCGGCGCCGTCTCGGCTATCCGCCGCGCTGATACCCTCATCATCGGCGGTACCAGCCTTGTGGTCTACCCGGCGGCGGGGCTCATCCGTTACTTCCGGGGCGACCACCTCGTGGTCATCAATATGCAGCCCACCAATGCGGACGCCGAGGCCGATCTGTGCATTGCAAAGCCCATCGGACAGGTGCTCAGCGAGGATGTTGTGGTGGAGGAGTGAAGCATGGGAGCCTCCGGCAGTGCCGGAGGCTCCCATTTTGTCTGTAAAGTTATCAGTCGATGGTCGTCTTCGTCCGTCCAACACCCAGCACGGCGGTGGAGATCTTCTTCCAGCTGTTGCAGCCGCAGACGCCGTCGGCGCGCAGGCTGGTGCGCCGCTGGAAGCCCCTGAGGGCTTCTTCCGTCCGGCTGCCGAAGATGCCGTCGATGCGGTTCCCGGTCTGGTAGCCCAGCGTCGAGAGGGCGTCTTGGAGGATCATGACGTAGCAGCCCCGGCTGCCCCGGCGGAGGGTGGGGTAGCCTGCCGTGGTGCCTCTGCAGGCAGGCGTGCCGTAGCGCCGGTCGAAGTGGACCCATGTGGGGGTCTGGCTCAGCGGCTCGACATAGCCCCACGCCCCGGTGGAGCGGGCGGCGTTGTAGATGGCGGTGCGCTGGGTCCGGCTGAAGCTCTGCCCCACATCGAAGGCCACGCCGGCATAGTGCTGGCTGCGGGTGCCGTGGCCTCCCTCCCAGATGCGGCGGAAGGCGTATCCCACCGGGATGCCCCTGCCGTATTTGCGGCGGGTGAGGTTCCACGCTTCCATTGCCGCGATGGTCGTCCAGAGCACCGGGCTGTTCGATTTGCCCCGGAACTCCCGCACGGTCAGAGTCCTGCCGGTGCTGTAGGGCATGGGGTCGTTCTCGCGTAGACTCGAATAGGTGTAGACTCTGTTCTCGTAGGCGTCATAGACCAGTAAGCGTGCCATCTCTCATCCCTCCTCGGTGCAGTTGTCGCAGGCAGTATGGCTCTGGGCGCGGAGTGCGGCCCAGGTGGGCCGGTCCACGACGCCGTTTGGCTCAAGGCCCGCCCGCTGCTGCGTGTCTTTTACAGCGGCGGTGTCCTCCGGGCCGAAGGAGGCGTTGTCGGCGACGTAGTCCTCCTCGCAGTAGAGCTGGGAGCGGTCATTGAGCCAGCCCTCGATGAGGCGGACATCAGCGCCCACGCTGCCCTCCTTCATGGCCCGGTCCGGGTAGTCCGGCCCCTGCCCGGGATGCCGGTCGGGGTTGGGGGTGAAGGCCGCCAGCTGTAAGCTCAGGGCTTCCACTGCTGTCCACGTCTCGGCGTCTGCCACGCCGGTGGCGGGCAGGCCCAGAAGCTCCTGCGCGCTGGCGGTGGCGTCCGCGGTCTCCTGTGTGTACTGGCTGGAAAGCGCGGGGGACGCCACACTGTCGTAGTAGTAGGCGATGCGCTGCAAAAGCAGGGTGTAGTAGAGCACCGCGCTGCTGTCGGTGCCGACGGTGAGCGGCGTGCCGGGGTAGGGGAGACGCTTGAGGGTGACCACCGGCCCGGACGAGCGGAGGGCCGACGCTTTGCCGTAGAGCGAATCCCATGTCTTCCGGCCTACGATGCCGTCCACCGTCAGCCCGGCAAACTTCTGGTACGCCCGCACCGATGCTTCGGTACTGGGGCCAAACCGACCGTCGATGCTCACCGCCGGAATACTGCTCTGGTAAGCGCTGAGGATATACAGATAAAACTGCAGCTCCCGCACCGCCCGGCCCGAAGAACCCACACGCAGAACACCGGGATAATCGCCGGGGCGCAGGTTGGGCGCCAGCAGATCGTTGGCTGCGTCGTTGTAGACCTCGTACAGCTTGGACCAGGTAGCACGGCCCACAATGCCATCCGAACCAAGGCCGAAATAGCTCTGGAACTTCTTTACTGCGGCTGTGGTGGAGGGGCCAAAGATGCCGTCCACACCCACATCATTCAGCGCAGAGTAGACCGAGCGGGCGATCTTGAGCCAGAATTGCACCAGACGCACGTTCTGGCCCCGGTCACCCGGACGCAGCGGCGTGCCCGGATATGCGTTGGGCGTGCCGTTGTCCGACTGGATGCTGCGATACTCCCGATAGATGGCATCCCAGGTGGTTTTGCCCACCACTCCATCCACCGTCAGCCCGTGGCGGCGCTGGAACGCCCGCACGGCTGCCGTGGTGCCGGTGCCAAAAATGCCGTCCACCGTCAGTGTGGGAATGTTGTCATCGTACTGTGCAATGGTGTTCAGCCAGAACTGCACCCGCTCCACAGCGCTGCCCCGGGAGCCTTGGCGCAGCACCGTGCCGCCCCAGCTGCCGTCCGGCAAGGTGCCGCCTGCGGTCTCGCCCTCGCTGGTCAGCTCGGCCAGGTCCTTGACCGACACATAGATATAGCTGATCTTGTACCAGGTCTGGCGTCCCACCACCCCATCAGCGGTAAGATTGAACTGTTTCTGGAACGCCCGCACCGTGGATGCCATCTGCGCCCCAAACACACCATCCACATTCAGCTTGCCCAGGAAGGGGTAGTCCTTTGCAATGCGGTTGAGCTGGCGCTGCAAGGTAAACACTGCCGGGCCGCTGCTGCCCTGCCGCAGCGGAGAGCCGGGGTAGCTCTGGGGAATCGAGCGGATGTTGTCGCTGCGGACAATCTCCACATCATTGCCGTAATAGTACCGCAGGATCTGCAGCGCATTCTTGCCCTGGTTGGCCAGGGTAACCGTGCCCCACTGCTTGAGGCCAGCGCAGCTGACGCTCTTGCCGTCACAATACTCTGCATAATAGGGGTTGACCGTGCCCTTTTTGCGGATATAGGTGTTGAAGATGTCGTTGGTCAGCCGCACCATCACATCAAACACGGTGCGGCCATGGACATAGTACTGGTCGTAGCTGGTGGAGTTGGTGATGTTGAAGCTGTACCCCTTGCTGGGATACCACTCGGTATAAATGCGGTTGAGCGCCAGAGAGATCTGGCAGTGGATGTTGGCCCGCAGCGCCTGCTCCGGCCAGGTGGGGTACACCTCGCTGGAGGCCACATTGGCGATATAATCCCGGAAGGACACGGTCACATTGCGTGCCGATGCCGACGGCTTGCCCAGGTGGACCGTAATGGTCTTGGGGATCACCACCCGATCCAGCACCAGCGGGGCAGCGGGGCACTCCACCACCGGTCTTGCGCCAGAGCCACCCTGCCCGGCAAAAAGCGGATGCTCCGGGATCACCACCGGCACATCGGGCACATCCCGCCCTGCTTCGGTCTCGGGGATCATCTCCGGCTGCGCAAGGGTCACCTGCCCCGGGAAGATCTGCACCCCCTGGATGCGCACAGTGCGGTAACCCGGCTTGGATGCCGTAAGACTGCACACTGCATACGGCCGCTGGGTCGTGTTTTGTTCTTCCAGAGACAAGCGGCAGGCCGGGGTCTGGATGGTCACATCCTCGGCATTGCCCTGGGCATCGGTATGGCGCACTGCGGCAAAGCCATCCCCCGTAATGGCGATCCTGACCCCTTCTACCGGGGCAGACTTACGGGCCGCAAAGGCCTGGATGCGTAGGATTCCAGTTGTCATAGCAAAAGCTCCTTTTCCAATGAAACTAGACGTTTCGTCCACGCCAGTCTATTCCGCTGCGTTCAAAGGTGTGCAGAGCTCTGCACGGCTTTTCCGCCTTTCCGTAAAAACAGGGGAGGTTGTGCGCCGGGATTGTTAAATTTTTTTGACGCCACAATAGATCTGCCCTCTGAACCGTATTCCTGATGAAGAGAGCTGCGGGCGCTGCGCTGTACAGCCTGGCCCTGCCCTTCGATCCGAAGGTGGACGGACGGCCCAAGGCCCCCGCCATCTTCCAAACAAACACACAAAGGAGCGATATTATGAATAAAAAGCTGCCTGTATTGATCCTGACCGGCGCACTGGCCTGCGCTGTATTCTCCCCTGCGCTGGCTGCCGAAAAGGCGCCCACCCTTACTCCCCCCGCTGCTTATGTTGAGGAGGTGCAGACATTGCCCAACAGCGTACTGTATTATGGTACTCTAACGGAGATCGTCCGGGACGAGGACGGCTCCATCTTCCAGCTGTATATGGACTCGGAGCAGTTCGGCAAATATGTCATGAATATCTCGGAGCAGACTGCCTGGATCGACAGCGCAAACCACACAGCTGCGGACCCTGCCGCCCTGCAGGAGGGGCAGAGCTTGTATGTGTTCCACAGCCCCATTGCCACCTTCTCTCTGCCGCCCCAGTCTGCCGCTTTTGCTGTGGTCACCAATCTGCCCATGGATGCGCAGTCCGCACAGCTGCACAAGGTAGAGGAAGTCTCGCTGCAGGACGGCCAGCTGCAGATCACCACAGACAACGGCGGACTGTATATCACCGCAGACCAGAACACCGTTGTTTCTGCTTACGGCTCCGACGCTGCTGCTGCACTGGAGGATGTCCAGCCCGGCCGGCAGGTGATCGCCTGGTACAGCGCCGTGGCCCAGAGCTACCCCGGCCAGGCCTATACCACCCACCTTATGCTCCTGCCGGAAGCCGAGCAAACGGTGGAAGATAGTGAAGCGATTGGAAGCACCGAAAACGATTAACCTGTAAATTTTCAAAAAAAGCGTCTGGACATATTGCTCCAGGCGCTTTTTTCATCCGGATATCTGTTACTCTTGATATGAGGGGTTTTCCCGACAGAGAATAAAACATATCTTCTCACCCTTTTTCAGAAAATCACCGCAGTTTTATCGTGTAGGCACGCCCCTTGCAACTTGCCAGGGGTTATGCTATGCTAAGTTCAAAGCAATCCCCCTGTTCAGGACACCTTATTTACCGGTGTAACTCATGATAAAATTCTAAAGGAGCGTATCGATTATGCAGGCAACCATCCACAACGAATTTTTGACCCTGACGGTGGACACCCACGGCGCTGAGGCCGTCAGCCTGAAAAATGCTGCCGGAGAGGAAATGCTCTGGCAGGCAGACCCTTCTATCTGGGCACGGCACGCACCGATCTTGTTCCCTTGGACCGGCAAGCTCACCGGCGGTGCGCTGGTCCATGAAGGCAAAACCTATAAAGGCGGGCAGCACGGCTTTGCCCGGGATCTGGAGCACACTCTGGTCAAAGCAGAGGGAGACACCATCCAGCTGCGGCTGGAGTCCACGCCGGAGATCAAAGCCCAGCGCTTTCCGTTCGACTTTGTTCTGACCAGCACCTTCCGGCTGGAAGACAAAACGGTCCACCATACGCTGACGGTGGAAAACCCCGCCGACTCTGCCCAGACCCTGCGTTTTGGCATCGGCTATCATCCGGCCTTCCAGGTCCCCTTTGACGACCAGCACACCACACAGGACTACGAGTTCCGTTTTGACCAGCCGGAAAGCCCCATGATCCTGGATTGCAGCGCCAACGGCTTGTTGAGCGGCAAATGCCGTTACGAGTGGAAGAACACCCAGTCCATCCCGCTGACGGACGAGCTGTTTGCCGCCGACAGCTACTGCATGGCGGGCCTGCGTACCCAGACTGTGGGCATTTATGAGAAGGATACCGGCCGCAGCATCGTCTGCAATGTGGCAGGCTACCCCTATACTCTGCTTTGGAGCGCCAGCGCATCCCCTGTGCGCTTTGTCTGCATCGAGCCTTGGCAGTCTCTGCCGGGTGCAGCGACCGATCCCCAGGAGTGGGAGCAGCGGGCTGCCGCTGCCGTATTGGCCCCCGGCCAGAATTGGAGCACTACCCTCAGCACCCGGTTTGAGCGCTGATAGTGTGCTCTAAAATAGAAAAGAGGAACCTTCTATGAAAGCAGCACCCTTGCGCTCTGGCGACCACATTGGTATTTTCTCCGCCTCCTCTCCTATATCTGCTACTATCCCCATCCGGTACGATCGAGGGACAGCGTTTCTAGAAAGCAAAGGATATCGGGTGATCCATGGAGTCTGCGGGGACAACAAGATCACTACCGCTCCGGAAGCATCGCACAGAGAGCTGATGAGTTCAATCAACTTCTCTACGACCCAGACATCCATGTTCTTATGGCTTCCATCGGGGGAAACAATACAAACTCTATTCTTCCCTATATCGACTACGCATATCTGAAAAAGCACCCCAAGATCATCATCGGTTACTCAGACACAACCGCCCTTTTATTAGCCATCTATGCAAAAACAGGACTCATCACTTTTTTATGGCCCAGCTGCAGCCTCCTCGTTTGGTGAACTTCCTCCTTTTGTAGACTGGACTTTTCAAAACTTTCAACAGATTTTGAGTAAGGATTTAGCACTTCCCTACACCTATCCCTTACCCCCGGTCTGGACCGATGAGTATATCAACTGGAGTCAGCAAGACCGTTCCAAAGAACAATATCCCAATCGCTGGATCTGCGTTCATCCGGGCTGTGTTCAAGGCCGCCTGATCGGTGGAAATCCGAATACCATGGAAGGATTCTTTGGTACAGAGTATATGCCCCCTATTCAAGATGGCGACATTCTTTTCCTGGAAGATTCTCTCAAGGATGCCTGCACGATTGAGCGTAGTTTTTCGCTCTTAAAGTTAGCAGGCGTATTTGATAAGGTCCGCGGCATTATCTTAGGCAAGCATGAAAAGTTCGATGACAATGGAACTGGCAGAGCGCCCTATGAGATCCTGCTAGAGGTTCTCGGATCACCGCAGATTCCCATCCTAGCAGATTTTGATTGTTGCCATACACACCCAATGCTGACGCTTCCTATTGGCTGCACCGTTCTGCTGGATGCGGACCATACCCAACTAAAACTATTAGAACCGCCTTTAGAGTACTAAACAAAAAATCCCCCTGGTCTTTGCAGACCAAGGGGATTTTTTCGCTCCGTAAGAGCTGGAGCTGGTGACAGGAGTTGAACCTGCAACCCACTGATTACAAATCAGTTGCGCTGCCATTGCGCCACACCAGCAAGGGTACTTTATTAGTATACCATCTCTTCCACAGTTTTGCAAGATGAAATTCTCTTTACCCTACAATCCCGCTGGGCCAGTATACGCTCCAAAATCCCCACAAAAACGCCCCCGCCGGGAACCGCAATTCCTGACAGGGGCGTACTTTTTACACAGGATAGCGCAGGGGCTCAGCGTTCACCCCAGCTCCTGCTGGATGCGGGCAAAGTCCTCCAGGGTCAGTGCCTCCGGCCGCACACGGGCATCCAGACCGGCAGCCTCAATGGCAGCAATGACCCGCTCCTTGGGCAGGGACAGACCGGCGGCAATGGAGTTGGCGGCGGTCTTACGGCGCTGGCCAAAGGCAGCACGGATCAGGGCAAAGTAGCCCTCCTCATCCTCCACCTGCACAGCAGGCTGCTCCCTCAGATCCATACGCACCACGGCGCTGGTGACCTTGGGGGCCGGGTAGAAGCTGCCCGGCGCTGCCGTAAACATCATGCGGGAACGGGCATAGTAGCTCACAGCACAGCTGATGGCGCTGGATGCCCGGGTACCCGGCGCTGCCGCCAGGCGGTCCGCCGCTTCTTTCTGCACCATAACGGTCAGGTTCTGCACCGGCAGGCGGCTGGACAGCAGTTTCATCACGATCGGGCTGGTGATATAATACGGTAGATTGGCACAAACCGCCACCGGCATCCCTGCAAACTCTTCCTCAAGCAGGGCAGGCAGGTCCACTTTCAGTACATCCTGTAGTATCAGCTTAAAATTATCCACACCAGCCATCGTCTCTGCCAGCAGGGGCGGCAGCCGTTCGTCCACTTCGATGGACACCACCTTATCTGCCCGGCGTGCAAGCTCCTTGGTCAGCACACCAATGCCCGGCCCGATCTCCAACGCACCCCAGCCAGGGCCAACGCCGCTGGCATCCACGATCTTGGGGGGCAGGCCAGGGTTGATGATAAAGTTCTGACCAAAGCCCTTGGAGAGGGCAAAATCATATTTTTCGCACAGGGATCGGATCACCGAGAGGTCGGTCAATTCCGGCATAGAGGGTCCATCCTTTCTATTCAGGGGCTTTGCCCAGGGATCACAAGGTCGGTTATTTTTCCAAAACAAGATATACGGTGTATTTTATACGGACAGCAATAGCACGATCCCCCTTCCGGGGCAGCAAAGACCCTCCCCGCTGCGGCTGACCGCGACAGAGAGGGTCCCTTGTTTACAGATCACTTACTGGCGGAAGCCAATGCAGCGTCCTGGCTGGCAGCCTCTTTGCTGCCGGAATCTGCCTCTGCTGCGCCGCTCTCACTTTCAGCAGCGCTTTCCGAAGAAGCACTCTCCGAGGCCGGCTCCTCTTCCGGAGCAGCCGGTTCTGCATCGGAAGCAGCATTTTCTTCCTCTGCGCCTGCCACCGTGGTGGAGCCGCTCATCTGCTGCGCTGCCTGCACTGCACGCAGGATCTGGGGGTCCGTGTCCGGCGTAAAGTCATAGAAGATGACATCTTCCTCCGCCGTCAAGGGACGCTCCACATCCACGGTCAAACCGGTGCCGTCAAAGCTGTTGCCCTGTCCGTCCAGCAGCTTTGCCACTGTGACCACCAGGGCGCTGCCGTCGGACAGGCGCTGGGGGCTGCTCTGGATGGTGCCCTTGCCCTGGGTGGTCTCGCCCACCAGGCGTGCACCGCTCAGGCTGCGCAGAGAGGCAGCAAACAGCTCGGCAGCGCTGGCTGTGTACTTATTCACCACGCAGACCATGGGCAGCTCTACCACGTTCTCCGAGTCGCTGCTGCCCAGCAGAGTACGGTCGCCATCCTTGTCCTCTGCATAGGCCAGCGTGCCTTCCGGACACAGCAGGTCGATACAGTTCAGGGCATCTTCCAGCACGCCGCCGCCGTTGTTGCGCAGGTCGAACACCAGGCTGGCGGCGCCAGCCTTTTGCAGGGTACGCACCGCATAATCCAGCTCGCTGGCGGTCGTAGAGTCAAACTGATGGATGCGGATATAGCCCACATTGCCTTGCACCAGGCTCTGATCCACCGAAGTGGTGCGGTAACCGTAATGGGTCAGATCGGCGCTGTGTTCTGCGGCGGCGGCGTCCAGCCAGGTCACACTGACCACCGTGCCAGCCTCGCCCCGCAGACGGGTCTGCACCGTATCCACCGTATACATGGCCTTGACCTCCTCCCCGCCAATGGCGATGAGGTAGTCTCCCACCTGGATACCTGCCTCCTGCGCCGGGGAGTCATCGTAGACCTTCAGCACCTTGGCATAGCCTGTCTGGTCTTTGGCCAGCTCCACGCCAATACCCATCAGGGTGCCTTCCTGGATCTTCATCAGCTCCGTATAGGAGGTCGCCGTATAATAGCGGGCATAGGGGTCTCCTGCGCCCAGCAGATATCCGGCCGTCAGGCAGTCGTACAGCAAGGTCTCGTCAATGTTGTAGTAATCATTGGCCCGCACATAGCGGTCCACCTCTGCGATCTTGTTGTACATGCTCTCCTTCTCTTTGACGCTGGACACCGTGCTGTCAAACAGGCGCATTGCCATCAGCATCGTTACCGAGAAGGTCACAGTCATAGCCAGGATGACGATGGTCACCATCATCCCCACAGAAATTTTTCGGTTCATCGGTCTCCCCCTGTCAGAACAGAAGCATCATAGCCAGGCTCCCCACCAGAGAGAGCACGAACACCCCTGCCAGCACGAGACAGCCCAGGCGCAGCAGGCGCTTACGTTTATCTTCCTTCATGCCTAAAGCCTCCTAAAAATACAATATGCCTTCCCTGCGGGTCCTCTCAGCGGATGGGGACCACGCTGCGCGGATTGATGGAGTTTGCCTTGGAGCTGCCTTTCCACACCTCCAGATGCAGATGGTTGCCGGTAGAGTTGCCGGTGGTGCCCACATAGCCGATCAGCTCGCCCTGCTTGACATATTTGCCCGCCGTCGTGGCAATGGACTTCATATGTCCATACAAGGTGGTGTAGGCGTTGCCATCCGTCATTTTGCCGTGGTAGATAATGACATAGTTGCCGTAACCGCCGGTGGACCAGCCTGCCACCTGTACATAGCCGCTGGCTGCTGCATAGATGGGGGTGCCGCCGGGGGCTGCAAAATCAATGCCTGCATGGAGCTTGCGCACCCCGGACACCGGGTTGACGCGCATACCGTACTCACTGGAGATGCGGCTATAACTCTTCAGCGGGCAGATAAAGCCGGTAAAGCTGAGCTGCGGCTTGCTGGAGGAGGCCGAGGCGATCATTTTCTGGATCTCCTTTTTCACAGCCTCGTAGTTCATCTCGTCCGAGTCAATGGCTGCCTGGGCTTCCTTTTGGGCCTGCTTGGCTTCCTCTGCACTGAGCTTAGCCGCCGAGACGCTGGCATTCAGCTCGCTCTGCTTGGCCTGCATCTGATAGTTCTGCGAGTCCAGCTGGTTTTTCTGGTTTTGCAGTGCGGAACGCTGACTCTCCAGGTCTGCCTTTGCATTTTGCAGCGACAGCTTGGCGTTCTTCATATCGTTCAGCACCTCGGTATCCTTCAACGAGATATCCTGCATCACCTCATTGAAGGTCAGCAGCTGGTACATATCCTGCACCGAGGCCAGCATGGCCACACTGCCGCCGTCCCGTAGCTGCTGCATAGCAGCCATGTGCTGCTTGAAGTCGTCCCACTGGTCTGCGATCTCGATCTCCTTTTGGGCGATCTCCGCTTCCTTTTGGGCAATGGCCTGCTGGGTCTGGCCAATCTGGTTCTGCACCTGGGCGATCTGCCCTTTCAGAACCGAGATCTGCCCCTGGACCACAGTTACCTTTTCCCGCAGCTCCGACTCCATTGCCTTGGCGGCAGCTTCCCGCTTTTTGGCGTTGGAGAGGTCTTTTTTATGCTGCGCAATGGACTGCGACAGTTTATCCAGCCGGTTTTGCAGCGAGGCCATGCTGTTGGAGGCTGCCGACGCAGTAGGTGCGGCGCTGGGGTAAAAAGCCAGACAGGCCAGCAGACAGGCCACAGCCGTGCACAGGCTGACCGCCCGCACAAACCCGGAGTTGCTTGGTTTTGCATGGGCTGCCGGCCGGATCAGCCGGAAAGGCTTTGTATGTTTTGCATGATACATGGGTGGCTCTCCTTTTGGTTCAGACGTTCAGATGCTTGCGGATGGAGAACATACTGCCCAAGCCGCCCACCAACGCACCGCCACACAAGCTGTAGAACAGGATGGTGGGCCACACATTGGCCAACGGGATCAGCGAAGTACCCATCAGCAGCCGCCACAGTCCGCCCAGCGTACTGGTAGCCTGCAGCAGATAGCCATAGCCGCCAATGGTAACAGCGGCGGTAAGCGCACCGGAGAGCAGACCCATGGTCAAGCCCTCCGCCACAAAGGGCAGGGTGACCAAAAAGTTGGTAGCGCCTACATATTTCATGATCTCGATCTCCCGGCTGCGGGCCGAAACACTGAGCCGGATGGTGCTGCCGACCGTGATCACGCTGACCACCATCAGCACGATGACGATGACCCGCCCCACAAGGTTGACCGCCTTTTGGGTCTGGATAAACACATTGGTCATATCCAGCGGGGCTGCCACACTGTGTACCCCCTGGATACGCTGGATCCGGGCGCTGATCTGCTCCATCTGGCTCAGATCTCCAATGGACACCCGGTAGTTGGCCTTAAAAGGATTGTCGTTTTCAAACTCGTCCAGAAGGATCGCATAATCCTCCATATAAGTACGGTACTGATCCAGCACGTCCTGCTTGGACATGAACTGCATATGAGTAATGCCCGGCAGAACAGCGATCTCGTCCCCTACCTTCTGCATCAGCTCCCCGTCGGCTTCCGGCTCCAGATAAACGACCATCTCGTTCTGGGTGCCCAGATAGCTGACCATGCTGTCCACATTCAGCTCCAGCAGACTTGCAAAGATATTCAGCGCCATGCAGACGCTCAGCGAAGCCACACAAGCAATGGTCATAGCCCAGTGCTTGCCCATATTGCGCACGCCCCGGCCCGTCAGGAAGAAAAAGGTGGATGGTTTCATCATACCAGGGCCTCCTTCCGTGCAGGGGGCACATCCGAGATGATGCGTCCGTTTTCCAGCGTGACCACTCTCTGCTGGAACCGGCGCACCAGTTCATGCTCGTGGGTGACCACCAGAACCGTGATGCCCATGCCGCTGACCCGCTCCAGCAGTTCCATCATCTCCAAGCTCAGCTCGGGGTCGATGTTGCCGGTGGGCTCGTCCGCGATCACCAGTTTGGGGGTGTGAGCCAAGG
>OKSP01000523.1_pt1 | contig 21646 bp, 23 predicted proteins | sample 2434041 | NCBI WGS metagenome assembly OKSP01 (sample SAMEA3879593, study PRJEB24766) | human gut metagenome | biome: human-associated habitat; feature: feces | place: USA | collected 1985/1987
TAACTTGCGCTCCTTTCTTCGGTTTTAGGTTGTGTGTTCTAAGAGACTTCCCAACTGCTTGATTAAGAAGTCTTTTAGAGCATACAACACCGGCAGCCAGCTTGTAAAGTTTGTACTGCCGCCCGGCAAAGCTGTTGGGCTTCTTTTTTGCCAGTTCCTCAAACAGCAAGTCCACCGGGTTCTGGTATTCCTCGTCGTCCTCCAGTACCTGCATGGTGTTCAGCATTTCCAGCAAGGTAGCGAAGTTTTGCTCCTCCACCGGGGCTTCATAATGCAGATAAGCGATCAGGGCAGTAAGCAAAAGACGTTCGCTTTTCTCCCAAAATGGATCGCCGCCGCTGCCTTCTCCCTTCGTGTTGGTCATCAGGGTCGTGACCAGTTTCAGAATGTCTTTTTCGCTGTGGACATAGGCGAAGGGGTTGTAGTGCATCGACTTTTTGAAGTTGATGGTGTTCAGAATCCTGACCTTGTAGCCGTTCTTCAACATCGCGTTGCCACATTCAAGCACGATAGTTCCTTTCGGGTCAGTAACCACATAGGAACTGTGACATTGTAAAAGGTTGGGCTTGAGCCAAAACCGGGTTTTGCCGCTGCCGGAACCGCCCACCACCAGCACGTTTTTGTTCCGAGCGTTTTTGGGGTCCGGTGGGCGGTTGGACATCATCAGCCGTTCCGTTTTGGTCAGGATAATGTTGTCGGCAAACTTGGGAGCCATGAACGGCTCAATATCCTTGGCGGTGCCCCACCGGGCAGAGCCGTATTCCATGCCGTGGCGGTACTTCTTGGCATTTTTGCCACGCAGATAGACCGCCAGCCGTAACCCTGCACCGCAGCACAAACCCACCAGAATATCAAGCGGATGCAGGCTGGGCAGCGGGTTCGCAAATGCCACCGGGATTGTACCCATCATGGACATATTCTTATCGCCCAGTTCTTTGCCCTCGGCAAGTCGCCACGCTTCTCCGAAATTCGTTGCTACCAGACCCAGCAGGATATAGGGCAGACACAGCGCCAGCAGTTTTGTCAGCTTTTTCGTGGTCACAGTCCTCGCTCCTGTTCCTTGTGCCGGACTTTGCCGGGGAGTTCTGCCGCTGCCTGCACCAGTTCATGCAACCGTGCCAGTACCGAGGGGCGTTTGTCTTTGTTCAGCAAAGATGCCGAATACTCTTTGAACGCCGAGTTGAATGCTTCTGCGTCCGGGGCTTTGAAAAAGACCAGATACCGGGGCGGCACCTCAGAATTGTCTTTTCGGATGGCATAGTCGATGCCGTACTTTTTGGCATAGCGTTCCAAACCACAGATGCCGGTCTTGCTGATCTCCACGCTGGACACGCCCCGGTTTTGCCGCAACAGAGTTCGGACGCTCTGCTTGCCTTGGGATGCTTTGGACTGGTACAGCCGAAGCACTGCTTTTATCGCCCGCAGGACAGTCCGGGCAGACAATTTCGTGGTGGAGATCATAATATTGAAGGTTTTCTGTTCAATTTCTTCCTGCACTGCCATCACCTCCTGTGCGGCAGGGTAATTTCAGCGGTCATACTCTGCCGGAGGCTTGGTGCGGGGCTTTTCTGCCGGAGGTTCATCAGGCACCGGCAGCACCAGCAGACGGTTGCCCAGTTTCAGAAAGGCTTCTGGCTGATGAAAAAGCTGCTCGTACTTCTGCGCCAGTTCCGGGGTCAGGGATGCAAAATCCTCCTCGCCCAATCCCACCACGAGAAAAGTCCCGGCAATGGCATCGTACATCTGCCCGTTCTCATCCCGAAGGGCACGGTTCAGGGGCAGACCCATGAGCTTGCCGTCATCGTTATAGACGATGGCAACCGGATCTTCAAAAGGGTAGCTTGCGCCGATGGAGCCGCCTACAGCCTGCTGCAACGTCTTCAGGTCGTTATCAATCTCGACCTGCTGCGGATACTGTCCCGGTGCAATTTTCAGCACCGACAGAGTGTTTTCTTCCATACAAATCCTCCTTTCCGTCCAGCCCGACTTCGCCGCTCCGTGCCGCCTGCATCAGAGCAGCCACGAAGAAGCCGAAAATGGCACCTGCTTCAAAAAATGCAAAACCGATAAAAAAAGTTCAGCATAGCATACCTCAGTCGTTGCAGATGCAGGGCAGCTTCTGGTCGTCAGCCATCAGGGTGATGCTGTGGCTTTCCAGATACTTCTGGAACAGGTAGACCTCATCAATGGTCAGCGAAATGACCTCGCCGTCCATGTTGGTGCGAACCAGAATCACCGGGCTGGTCAGGTAGTGCTTGCCGCCCATCTTCAGCACCTGCGCCGGATTGTAGCAGAGCAGCAGCGAGGTATCAGGGAGATTCAGGCAGGCATCATCCTCCTCAAAGCAGGGCAGGATGCCGGGAGCCTCGTCCAGCGTGATGACGGTCAGCTCCATATCCGGGGCAATAGCTGCGAGGTAGACCACACCGCTGCCTCGGTTTGCCGCCAGTGCAGCGCAGATACGCACATCAATGGTGATCTCTTCGGAGCGGATAGTACGGGTAGCGTTGTTTTTCATAGGCTTTTCTCCTTTTGGCTGCAAAAGAAAAAGACCCCATCGGGTCTTTCGTTACGGTATAAGTCAGCGTTCGTTCTGCCGCTGCTGTTTGCGCTGCCACGCATCCAAAAGCTGGATGATCTTCTCCTCCATCTGTTTGGGAGTGTAGCTGCGTGGGAAATACTTCCGCAGGATCTCGTTTTTGATGGTCACGGTATCCAACTCGCTTTTCTTTTCTTCCCCCATAATATCAACTACGGCTTCTGATGTGAAATTGCCCTCCTGTGCCAACTTTTTTATGCGCTTTGCTTGTGAGAATGAGGGCGCATTTTGCGTATCGTCCATGGCATTTATCATCTCCTGCTGCTGTTCAGTAGAGAGATAAGACAGTTCCACCGCAGGATTAAATGATACTTTTTTCTCATCTACCATATTCAGCAGTTCAGGAATGAGGTTCGTCAAACGAATAAATCGTTGGACTTGTCTGCCACTTTCACCGCTTTCTTTACCAATAAGATCGGCTGTTTCAAAATTCCCGACAACTTGTCGGGAATTTTCTTTTGATGGCCTACCAGCAGTTCTTTTCATAGCATCCATCTTCATTTTGTACGCAAAAGCCCTTTCGCTAGGCGAAATGTGTTCTCGCTGTAAATTGGAATCGACCATCAAAATGGTGGCAGCATCATCGTCCATATTTCTTACAATGACAGGCAGCGTTTCCAGTCCGGCCATCTTTGCGGCGAACTGACGGCGGTGCCCGGAAATGATTTCATAACCATCACCATCTGGGCGCGGCCTTGCGATAAGCGGAGCCAGCACACCAAACTGAGCGATACTTTCTACCGTCCGGGTCATGGCTTCATCATCCACGACCTTGAAAGGATGGTTGGTGAACGGATGCAGTTCACCGATAGGGATTTGCTGCACCTGCTCACGCTGCTGCTCCTGCCGGGATTCCTCGGTGGAGAAAATGTCATCTGCCCCTTTCAGCGACATGTTTAAGTTGCCTTTCGGCATTCGCCATCACCTCCTTCGTCAGAGATTGGTAGGCTTCTGCCACCTTGCCTTTGGGGTCGTGCTGGAAAATGCTTTTGCCCACGGCACTGATCTCCGCAGCACGGACAGACCGGGGAATGGTCTGGTCGAACACTTTGATTTTGCTGCCGTAGGCACCTCGAATCAAATTGTCGATCTGCTGCCCGTAGTTGGTGCGGTTGTCCGTCATAGTCAGCAGAATGCCCTCAATTTTTAGTTTCGGGTTGATCTGCCGCCGGACTTTTTGGACGGTCTGCAAAAGCTGTTCCAAGCCCTTCGCAGACAGGTACTGCGCCTGCACCGGAATCAGGGTGGTGTCCGCTGCTGCCAAGGCATTGACGGTCAGCATCCCAAGGGAAGGGGTGCAGTCCAACAGAATGAAATCGTAGTCGTACTTCGCACCTTCCAGCACTTGTTTGAGCATCTTTTCCCGGTTCATGCAGTTGACGAGAGACACTTCCAGCCCTGCCAGTTCGATGTTCGCCGGAATCAGGTCAACGCCCTCTGCATGGTGCAGAACGCCCTCGCCGGGCTGGATGGGCTGGTCATTCATGGCTTTTGCCATCAGGGTAGAAAGGGTGGTGGGCAGTTCATCCGGCTGCTGCCAGCCCATGCTAATGGTCAGGCTGCCCTGCGGGTCGGCATCCACCAACAGAACTTTTTTGCCCTCCATTGCCAGCCCGATGCCCAGATTTTCACAGGTGGTGGTCTTGCCGGTGCCGCCTTTCTGGTTGACGATGGCTATTGTGGTTGCTTTCTTTGAAATTTTCATCACCCCCGCATCGCTAAGTCGTGATTAGTTTGGTTCTGGTAGGAAAGCTGCATCGTGGTGGGTGCGTTGTACAGAGAAGCGAGCAGGTATTGTTTCATGTTACGAATCGGGCTGCTGTTCTCTGCAAGGCACTTCAGCACAAAGCAGATATGGTCGGCGTTCAGCTTCATAAACCGGCTGCGTACCACCTCGGCGGGCTTATCGTCCCCGGCGATGTGCAGCAGCTTGCGGTTGGTAGCGCAGGTGTCCACCAGCAAATTCACGATTTGGTAGAGGGTATCTTCATCATCCGGGCAGAGCCGGAGAAGAAGGTCTATCTCCAAAGAGCATGAAAAATATCCTTCGAGCAGTTCGCGATTCTTCATCTTCTCCGATTCGTCGGAAAGGATAGGATTCGTATTATTCATCTCTGTTTTATTCTCTTTCTTCTTAATACCTCGTGATTTTACCGGGTCTTGACAAGCGATTTTAGAGCCACAAGAATCGTCATTATCACGGTTCTTGACACTCTCCTTTGACGATTCTGCCGAAAAGTTCTTCACATACACCAAACTTGGCTTTTCCAGACCTCTTCGTTTTCGTTCAATCAGACCAAACTTTTCGAGTTCCCGGAGCAGCTTGGTCGCTTTGTTGTCTGCGCAACGCAAAGTCCTCTTGACATCCTCAATCGTGAAGATGATGAACACTCGGTTCTGCTCGTCCAGCCAGCCATTTTTCACGGACAGACTCATGCGGTCAAGCAGGATACCGTACAGAGTTTTGCATCGGTTGACAGACTCCGGAACCGCGGCTCCTGAAACAGAGCCTTTGGAATGCGGTAGAAGGAGAACAGCTCTCCGGCTTGTCCGTAGAAGTAGTCAAGGGTCATGTGGCTTTTTCAACGATTTGCTCCAGCTTGTGTTCAAAAAAAAAATCGACCGCCTTTCGTTTGAAAATAAAAAGCGCACTCTTTTCTTATTGAAAAGTGGTGCGCTATGTAATATAATGGCTGTATAATTTAGCTATCCAAAAGGTAGTCGATGAGATATTCTTTCGGAATCATGAAAGATCGTCCGACTTTCAGGCAGCGAATTCTATATTGATGGATTCTTCTGATGATGGCAGTCTGGCTTTTGAAACCGAGTAAAGTTGTTGCTTCTTCGACAGACAGCACATCAGGATAGTTCACAAATAATTTTTCATGATACTCTTTTGCTTGATTTTGATTCATTATCCTTGACTTTCCTTTCGTTTTGTGCCTAAGCAGAGGAGCATTTTGCCCTGCATCCCTCCTGAACATCCCTCCAATTTCCATTTGGGCGGTCCAAACCGAAAAAACAGAGTAGAGGAAAAACGCATCGAAAAATCGTGGATATTTCAAATTATTGTTCGTTGAGGCGTGAATTTCGCCTTTGCACAGTGGAAACCAGATATCACTAGATATCACTGGATGACACCAGATGGAAGATGAGGATAAAAACTCAAAATCCCTTGTGCTAATAACACGTGTGGGTTCGACCCCCACCACCGGCATAGAAAAAGCCGACCGAGAGGTATTCTCAGTTGGCTTTTCTTTTTAATTTTTCCCTTGTCCATCAGGAACGCCGGGAACTGAAATGCTGCAAAACTCAGCGGCGGAGCCGGCTGTTTTAACGACTGTTTAAGACTTTGTGGTTTTCTGTTCATAAACTTCTGGTATCCTGTACATAACGAAACGAGAAAGAGGGAGCTTTATGAACGCCGAACTCACTTTCCTGCAATTCCTGCAATCCCTGCACAGCCCCATGCTGGATGGAAGCATGTGTTTTATTACCCGTCTGGGAGACTCCGGTATTCTCTGGGTGACGCTGACAGCGGTGCTGCTGGTGTTCCGCAGAACGCGGCGGGTCGGATGTGTGCTGGCAACGGCGCTCATCATCGACGCTGTCCTCTGCAATCTTCTTCTCAAGCCGCTGGTGGCTCGCGTCCGTCCATGCGACATCCTTACGGAGGTACAACTGCTTATCCCGTACCCGGACGATTTCTCCTTTCCTTCGGGCCATACAGCGGCGTCCTTCGCCTCGGTGACAGCCCTTTGGATGGCCGGGAAAAAGCAGTGGGCGATGGCGGCTCTGCCGGTAGGCATTCTCATCGCATTCTCGCGGATGTACCTCTGTGTCCATTACCCGACGGATATTCTGGGTGGCGCCATTTTGGGAGCCGCCTGCGGATGGGCGGGAGCATGGCTCGTAAAGAAAGCAGAGCGCCGAATGGCCATCCCGCGGAACTGAAAAAAGAAGAAGAGGCCGCCGTACAACAGCTTGCTGTACGGCGGTCCCTTTTGTTATGGGGACCCGCTTATCTGCGGGAACATCCCGGTTTTCCGCAAAAAGCCCAAAAGACATGCAGGCGAAGCAATGCAGCCCCGAAAATCGGCTTCAGCAAAAAGAAAAACACCATACTTCCTACGAAGTACAGTGCTTTTTTGGTGGAGAATAGCGGGATCGAACCGCTGACCTCTTGCATGCCATGCAAGCGCTCTCCCAGCTGAGCTAATCCCCCATAGCTGGTATGCCGTCCCTGACGACGTGTGTTATTATACCAGCCAAATGGAGAGTTGTCAATAACTTTTTTTATTTTTTGTGAGCGACGCTGCGGCTGGTGCTGCGTTTGTAGTAGAACAAGTACTGTTGTACGATGCCAGCCTGCTGATCATAGGAAGGAAAAGGGTCGCGGCCGCCGAATTCCTCATCAATGAGTCGCTGTATCCAGACATCAATGGGAGCCATCGCGGTACGGCCATAGCCAAAGAGGCAGACGCAGTTTGCTACCTTTTTGCCGACGCCGTCCAGCTCGAGGAGGCGGGAAAAGAGCGCGTCGTCGGGCAGCGCCGCCAGAGCACCGAGGTCGAGTGTGCCGCTGGAAGCCTGAGCGGCAGCGTTCTGGATGTAACGGGTGCGGTAGCCCAGACCACAGCCCATCAGCTGCGACTCAGAGAGGCCGCAGAGCTGCTGCGGGGTGGGGAAGAGGAAAACTTCATCGCCTTCGGCACTGAGCGGTTCGCCGCAGCACCGGGCAAGGTGTTCCACGGCGGTGCGGATAGCCGGAATGCTCTTGCGCTGGGAGATGAGAAAGGTGATGAGCATTTCCCATGGGTCCTGATGCAGGATTCGGATACCCTGCCCGAAATCGAGCGATTTGTCCAGATAGCTGCTCTGTCCCGCCAAGCTGCACCGCAGCGCGGCATAGTTCCGGCCCAAATCAAAGTAGTCGGCCCAGTACTCCCGATCTGAGCCATACCATGCGGCGTCGTATTGCCCATCGCCCAGCGGAGTCAGATAAAGAAGTGCGCCGCCGGAAAGAAAACGGTAACGCCCGTCGGACAACTTTTGTGGCCGGAAGCACTGGCCGCTTTCGATGATCTTGTCGAGGTCAAAGTCGTCCTGAATGGCGACGAGCTGATGGGTGAGGGAAACTGTATGCATGGAAAACTCCTTTTTGGAAAAATTGTGGCGATGCCCGATTCGCGGTGAAAACTTGTTTCTATCCACGCCCTCCGCGAGGAGGGCGACCAATCACCGTCCCCGGCCTTGTGTACGCCATCGTTATTTCTATCCACGCCCTCCGCGAGGAGGGCGACGATCGCAGTACAGCACATCTTAGAGCGCGATGCCAATTTCTATCCACGCCCTCCGCGAGGAGGGCGACTTTCTTGGATTGTCCGTTCGATATGATAAATTGATTTCTATCCACGCCCTCCGCGAGGAGGGCGACCGTAGGTCTGCATCATTGTCACAGGCTCGATCAAATTTCTATCCACGCCCTCCGCGAGGAGGGCGACGCGCTATGATGACCGCGGACAGCCGTACCTTGAATTTCTATCCACGCCCTCCGCGAGGAGGGCGACCCCGGAGCCGCTTCTGGACTACCCGGTCAAGATATTTCTATCCACGCCCTCCGCGAGGAGGGCGACCGCAAAGTTCGTGTGCAGCGAGTGTGCGTGGACAGATTTCTATCCACGCCCTCCGCGAGGAGGGCGACGAGAATTCACTCCGTGGATGTACCGATTCTCCGTATTTCTATCCACGCCCTCCGCGAGGAGGGCGACAGCAAAAACAGAGACAAAATCTCTATTTTCAAACAAATTATACAACATTCTGCACGGATTTAGAAGAGCTTTGATTTACAACGGGTCAAAGAACTATCCAAATCATGCAAAATGACACAAAAATCCGGTGCAAAGGTGCCGGAAAAATGCTGAGAACTCGCCCTTCGCACCGGGGCGCAAAACTCAGAACAACAGCAGGTCGTCCTGCTCGAAGGGCGGATGAACGCCGATATGCTCCACCTTGCCTCTTATAGTTGTTGCCCAGCTGGTAGAAGCGCAGGCTGTCCAGCGCGGGGTCGATGAGGGCCGTCAGCTCCGCCTTGAGAACGGCATACTGCGCGGCATCCAGCAGACACTCGAACACGGAGTTCTGCACCCGCTGGCCGTGGTCCACACAGCGCTTGGCGACTTTGCGCAGACGTTTGCGCCCGACAGGAGTTTCGGTATTGACGTCGTAGGTGATAAGGACCAGCATACACATCCCTTACTTCCAGAAAAATGGCGGGTAAAGCTCCATATCGCCCCGCAGGGTGCGGGCCAGAAGCAGAGCCTGCACATAAGGCACGAGGCCCCACGGAAGCTTTTCGTTCAGGAACGGGTGGGTGATGGTCTCCTGCTTGCGGGTCTGCCACCCGCTCAGAAAGGCGCGGCGGCCCTCATCGGTGAGAAGGACAGCCCCGTTCTCCTGCTTCTGGAAATGCTTCGGCGTCATGATTTTCTGGTTGATGCAGGAGAGCACAAAACGGTCGGCGTAAACAGTGCGCAGCTCTTCCATGAGGTCGAGGGCGAGGCTCCTGCGACCGGGCCGGGCGCGGTGGAGAAAGCCGACGTAGGGGTCGAGGCCCACACTTTGAAGAGCCGCTGTGCAGTCGGAGGCCAGAAGCGAATAAGCGAAGGAGAGCAGGGCATTGGTATTGTCCAGCGGCGGGCGGCGGCTTCGGCCAGTGAAAGAAAAATCATCGTGCTGCTGCAGGATGAGTGAATCAAAGCAGTCGAAATACCGCTGCGCCGCCTCGCCCTCCAAACTGCGAAGCTGGTCGAGGTCGTCGCACTGCTCGATAAGGGGCAGCGCTGCCGCCAGCTGAGCGCTGGTGCGCTTGAGCTGTTCCACCGGCACCCGCTGGGGGTGGTCGCGGGTGGCCCGTTCCAGCACCCAGCGGGCGTTATAGACTTTGCCCAGGATGAAATTGCGCGCATAGAGACAGCTCTCTGCCTCCCTGTCTGCGATGCGGTACTGGGTCTGCCGCAGCAGGACGTTGCCCCACTCTTCGCCTACGGCCCGGGCCAGAAAGCGGCCCTGCGGGCTGAAAAAGCTCAAATCGACCCCGAGGCGGGCGCATTTGCCCATCAGGACAGCCTCTCGCAGGTGACTCCTTCCGGCAGAGTGTCTGCCACCGTGACGGTGTAGTCGCGGTAGCTGCGGGCGGCGTCCACATCGGGCTTGCGCTGGACGGTGACGGAGTCGAAGAGCTTATAGGCCGGGGCATTGCCCAGCTCAGAATCGTGCTTGAACACGATGAGCTCCCGCACGGCCATCTTGCCGCGGGCGGCGCTGTGGTCGTTCTCGAACATATTCAGGATGGCAGTCCACAGAAGCTTCAAATCATCCTCGGAGAAGCCGGTGGTCTTCCGGGCGAGGTTGGCTGAGACATAGCCCTCGGCGCGATAGAGGGCGTAAGGCACGATGTGCTTGCGGCCCATCTCAGTACCCTTCTTCTCGGCATCGGCCTCGGTGGTGATGGCCACGCGGGTGATGGTGACTTCCTGCGGGACGATGGGGTCCACCGAGCGGGCAAAGCTCAGCTGGACGGGGCCGCGCACCTGACCGCAGTTCAGCGCACCCTTGACGAAGGTGGTCATGACGGCACCGAAGGTGCGGATATCGAAGTAGTTCTCGCACATATAGTTCCGCAGCTTGGCATCGATGTCGGGGTCGGCCTTTTTGGCGGCTTTCAGGTCGGGGGCGATGCCCAGAGTTTTGATGGCCTCGGCGTCGCTGCGGTTGAGGGGAACGCCGTCCTTGATGTAGATACGATAGCCTTTTTCGTCCTCTTTCAGGGTCTCGACATAGTTGCGGATCTTCCGCTTGAGGCAGACATCGGTCACCAGACCGTAGCCCGTCTCGGGGTCGATACGGGGCATGTTGCCTGCGTCGGGATCGCCGTTGGGGTTGCCGTTCTCGACGTCGAACAGGATGACGAAATCATAGCGGTTCTTGATGGGCTCAGACATGGTTTATTCCTCCTCATTCTTTTTGGCGTAGCGTTTCTGGGTCTGGTGGTAGTAGCCGATCTCAAAGGCACCCTGCTCCGGCAGGCTGAGCCGCGCCGGGAAGCCTGTCTCGGGCAGCTGGGCCATCAGCTCGGTGAGCTGTTTGCTGAAATGCACCTCGTTGGGGGTGGTCATCTTCTGCAGATGCTTCTGAGCCAGCTTGACCAGCGTAGGGAAGGCCGTTGCCGGGGTGGCACAGGCCGAGTTGAAGTACCGGTCTTTGATGGTGGCGTTGATGCCGGGATTGGCGACGCTCTGGATCGTCTCCAGCACAGAGAAGAGACGCCCCAGAACATAGGGGACATTGCTGCTTTCGTTCAGGCTCACGGTAAATACCTCCTTGTTGAGCTCGGTGGGGTAGTTGCGGAGATAATAGGCTTTCAGGATGGCGGCGCGGCCCCGGGTGACTTCCCGTTCGGCCCGGATGCGGAGGGTCACGCCGTTGAGCAGGGTGGCGGGATAGGGTCCGCCGGTGAGGATGGCCCGGAGCAGATCGCCCACCAGCTGGGGCGATGGATTTTTGTCCCGGGATCTCTGGTTGACCGTCTCCTGCGCCAGCGCCCAGACCGACAGGTTTTCCCGCTTGTCGAAGGCGGGGCGGGTGATGCTGAGCCGGTCGGCGTGGTTCTGCAGATTTTTGGCAAACTGTCCGAAGCTGCTGTGCAGGAAGAACCGGACGGAGAGCCGGGCCGCGTTGGGCGAAATGCCCAGTACATAGAAGTTCTGATTCGGGTCCAGCTTGTTATCGAGGAAGGAGACGGGGCGTCCCTGAGAAAGGGCTTTCAGTGCGGCGGCAAGGTCGCTTTCCGAGACGCCGCGCGCCTCGGCACCGCCGCAGAAAAACATCAGCATGGCGTTTGAGTAGGCGGGGGCGGCGTTTTCGGCCCAGCAGACGATGGTGGTGTCGCCGATGCGCTGGCAGCAGTTCCGGTCAGCCAGCAGCAGATTGAGGGCCGTGGTGTAGGCGAAGGCCGCGTACTCGCTGACAGGGGCGTTGCCACCCTGCTCATGGCCATAGGAGCAGAAAGCGGGTGCGTTGAAGGAGACCAGTGCCGCACCGGCGGCCTGTGCGCCCATCACACCCTTGATGGCGGGGTGGATGCGGGCGATGCCGGCCTCTTTGCCGGTGATGAGGCAGCGGGCCGTCTCGGCGTCTGCATCGGAGGTGTCAAAGGCGGACTGCCATGCGGCCCGGATGTCCTTATCGGTGGTGGCCAGCCAGTGGGCGCCGTCGGGGGATTCGTAGCCGAACACAAGGTTCGCGTTGTTGTTCAGGTCGGCCCACTGCTCTGCCAACAGCGGGTGGGTAGATGCCGCAGCGGGGTTCCAGCTATCAAAAAAGGCGAGGACGGCTTTGGCGGCAGGGGAGTCCACACCGTCGAGTACCTTGTGGTGGAGGGCGGCGCAGGCTTCGAAGCACTGGCGGGAGCGCTCGGGCTTGCCCTTCTCGTCTGCGCCCAGCAGATAGGACGTATTGTCGCACAAAAAGTTCGCGGCGACGCCGGAGGCGCGCTTGACCCGGTGGGGGATAGGAAGCTCACGGGGGGCGATGACGGTCTTTTTGCCCTTGGGGACTTCCTGCCGCAGGTCGTTGAGGGCGAGAAGCTGGCCGTCGGGGCCGAGGCGCAGCTCGTAGCTGACTTTGAAGCGGCTGTCCCAGCCGGGGGCCTCCACCTTGCCCTGCTTCAAGAGCTGTTCATAATAGGCGGTGAGTGCTTGGAGTATCATGTAAACACCTCCACGTCCCGGCATTCCATCACGCCGTCCACCAGTTTTGCGCGGAAGAACTGGCTGCGGATGTTGGCCGAATCAGAGTAATCGAGGCTGTGGAGCATGAAGCCGAGGTCCTGCGTGACCTTCAGCGCCGGAATGCTGCCGCCCGGCCATTCCCGGAAGTTGGCCGGGAACTCCCGGCACCCGAAACAGGGCTGGTGATAGCACTGACCTTTGCGCAGGCGTCGGCGCAGAATGTCCTGGAACTTGCCGGGATTGTCGCTGGGGGCGGCCCTGTCCGTCAAATCAAAGTGGCACTCGATGACGTAGTGGACGTCCTGCAGGACCATCGCGGCCCGCTGCTGGATGTCCTCCGAGGTGTAGAGCACCGGCGGCGTGCCGCCTTTGGCCGCACTGAGGGCGGCGGAGGACAGCAGGGTGGACTTGACCTCGTTGCGCCGGATGTTGGTGAACCGGATGGGCCGCTGGGTGTATTCCTCCGTGGATGCCTCATCCACGGGGTCAAGGCCGAAGGGCTTGAGCAGATAGATGCGGTCAACCGTATAACGCAGCCCGGGGTGCCAGTAGATGGCCTCCACAAGGCCCCGCGCAGCGGATGGAGTGATCATGTCGTAGCTCACACGCTCGGTCTTCATTTCCGGGCGAGTGAAACAGGCATAGTCGCCCCACACCTCAATGAGCATGGACATCAGCATCGCCTCCTTTCCGGGTGAAGTTGAATTTTCAGACTAAGATGAATGTTAGCCATTGCAACCACCTCTTTCTTTTAGAAGTAAAGGCCGATGCCGGTCTCCACATCCATGGCAAGGCCGGTCTTTTCACTGTAGCAGCCGGTGTCGGTGAGGATGGCGGAACCATCGGGCCGCAGTTCCAGCGCCCCGGCGGCGTCGAGCTTGTCAAACTGGTCCTTATAGCAGGAGACGCTGTAAACGCCCAGCTTCCGCAGCAGCGTCCGGGTAACATGACCGCTGCGCAGCTGCTCACAGAGGGCCGCGCCCTCGCCGACGGGCAGATAGACCGTGCGGGCAGCGTTCTCGATGAGGCGGAATTCCTCCGCCACCTGTGCAAAGGGAAACTGGCAGCCCCGGATGCCCCGGAGAAAGGCATCCAGAATGCCGTGCTTGTCCACGGCGTCGGGGCCGCGCAGTTCGGAGAGCTCGTTGAAGTAGAGCTGAATGGCCCGGGGCGTGTCCAGTGTGTCCTGATGCCGGGCGGTGTAGTCCAGCGCGCTGACGTTCTGCCTGAGCATCTGGGGCGTGGAACACTCGTCCAGCCGGAACCGGTAGACGATGCTTTCCTCTGCGCCCCGCCGCCCCTCGCGGTTGCAGCGCCCGGCAGTCTGTAAGAGCGAGTCAAGACCGCACTGCTCCCGGTAAGCGACGGGAAAATCCACGTCCACGCCCGCCTCGATGAGAGAGGTGGACACCACCCGGCAGGGCAGACCCTCTTTCAGCCGCTGGCGGATGTCGTCCAGCTGACGGCGGCGGTCGGCGGCGCAGAGCAGGGTGGTCAGGCAGTAGCTGCCCTCGGCGGGCAGAGCAGCGTAGAGCTGCTGGGCCGTCTTGCGGCGGTTGACCACGCAGAGCACCTGCGGGTGATTTGCCAGCCGGGCGGCGAACTCCTCCTGCGGCAGGGTGCCGAGGTCTTGCAGTGTGGTGCGCCGGAGCACCTCGTAGAGGCGGGCCGCGTCGGGCGTGATCTCCTGCGGGTGGAGCTCCGGCGCAAAGCGCCGGAACAGCGGCTCAAGGGCAGGCTGGGTGGCCGTGCAGAGGACGGCCGTGGAGTGGTAATGCTGGATGAGCTGGGCGATGGCGCTGACGCAGGGGGCAAGGTAGTCGCCCGGGAGGGTCTGCGCCTCGTCGAAGATGATGACGCTGTCGGCGATGTTGTGGAGCTTGCGGCAGCGGCTGCTGCGGTTGGCGTAGAGCGACTCGAAGAACTGCACCGCCGTCGTCACCACGACGGGGGCGTCCCAGTTTTCGCTGGCCAGCATCTGGCGGTACTGGGCGGGGGTCAGGTCGTCCTGCTCAACAGTCTTGTACGCGGCGTTGGAGAAGTCGGCCAGAACATTTTCTGCGCCCAGCAGGCCCGAGAAGACGGCGGCGGTCTGGTCGATGATGGACATATAAGGAATGACGTAGATGACCCGCTTCATCTTCTGGGCGGCGGCGTGCTCCAGCGCAAAGGCGAGGGAGGCGAAGGTCTTGCCGCCGCCGGTGGGTACGGTGAGGGTGTAGAGCCCCTGCGGGCCGTGCGCGCCTTTCTCGAGGCAGGCGCGGAGGACGGCGTTGCGCTGGACGCTGACGGGCGAGGGCGACTCGACCCTGAGATAACGCTGCGCCTGTGCCGAGACGATGTCCCGCAGCGCGGCGATGTCCGTGCCGCTGCCCCGGGGTGCGGCCTTGCCGTCCATGAAGGTCTCGGTGTCGATGAAGTCGGCGTCCACGAGGCAGGAGTAGAGCATCCGGGTAAAGAACGCGAGGCTCAGCGGGTCGGCGCAGGCCCACGCGGGCGGAGTCGAGGCGGGGAGCGTTACTTCCTGCCAGCCGTCGTAGGGGGCTGCCGGCTTCTTGCTCCGGCCAAACAGGGTGGCGTCGCCCGGGTCATCGGCGGGGCTCCCGCCGTCGGGCAGGCCGCTGTGGTGTCCCGCAATGGCAAAGCTGGCCTGAGGATGCCCCCGCCGCAGGGCCTCCTGTGCCCCGGCGGTGGAGTGGTCCACCTTGGGGCCGCCTTTGAGCCGCAGCTGGAAGGCGTCGCTGTATTTGCCGACGTCGTGGAGCCACGCGGCAAATTCGGCCTCGCGCTGCGCCCCGAAGGGGGCTGCGAAGGAACTGGCCAGTCTGGCAGTGCCGGCGAGATGGTCGTAGACGGTCTGGGTGCGGGTGCCATCCTCGCTGATGTGGGCAAGACGTGTGGAGTGCTCCATAAAATGACCTCCTGACTCTGGTTCGCAATAAGGATACGCTTTTCAAAAAGCGGCTGTCAACAAAACGCGATTTTTGACAAAAAAATTCTGGGACTTTGCATAAAAAGCAGGCGGAAAAATCTGCAATGTGCCAAAGAAGAAGGAAACGAGTATTTTCTTGTTTTTATGATAATGCAAATACTGTCCAATAAACTGGACTTTTACTGATTTTTCAGGCAAAAATGAAAAGAGAGCTGCGTTTTCAGTACTGCGGGAGGAAGACCGCCCGTCGGCAGAGAAAAAATGAAGATGTTGTGGACAACAACACCGCATTAAGATGGAATTAAGGCAGGGTTAAGAAAACTGCAAGAAAAGTGCTGAGTTATTCCATCTGGGAATGGACTTTCGGAAAAATCAAGGCGAATATCCCCCTTTTCATTTGCTGAAATCTGTTGTATTATGAATAACAGACATGGAATCTGAGCAAAATGCGCCTTGATGAAGCGCAAACGGGAAGGATAAGAAAAATAAAGGGCAATAGGGGGAGAGCTACGATGGACGAAAAAGATTACGAGCTGCTGCACGCACTGGACGAGACGCGCAACATCACCCACGCAGCGGACAAACTGTACATGACCCAGTCGGCACTGTCCAAACGCATCAAGGCGCTGGAACAGGAGCTGGGGGTGGAGATCGTCCTGCGCTCACGGCAGGGCATCCGCTTCACGCCGGCCGGTGAACAGGTGCTGCTCCACAGCGCCGCCGCCGCCCGCGAGATGGAAAAGATGCGCCGCCAGCTGGCTTCCATCCAGGGCGAAGCCTGCGGCACCCTGCGGGCAGGCATCTCGGTGAACTTCTCCTACTACCGTCTGCCCGAGGTGCTGACGGAATACCACAAAGCCTACCCGAAGGTACGCCTCGACATCGCTACCGGCCACAGCCGGAACATCTACCAGCAGATGCTGGATTCCTCGCTGGACGTGGCAGTGCTGCGGGGCGAGTATCCGTGGGACGGCACCCAGTTCCTGCTCTCGCAGGAGAATATCTGCCTCATCTGCAGCGAGGAGAACAAGGACAGGCCCATCTCCGATTACCTTTATATCGACCACAGCAGCGACGCCACCATCAGCGCCCAGATGGCCCGCTGGCGCTACGAGAACGGCGTGACCAACGATGCGGGCAATTTTGTGGTGGATAACATCATGGTCTGCCGTGAGATGGTGGAGCGGGGCCTTGGCTGGGCGCTGATGCCGGAAGTGGCGCTGGATGACTTCAAGGGCTATGTCAAGCCCTGCACCTTCGAGAACGGCGAGCCCTTCGTCCGGCGCACCTATATTTTCTGCCAGAGAGACGCAGCCGCCCTGCCGCAGGTGCAGCTCTTTATGGACATGCTCAAAAAGCACCGCTGAGAGGAGAAAAACATGGAAACGACTGTTTCGCTGGTCCAGATGCTGGATGCAAGGGAGCGCCGGGTGCAGCACCAGCAGGAGCTGCTGGCCCGGTACCACAAGCCTCTCATCTGCTTTACCATGAATATCTGCGGCCCGATAAAGGATTCGCCCCTCATCCGGCGGGGCTTTGGGCGGGGGCGTCAGCTGCTGCGCCAGCAGTTTCTGCGGGCAAAGCTGACGCCGCTGTATCAGGACACCGTCCGGGAAGTGACCGGCGGTGAGGCGTTCTATGTGCTGGACGCCGACCCGCTGACCATCAAGAAATTCACCACCGACATCGAGGACTCCACCCCGCTGGGGCGGCTGTTCGACATGGACGTCATCCGTCCGGACGGCCTCAAAGTGGACAGAGAGGAGCTGAACCTCGAAGGCCGCCGCTGTCTCATCTGCGGCGGGCCTGCTAAGGTGTGCAGCAGCCGCCGCATCCATACCGTGGCCGAACTGCAGAAAAAGACGACGGAGATCCTGACCGAGGCCCGGGACGCGCAGGACATCGCCGACGTGGCCCGTCTGGCCGTCCGCGCCCTGCTCTACGAAGTGACCACCACCCCGAAGCCCGGCCTTGTGGACCGGCGCAACAGCGGAAGCCACAGGGACATGGATGTGTTCACCTTCATGGACAGCGCCGCAGCGCTCTACCCCTATTTTGAAGCCTGCGCCCGGACGGGCCGCGAGACGGCGGAACAGCCCGCGCCCGAGACCTTCGCGGCCCTGCGGCCTCTGGGTTGTGAGGCCGAGGGCGAGATGCTGGACGCCACCGGCGGCGTCAACACCCACAAGGGCGCGGTCTTTTCGGTGGGCATCGTCTGCGCGGCGCTGGGACGCCTCGACCGCTCCCTTTGGGCCGACGCTGCCCGGGTGCTGGCGGAAGTATCCGCCATGACGGCGGGCCTGACCGAGAAGGACTTTGCAGGCGTCACTGCCGAGAACGCCGCCACTGTGGGCCAGAAGCTTTATATCCGGTACGGCATCACCGGTGTGCGCGGGCAGGTGGAAGCCGGACTTCCCACGGTGCTGAATGTCGGTCTGCCGGTGCTGGAAGAGGGCCTTGCCAAGGGTTACGACTTCGACCGCGTCGGCGGCGGCGCACTGCTGGCCATCCTGGCCAACAGCACCGATACCAACATCATTGCCCGCTCGAGCCGGGAGCGTCAGCTGGCCCTCACCGAAGAGCTGAAAGCCCTTCTGGCCCAGACACCTTACCCGGACAAAGATGCCCTCGCGGTGCTGGATGACCGGTTCATTGCGGAAAATCTCTCGCCCGGCGGCAGTGCCGACCTGCTGGCGCTGACCTGGCTGCTCCATTTTGTTACTACTGAGGGGAATATCGATGAGTGAATATACCATTTCGCAGGTCTATCCGACCGATAAAACCGTTCTGGCCCAAATCGACACACTGCTGGGTCAGGAGGGCATCCGCCGCGACGGCAATCTGGACTACATCTGCGCCATGTTCGACGAGGAATACAACGTCATCGGCACCGGCAGCTGCTTCGGCAGCACCCTGCGGTGCTTCGCCGTCAGCAGCGCCCATCAGGGCGAGGGCCTGCTGAACCAGATCATCACCCACCTCATCGAGGTGCAGTGCGCGCGGGGGAATATGCACCTGTTTCTCTACACCAAGGTAAAAAGCTCCAAGTTTTTCGGCGACCTCGGCTTCTACGAGATCGCCCGGGTGGAGGATACCCTTGTCTTCATGGAGAACCGCCGCGACGGCTTTGGGGCCTATCTGCACGATCTGGAAAAGACCAGGACCGAGGGCAAAAGTGCGGCCCTCGTCATGAACGCGAACCCTTTTACCCTCGGTCATCAGTATCTTGTGGAAAAAGCCGCTGCCGCCTGCGACACGCTCCACCTGTTCGTGGTCAGTGAGGACGCCAGCCTCGTGCCTTTCGCCGTGCGCAGGAAGCTGGTGGAGGCGGGCGTGGCCCATCTGCCCAACGTCGTGCTCCACGACAGCGGCCCCTACATCATCTCGAATGCCACCTTCCCCAGCTACTTCCTGAAGGACGAGGCAGCTGTCATCGACGGCCACGCCCGGCTGGACCTCGCCGTCTTTACAAAAATCGCGGCGGCGCTGAACATCACCGCCCGCTATGTGGGCGAGGAGCCTGCCAGTCAGGTGACGGGGCTTTACAACCAGATCATGTGCGAGCAGCTGCCCAAAGCGGGCATCGAGTGTGTCGTTGTACCCCGCAAGGAAGCAAACGGCAAGGCCATCAGTGCTTCCACCGTCCGCCAGTGCCTGCAGAGCGGCGACTGGGATACCCTCGAGACGCTGCTGCCCAAGACCAGCCTCGACTATTTCCGCAGCCCGGAGGCAGAGCCGGTGCTGGCGCGCATCCGCAATGCGGGCAATGTCGTGCATTACTGAGAAAAACTTCCTCTCTCTTTGTGGTCATGACAACAGAAATAGGACGAAGCATCTGTTATAATAGGCCCATCAAGAGAAGGAGAGTGTGGATATGATCCGTAAAATCATTCATATAGACGAAGAAAAATGCAATGGCTGCGGTGCCTGTGTCACTGCCTGCCATGAGGGTGCCATCGGCCTCGTGAACGGCAAGGCCAAGCTCATGCGCGACGACTACTGCGACGGCTTCGGCGACTGCCTGCCCGGCTGCCCCACCGGTGCCATCACCTTTGAGGAGCGGGAGGCCGCTGCCTACGACGAGCAGGCTGTGCTGGAAAACAAGCAGAAAAAGGCTGCTGCCGCTGCCGAAAAGCCCGTCTTCCACGGCTGCCCGGGCAGCGCCATGCGCCAGTTTGACCGCCAGCAGGCCGCACCGGCTGCAGCTCCTGCCGCCGCCCAGCCCTCGCAGCTGGCTCAGTGGCCCTGCCAGATCAAGCTCGTGCCGGTGAATGCACCCTATTTTGACGGTGCCAAGCTGCTCATCGCCGCCGACTGCACCGCCTACGCCTACGCGAACATCCATCAGGAGTTCATGCGCGGCCATGTTACCCTCATCGGCTGCCCCAAGCTGGATGCTGTGGACTACAGCGAGAAGCTGACGGAGATCATCCGCAATAACGACATCAGGAGCGTTACTGTCCTGCGGATGGAGGTGCCTTGCTGCGGAGGTCTTGAACACGCCGCCGTCACTGCCCTCAAGAACAGCGGCAAGTTCATCCCCTGGAATGTCGTCACCTTCTCGGTGGATGGCCGCATCCTCGACCGGTAAAGAAACGCAAACCAAAAAAAGCAGACGCTGCACAAAGCGTCTGCTTTTTTTGGTATCATTCAGTTTGTGGTCTGGGCGGCGGACTGTATTATCTTCCAGACAGACTCGACGCTCTGGCGTATCTGAGCCAGCGTGGCGATGTCCTCGTCACTCATCCGGGAAGCCGGGGGAGAGAGCACCGTCTTGGCAGAAGTCACCGTGCCGGTGAGCTGGATGTGGACGTTGTGGTCCGGGATGGTCAGCAGCACATGGATGGGCGTGGTCTTCGAGAAGAGAGCGTCCGTCGAAAAGCCGAGCACGAGGGTCGTGCCGTCGGCTGCGGCGGGGAACTGATAGTAGCGGTAGCCGTCTCGCGCGGCGGAAGGAGAGACTTTTTTCAGCCCCTTGAGCGAGAGGGCGAAGCCGGAAAGCTCCTGCAGCTCGACCTTGTTCGTCTCGACGCCCAGCACGGCGGCAGCCTGCGTCTGGGAGATGTAGTCTCCGAGGCTCCACTCGGGCAGAAGAACGCTTGCGAGGGAGAGTTTATCGGTGACAGCCTGACGCAGAACGGTGTAGAGCTGTCCGATGTCGAAGAGCGTCTCTTCCGAGTCGATATAGACCCGGGTAAAGGGAGACGTCTTGACGGAGTCGTCTTCGTTGAGCTGGTAGAAGGAAAGCTGCAGCTTTCCGGGCGCATACTGCCCGCTGACGCTTCCGCTGGAAGCGTTCACCCGCTCGAGGATGCTCAGCAGCGGCGGCTTATCCGGGCTGTTGGGCGCTATCTCATACCGGAAGGTGAAGGATGCACCGGTTTGCAGAGCCGAGATTTTGCTGTGCAGCTGGAAAAAGACCACGCCCACAGCGGCCACTACAGCCACCAGCACGACCGCTAAAGCAACAAACAGCGGATCGACACGTTTTTTTGGAGATGCCATCTGCAAGACCTCCTGTCATAGACTCTATGATTATAGCATACGAGCAGGCAGACGAAATGTCAAGCCGGAACTTGACGTTATCAGACGGTCGGCGTATACTGGCTGGTACATCTTATATAAGGTAAAAGGAGGCAGAGATGAAAATAGCGATACTTGGCACCAGCGGCAGCGGAAAATCCACACTGGCAAAGCGCCTGGGAGAGAGATACGGCCTGCCAGTGCTCCATATGGATACCGTGCATTTCCTGCCCGGCTGGGTGGAGCGGCCCTTCGCCGAGGAAGAAGCCATTGTCCGGCAGTTTCTCGACGAGAACGCAGGCGGCTGGGTCATCGACGGCAATTATACAAAGACCTGCTATGCCCGGCGGCTGGAAGAAGCGGATAAAATCATCGTGCTCTGGTTTTCACCGCTGGTCTGCCTTTGGCGGGCGGTACGGCGCTGGCAGCAGAACAAAGGCCGCGTGAGGGAGTCGTCTGCGCCCGGGTGCGAAGAGAAGATAGATGCCGAATTTGTCCGCTGGATCCTTCACGATGGGCGCACCGCCAAAAAGCGGGCGCAGATGGAGAGGATCGGGGAAAAGTACCCGGAGAACTATATATTGATCCGGAACCAGCGGGAGCTGGAGAGGTTCTTGAAGGAACTTTGAACTGGTTGTCGCGCCGGTGGCGCGGGGGTAGAGCGCTTTTGCAGTGGGGCTAAGTTCTCTTTTGCGTGCCAAAAGAGAACCAGAAAAGCACCAGCTTCGCGCGCCTGTGCGCGGGGCAGAGCGCTTTTTCATTAAGGCTGATTGTTCTCTTTTGATGTCAAAAGAGAACCAG
>OKSP01000542.1_pt1 | contig 21130 bp, 20 predicted proteins | sample 2434041 | NCBI WGS metagenome assembly OKSP01 (sample SAMEA3879593, study PRJEB24766) | human gut metagenome | biome: human-associated habitat; feature: feces | place: USA | collected 1985/1987
TTCCTGGATCCTTGTAAGGTCAATGGAATCCTTATTCCAGCGGGAGGCCAGATGAGGTGATACGGCCTCTTTGTAGATATAGGTCACAAGATCCCCCGCCGCTTCGGAAAGCCCGGCCGCCATTTTCACAAACTGGGCATCGCCGGGAATCAGTCCCCCGTCTTTTCCTGTTTCGGCTCCGCTCAGGGCCGCTTTATAATAGCTTCCGTCATACCCATGCTCCCTCAGTTTCTTCACCATGAGGGCTGTGACGAAAGTTTTTCCCACATCCGTTCCTGTACCTGTAACAAACAATCCTCTTCCCATGTTCTTCCTTCTTTCTTTTCCTTTTTTACTTGATCCAAAGACCGATCCGGTAGGCCCGCTCCCCGATAAGGGCGGCCACGGCACAAATGACAAGGTCGGGGACAATCTGCAGCACCGCACAGTACCAAAGCATGACACCGAAAGTCATGGTGCTTTGCAGCAAATATCGGCTCACTGCATAAAAATAAGCGATGCCTACGGTGTAAACAATGACAAGGCCGATGAGATGCGCTGTCAGCTGCTTTTTGAACGTAATCGGGCCGCTGCGCCGGATGTACGTTCCCCCAACATAAGCCTGAAGCATGAAAGCCACAAGATAGCCGAAAGTCGGCTGCAGGATGTAGCTGGGGCCGCCCCCTGAAGCAAAGACTGGCAGACCAACAAGGCCGCAGTCAAGGCCGGACAGAAGCAGAGCAAGGTCAGGGAGCTGTTCAAGACCTTCGGCGATATCTTTATCCCCCTGATCCCGGGCGTTGTGGCTTCCGGTCTGTGCGCCGGCATTAACTCCCTGATCGGTCAGGTGGTGCCGAACTACGCCGACATCCCCGCACTGGCACTCATCAGCACCCTGCTGGGCCTGATGAACACCTGCTTCCTTGGCTACCTGACCGCATGGGTCGGCTACCGCGCAGCCGAAAAGTTCGGCGGCACCCCCATTCTGGGCGGTATGCTGGGCATGATCACCGGTCTGGACGGCATCAACAAGATCTCTTCCATTCTGGGTCTCTTCAACGAGGCTGTGCCGCTGGATTCCATCCTGCGTGCAGGCCGCGGCGGCGTGCTGGCCATTGTGCTGGGCGCATGGTGCCTTGTCAAGATCGAGCGCTGGGTGCGCAAGTGGATGCCTGAATCTCTGGACATCGTGTTCACCCCGCTGATCACCATGATCCTGTGCCTCGTGCCCTATATCCTGGTCATCATGCCCGCTACTGGCTATGTTTCCACCGCGCTGTGCTGGGTGGTTGAAAAGCTGTGCATGAGCGATATCCTGATCGTGCGCATCATTGCCGGTTATGTTTCCACCGCTCTGTTCCTACCCATGGTCGCTATGGGTATGCATCACGGTCTGGTCGCCCTGTACTCCGTGCAGCTGGAGACCTTCGGCTACGTTACCCTGTACCCCGCTCTGGCCATGGCCGGTGCCGGTCAGGTGGGCGCTGCTGTCGCTATCTACTTCAAGGCTAAGAAGTGCGGCAACATCCGCCTGAAGAATGTTATCACCGGCGCGCTGCCCGCAGGTCTGCTGGGCATCGGCGAGCCGCTGATCTACGGTGTCACCCTGCCCATGGGCAAGCCCTTCATCAGCGCCGGTCTGGGTGCCGGCTTCGGCGGTGCCTTCGTCATGGCCATGCAGGTGGCTGCTACTGCTTGGGGTCCCTCCGGTCTGCTGGCTCTGTTCGTCATGACCGCCGGCCCTCACGGTGTGGCTGCTTCCGTTGGCTGCTACGCAGTGGGTCTGGTCATCTGCTACATCATGGGCTTTATCGTGACCAACGCAATGGTCTCTGTTGAGGACGTTGCCAATGCTTAAAACACTCGGACGGTCAGTGTATCTGACGCAGTTTGAGGAACAGCGTGCGTCGCTTTCCGCTTTTGCGGCAGGCGGCGCGCCTGTTTTTATCTCACTGCATATCAGCGAAGAATTTGATGCCGCTTACTGCGCCCGCGTGCAGGAGATGTGCGACTTTCTGGCGGCGCAGGGCTGGCGCATTCTGGCAGACGTGTCGGAAAAGACCATCCGGCAGTTCGGCTGTGCCGACCTGACTGCGCTGGCAAAGCGGCTGCACCTGTGGGGTCTGCGGCTGGACTACGGCTTCTCGCTGGAGGAGATGCGCGCCCTTGCGCAGCAGCTGCCCGTTGCCGTCAACGCTTCCACCACCACTCCGGAGGTGGCGCGGCAGCTGGCCGCGGGCGGCGGCACGGTCATCGCCATGCACAACTTCTACCCCCGCCCGGAGACCGGCCTTGACCCGGAATTCCTGCACGAGAGCACCGCCGCATTGCAGGCAGAGGGCTTGCAGGTGTACGGCTTTATCCCCGGCGACGCTCTGCTGCGCGGCCCGCTGTACAAGGGGCTGCCCACGCTGGAAGCCCACCGCACCGCCGCCCCCTCGGCGGCCTTTGTGGATTTGGCTGTGAACTACGGGCTGGACGGTATTTTTGCGGGAGATCCGGAGGTCAGCGCGCGGGAGCAGGAGTACATCCGGCACTTCTGCACCACCGGCGAGCTCTGCCTGCCGGTCGCCCTGCGCCCCGGCTACGAGACGCTGTACGACCGCACCTTTACCTGCCGCCCGGACTCGCCCAAAGGGCTTGTGCGGTATCAGGAATCCCGGCTCTACTCCTGCTTTGGCAGCACCGTGCAGCCGGATAATTGCGTGGAGCGCCGCCGCCGTTGCGTGACCATGGATAACATCGGCTACGGACGCTATTCCGGCGAGATCCAGCTTGTGCGCGCCGACCTGCCCGCAGACGAAAAGGTAAACGTCATCGGCGAAGTGCCCGCAGAATACGACCTGCTGCTGGACTGCATTAAGCGTGGAAAGACCTTCCGCATGGTAAAAGTACAGTAAAAACCCTCTCAGTCACGCCTGACGGCGTGACTGAGAGGGTCCGTTTTATAACTCCTGCTCTTCAAACCCGTTGACGGTCAGGGCGGTAAAGCCGGCAGCCTTGATGGCGGCGGCGGCTTCGTCAAAGCCGAAGGTCAGCGCGGCGGTGTCGTGGGCGTCGGCGGTGATGATTACCCTGCCGCCCAGCTTGTTCCACTCGCCCAGCAGCCATGCGCCGGGGTAGAAATCCTTGCGGTAGCCCCGGTATACGCCGCCGGTGTTCACTTCCAAGATGCAGTCGTTCTCCCGGGCAGCTTGCAGCGCCCTGAGTGCCGCTGCTTTGTAGCGGGGGGCTCCTCATCAAAAAAGCTGCCGTCTGCGTTCAGCTTTTTGACAAGGTCGATGTGACCCAGAATGTCCGGCTTTTTGGCGGCGATCTTCTCCACCTCGGCAAAATAGGCCTCCACCGCTGCCAGCGGGTCGCCGTCAAAATCGTTGTTGATGCAGTCCTGCAGATCCTCGGGGCGGAAATTGATCTCGTAATATTTCCCGGTGTTCTTGCCGTACAGGTGGTGTGCACTGCCGATCCAGTAATCAAAGCCCTTGGGCGTGCCCTCGCTCAGCAGGTCCCACTCGATGCCACACAGGATATCCACCTTGCCTCGGTACTCGTTTTTTAGCTTGGCAATGGTGGCGCGGTACTGCGCGGTGCGGCCGGGGGTCATGCAGTATTCCGGGTCGGGCTTTGTGTAGCTGTGGCCGCTGAAACCAAGGGTGGTCAGCCCCTGCGCACAGGCGGCACCCGCCATCTCCTGCAGGGAGTTTTTGCCGTCACACAAAGTAGAGTGGCAATGTACGCTGGACTTTCTGTAATCTGCCATGGGCTTCTCACTGCATCCTTTCCTGCTTGACCTTGTGGTCGATGACGTGGCGCTTTTCCAGCTCCCGGGTCACATCCTCTACGGTGATGAAGTTAATGGCAAGGGGGATGCTATCCTCGAACCGGGCTTCCACCCGGTTGGTATCCATGTTGAAGCGGCAGGAAAGCAGTTTGTTCATAGGAAACCTCTTTCTATATTAAGGTGATGTCTGTTCGATTGTCCAAATTCCTGCCATGAATCGTAAGTGTTGATGTACATTTGATGCTTGGTTTAAACAGGTGAAATTGCGGATGCCATTTTCGAGCCAAACCAGCCCATTTTCCCGGCTTTGCATAAAAATCCGATCCCTGTTTTAAGGGGCAGATTTTGGCTCTGCACATTTTTGCACACCGGAACGGCTGGATAACGGATGCAAGAGGGAATAACAGGCGCAAAGGATGCAGCAGATGCAAAACGAAAATTTACGATAAAGCGATAAAAATAACGAATCTGCGTAATTCTGAAAATTGACGATTGTTGCGCGTTGGTTTCTCTTAATCAGTGGGCCCGGGGTTCGAGTCCCTGGAGGTGCACCAGATATTGAACGTCAAATCGTAAGATTTGGCGTTCTTTTTTGTTATGTAACCCCGAAAAATCGGGGATTGCACGGTCAATGCACGGTTTTTGCACGGTTGGCGTTTTCGTAGGAATCCTCTGCATGGGCTGGAATTACCTTGAAATTCGTGGTAAATTTTGCATCAGGTCAGAAGAGCCAGACAGAGCTGCGCCTTTACTTCAGGGTTTGCGTTCTTCAGAAGTTCCAGCAGAGCAGTCATAGAGATGGTCGGTTCGCCTTCGGCGGGTACAGCCTGCGGGCTGGGGCTTTCCTGTTTGGCGTAGAAACCTTCCTCAAACTTCTTGCCCAGTTCTATACGAGAGGATTGCTGGATACGCGCATAGGTGTTCACCAGCATATCCACCGTAGCGTGTCCGGTGGTGCCCTGAACAGCTTTCACATCGCCGCCAGAGATCATCAGCTGATAGGTCGCACTGGAATGCCGCAGACCGTGAAAGACGATGCGGGGAAACTCCGGGTGTGCGTCCTGCCATTTCAGGAACTTCTTACGGATGAGTACCGGCTCTACCACCAGACCGTTGGGCAACGGAACAGCATTCCGCTATCATGGCAGCGTGCCGGGTCTTTTCTTTCGTCTGCCGCCAGCTGATTCAGCCACTTCTTCAATTCCTCTTTCAGTGCGGAGGTCATGAAGATGGTACGGCAGGAGGATGCGGTTTTTGTGCTCTTCAAAATGAGGGAAGTGATGCCGGAAAGGAACAGCTGCTTCTGCTTTTCGGTCAGTTCCTGTTTCTTTCCCTCGATATACGAACCGCAGGGCATTTTGCTCAGGGTCATGTAGATGTTTTCCATGTGGCAGGGCTTAAGTTTTTGCATCTCCATGCTGCCGATATAGGGAATGATAAGGTTCTGGATGGTGGAGAGGTTGGATTCGTAGGTTTTGGGTGCCCATTTGTGCTTGCTGCACTGCTTGGGCAGCCAATCCATACGGAATTCGGTGGTGCTGTTGCACAGGTTCTAAGCAGAGCGCAGGCTGATGGCCAGCATTCGTGCGATCTCTTCCACCGTGTACACCAGCTTCGTGGTTGCCGGGCTGTCAGTCGAAGACTTGACGGCATTGGTTTGAGTGACCGCTTCCATTGTAGTGGGGTTCGAGTCCTTTTGCAAGAAGTTATTCGTATAATCGGAAGATTGCATAGGGACGGTCATAGAATTACAGTCAAAATCCATAAGCAGTTCTCCTTATATTGTCATATCATCTAAAAATTCAGCTTAAAGTTCTACATCTTGCTCACGCTTGCGGTTTTTCTGCGGCACATTCCTGGTGCGCTCCTGCTTGGGGGCAAGAATCTTTTCCAGAAAGTCGCGCACCAGTTCAGGTGCACGGTGGAGCGCGTCCAGATAGGGCTTCACTTCATATCAGAGTTCATGATACTTTTGATTCCAAAGCCCCGAAAACTGGATGTTTTTGATAGAAAACACAGGAAAAACTTGTGGAAAAGGTTGAATTGAAGGGAAACGAACAGCTTATTGTTGCATTGAACAGTCAAAAAGTGCATAATAAAGGCAGACAACGACCTGTGAGGAGGTTTTGGCGTTGAAAACAGAAAGCGGCAAGGAAAAGCGGATGGTTCAGGAGCTGGATCTTTTGAAAAAATACCAGAAGATCTCGGTAAAAGAGCTGGCTGAGACGCTGAGGGTCTCGGAGATGACAGTGCGGCGGGATCTGGAACTGCTGCGCAAAAACCATGTGCTGGAGCGCAGCTACGGCTACGCCACTCTGGTGGAGGGCGGCAACGGCTACTCCTACGAGGGGGAGACCTACGACCTACGCCGGGCAAGGCTGGAAAATTTCAGCGAGAAGGATCGCATTGCCAAGTATGCGGCCTCCCTGATCCGCCCCGGGGACTGGGTGTTTCTGGATAACGGCACCACGGTCTCCCGCATGACCTTTTATCTGCCCACCGAGTTTGAGTTTACGGTGCTCTGTTATAATTTCATCATTCTGGCCGAGCTGCTGAAGCACGCCAATGTCCATGTGATTTTCCCCGGGGGGTACTACCATCCGGAGGATTACAACTTTACTTCCCCGGAGGCGGTGGAGTTCATCCGCCGCCACCGGGCCAACAAGGCCTTTCTCTCGGTGTCGGGGGTCCACCAGAGTTTGGGCATCACCTGCATCAACGCCAACATCGTGGAGAACAAAAAGGCTATGATTGAATCCTCGGCCCAGAACATCATTCTGGCGGATTCCAGCAAGTTCGGGCTGGTAAAGGCCAACCACTTTGCGGACATCCCGGATATGGATTTGGTCATCACCGATACCAACCTTCCTGCCGGGTGGAAAAAGATCCTGGCAAATGCACAGACTCAGCTCAAAATGGTCTGATAAAATGAAGATGAGGGGGCTGTTGTAAAATGCAGCGCCCTCTATTTTTGCGATAATACGAGATAATTTAAAATGCAATCTCACATAAAGAAAAGCAAGTGCAACACTTTTTCTCGAAAACCAGAATTTTTGATGGAGATGTGATGCACTTGCTTTTTGCATTGTTTGTTTTTTCGCTTATTTTTGAAATTGTTATAGCTATTTGTGTTGCGCTATTTTGCAACAGCCCCTTTTTGTGTTTGTTTGAACATGATTTGAGTGAGCGAGATATAACTTTTTTGTGCTTGATAGGCGGGTGAAAGCCGTCTGAACGAACCGGAAAATTCAGAAGAACCTTGTTTGAATAAACAAAATATGACGTAGAAAAGATTCTTTGCAACGATACTGGATACTTGAGCCAAGGAGAAAAGAATACAATGCAACAAATGTTCAAAAGAACAAAAATGACGTGATTTTAATGGCGCAAGTGAACAAAACATGCCCGAAAATGTGTGCAATGTCATGAAATGAAACAAAAACTATTGACGAATCCGGGGGAGAATGTTATTCTCTGCTCAGAGAACGAACAAACAGCATGTTTGAATAAACAGAGAGGAGCAGAGCTGTGAGACTGACAGAGATAACAGACGACCTGACGGGCGCTGCTGATTCCGGCAGCTACTTCACCGCACGAGGCCGGAAGGTGCGTATCTGTACGAATGGACGGTGCAGTCTGGAACATGAGACCGACGAGATCCTGACCGTGAATCTCTCCTCCCGCAACACCGCGCAGGACAAGGCACGGCAGCTCCACGCAGACCTTCTGAGACGGCTCGAGCCGGGCGGCTTCTATATGAAGAAGATTGGCACCGGCTTCCGGGGCAATGACTCCTACGAGCTGGATGGTCTGCTGGACGGCTGGCCGGACTACAATGTGTTCATTGTGGACAACGCTCCCGACCTCGGTACCTTTACCCTTTATGGCAACCAGTACTGTGAGGGCGAGATCCTCCCAAAGTCGGTTTATGCCAACGACCCCATCTTCCCACCGACGGAATCCTACATCCCCAAAATTCTGGGAAAGGACACCGACAAGAAGATTGGTCTGGTGGACATCGACGCAGTAAAGGGCGGCGAGGAAACGCTACTGGCCGCTGTGGAACATCAGCTGGCCGAGGAAACACGCATTCTGGTGTTCGACGCCATCACCCGGGCAGATGTCCTTCATCTGCTCAAGACGCTGGCGCCCCGATATCCCAAGGTGTTCTGGACCGGCTCTCTGGGCATCGCAGACGGTCTGGCCGAATATCTCTACGGCCCGGCGCAGCCCCACACCTTCCCTGTGCGGGACATCCGGAGCCTTTGCTTCTGTGCTTCGGCCTACGACATCGCTCATAAGCAGATCACTTATTCTGCGGAGCGTGGGCTGCAGACCGTGCCGCTGGACATCGACGCCTACATCGAGGGCGGCAAAGAGGTGCCGCAGCGGGCCGCAAAGCAAGCAGAGCAGCTGCTTGGGCAGGGGAGCGTCATCCTCTTCCCGCAGGTGGAAAAATATTCCTACAAGCCCGGCACCAGCAAAGCTATCATGGAGTGCTTTGCACAGGCTGCGGCAGCATTTGACCACGATGCCGCATTCGACCGGATGGTCATCATCGGCGGCGAGACTTCGCAGGGCGTGCTCCGGCAGTTCGGCGTTGAGCATCTGCAGCTCGGCCGCGCACTGGAACCCGGCGTGGCACAGGGCCTGATGCTGGACGGCTGCTTCGCAGGTCGGGAGTTCGCCCTCAAGGGCGGCAGCATGGGCCGTGAGGATACGCTGGAAAAGATGCTCTGCCGGAAGGAGGTCGTTTACTGATGGAACATGAATCGATCGTCTGGCCGAAATCGGCCGATGACATCATCCGCTACTCGGCGCTGGTCTACCAGAAGGGTTTGGTAAGTGCAGCGGGTGGAAACGTCAGTGCCCGGCTGGGAGACGATATGCTTATCACCGGCAGCAACGTGCCGCTGCGGGCAGTCACCTACGAAGGTCTTGTGCTCTGCGACGCTGAGGGTCATGTCAAGCGAGCGGCGCAGGGGCTGAAGCCCTCTAAGGAGACGCGGTTCCATCTGGATGTCTACCGTCTCCGCCCCGAGATCAACTATATCATCCACGCCCACCCCACCTATTCGGTGCTCTGGACGCTGCAGAAAAAGCCGTTGCCCCTCTACACCGAGTCGGCAAAGCTCAAGCTCGGCGAGGTGCCCATCGTGCCCGACCGGGCACCCGGTTCCACAGAGCTGGCCGATGTCGTGGCAGAAACGGTGGCCAACGCATCGGCAGATACAAGGGCTTTCCTGATGGAAGGCCACGGCATCCTCGTTATGGGCAAGACCATGGAAGAGTGCTTCGACCAGGCAGAGCTGTTGGAAGATACGGCCAAGATCGCGTTCCTGCAGCAGCTGGCCTGCCTCCGCTGAAGCTTTGACAATTACGAACTGTAAACACAGGATATAAAAACAAAAAGAAAAAGGAGAATAATCTTATGAGCACCAAGAAAATTTCCCGCCGTGATTTCCTGAAGGCCGCCGGAATCTCCGCTGCTGCCATTGGTCTGACCGCCTGCGGCGGCTCTTCCAGCACCGCAGCTTCCACTACCGGCAGTGCAGGCTCTGCTGCTGTATCGGCTGAGAGTGCTGCTTTCTCGGTCACTGCAGACGTCACCGGTGACCGCGCCCCCTATGTGGAACGCTTTGCTGAGCTCATCTCCGACAAGACCGGCGGCCGCTATCAGGCCAACGTCATTGCCGCAGGCTCTCTGGGCAACGGTTCCGACATGGCACAGATGCTGCAGATGGGTACGCTGGATGTGCTGATGAGCGACGATATGACCATGGACGGCGTGCTGGACGGCGCGCTGGGCTTCGCATGGCTGCCCGGTCTGGTGGCTGACTACGACGAGGCAGATAAATACTACCTCAAGGGCTGGATCGCCGACGAAGTGGCCAAGATCATGGAGCAGAACAGCCTCATCCGCATCTCTTCTTACTGCAACGGCTTCCGTCAGGTGGGCAACATCATCCGCCCCGTCACCGAGATGTCCGACCTGGCCGGCCTGAAGATCCGCACCCCGTCCGTCGCCTCTGTTGTCTCTTTCTATGAGAAGTGCGGCGCACTGCCCGTCATGATCGCCGGTTCTGAGGTGCTGAATGCCCTGCAGACCGGTACCGTCGATGGTCTGGACAACGCGGTCTTCAATTATACCAACCAGGGCGTTCTGGATGTCATCACCCACATCACCGAACTCAACTACTGCTACTCCGGCGGCTGCTTCATCGCAGGCTCTCCCTTCTGGGAAAAGCTGAGCGACGAGGACAAGACCGCCTTCAAGGAGGCTGCACAGGAGGCTTCTGACGAGTTCACCGAGTTCTTCCGTGAGAAGACCGAGAAGATCACCAACGACGGCGTGGCCAGCGGCCAGTGGACCGTGGATCAGCCCTCCGATGATATGAAGGCCAAGCTGCAGGAGATCTACCAGCAGATCTGGGAAGAGAGTCGCGGCACCTACAGCGACGAGATCATGGATGCCATCATCAGCGGTGATTACAAGAACAAGTAAGGCTGTGTGGCGCTCCATACGTTGATGTAAAGTGATCCTGCCGCCTTGCGGGGAGTGCCCGAGGGCGGCAGTTTATGAAAGGAGGCAAATGCTGTGAACAGCAATAACAAAACGCTGCAGGGCTTGAAGAAGGTCAACGACAGACTGTTGGGCATCGAGACCTTCCTGCTGGCTCTTATCACAATTCTGCTGGTCGCGGCCATCTTCATCGAGGTGGTTTGCCGGTATTTCCTGTTTATCTCTGCCGCGTGGGCGGAAGAGTTCACCCGCTATCTCTTCATCTGGCTGACCTACATCGGCTCAGCCTACGCCATCTGCGACAACAGCCACACCGAGATCGATGTGCTCAAGCAGGTGCTTATGAAGATCAAGGGCCCAGCCCGCGAAAAGTGGCTCAAGGCGCTGGAAGTCGCAGCCATCGTTTCCACTTTTGCATTCCTGGTCGTCTTTGCCAAGCTCTTCTTCGACTATATGATGAAGATTTTCGGTACCACCCAGACTTCGCCTACCATGCGCATCCCCATGGGCTGGGTCTACCTGCCGGTATTTGTAGGCATCGTGCTGGCAGCCCTGCACGAGGTGTACATGCTTGCAGCCTGCCTGCTGGGCGGCGATAAGAAGCCTGCCGCCGAGGCGGACAACTGAGAAAGAGGGTGAAATTATGACAGCGCTTCAAGCTTTGCTTATCTTCCTGATCTCCTTCATGGTGGTGGCCGTCCTGTTCAAGATGCCGGTCTCCTTTGCACTGGGCGCATCCTCTCTACTGGTGCTGGCTTTTGGCGGCTACAATCTGGTCACTGTGCCCCAGTTCGCGTTCTCCGGTCTGGACAGCTTTGCTCTGCTGGCCATCCCGTTCTACATCTTCGCCGGTGTCATCATGGAATACAGCGGCATCTCCAAGATGCTGATCGACTGGATCAAATCTTTTGTGGGTCGTATCCGCGGCGCCACCGGCGTCATCACCATCTGCGCCTGCATGGCCTTCGGCGTTCTGACTGGCTCGGCCATGGCTACCATCTCCGCCATCGGCAAGATGATGGTGCCCGAGCTGGAAAAAGAGGGCTACCCCAAGGCTTATAACTCCGCTTTGCTGGCGGCTACCTGCTTTCTGGGCATTCTCATTCCCCCGAGTGTCCCCGGCATCATGTACGCTCTGGCCTCCGGCGGCAAGATCTCTGAAATCTGGATGTCTACCATCGGCCCTGCCTTCATTTTTGCAGTGGGCTACTTCGTCATTAACTACTTCCGCATCGGCCGTCATCAGGTCAAGCCGGAAAAGGTCAATGTAGCGTTCAGTGAAAAGGCCCGTCGGATCGGCAAATCCACATTCTACGCCATCCCGGCCCTGCTGATGCCCATCATCATCTATGGCGCTATCTACGGCGGCTTCTGCACCGTTACGGAGGCAGGCGCTGTGAGCTGCGTTTACGGTATACTCTACTTTGCCGTCCTCAAGCTCATTGACAAAAAGAAGATCCAGATCACCTTCTGGCGCTGCTGCGCCATCGCCGGTGCATCCACTGCCGTTATCGGTCTGCTGAACGCCTTCTCCGCTGTGGCCGGCAAGGTCATGACGCTGGCCGGTATCTCCTCCTTCCTGTCCAACCTGATCACGGCCAACATCTCCAGCCGCGGGGGCTTCCTGCTGATGATCAACATCCTATTCATCTTCATGGGCACATTCATGGACATTAACGCCACCATTCTCATCATGACCCCGCTGTTGCTGCCCGTGGCGCAGACTTACGGCATCAGCACCGTCCACTTCGGTGCCATCATGCTGGTCAATATGTGCGTTGGCTTCCTGACTCCTCCCTTTGCTGTCGGTATCTTCGTTTCCACCAAGATCGCCCACTCCACATTTGGAGAAACAGTCAAGGAAGCCATCCCCTTTATGGGCGTGGGACTGATCGCCATCCTGGTCACCACCCTCTGCCCGCAGTACATCAACTTCTTTGTGAACCTGCTTGCGTAAACAGCAGCAACGAGGTAACAGCATTATGATTGGAAAAGAAATTCGTCTCAAGCGCCTGATGCCCACCGAGGACGGTAAGTACTTCGGCCTGACTGTAGACCATGCCATGGGCCGTGGTGTGATGAAAGGTCTGGATACCATCGATGATACCATTGCTAAGATGGTGGCCGGCGGTCCGAATGCCATCACCATGCATAAGGGCATTGCAGAACACTGCTTTGCTCCCTACGCAGGCAAGACCTGTCTTGTGCTTAAGCTGACCACCTTTGGCGTCTACCATTACGAGAGCGATGTGCAGGTGGCCAGTGTGGAAGAAGCCATTGCCATGGGTGCCGATGCCGTGTCGGTGGGCTGCATCCTGGGCGGTGACAATCAGGAGCAGCAGATCGCCATGCTGGGCCGCATCAGCGAGGAAGCTCACCGCAACGGGATGCCCCTCATCAGCCATATCTATCCCCGCGGCAATCATATCACCGGGGACGACCAGCGTAGCGTGGAGAACGTGATGTACGCTGCCCGCACTGCTGCAGAGCTGGGGGTGGATCTGGTAAAGACAACCTACACCGGCGACTCCGAGAGCTTTGCTCGGGTGGTGCAGGCTGCCCCCACCCGGGTGGCCATTGCCGGAGGCAACGGCTGCAAGACCGCACAGGATTTCATTCAGATGACCCGTGATGTCATGGATGCCGGTGCTGCAGGCGTGACTTACGGACGCTTCGTGTTCCAATACTCCCATGTGACCCCGCTGGTCAAGACTCTGGGACAGGTGGTACACAATGGTCTGTCCGTGAAGGAAGCCATGGAGCTGCTGGACACGCTGGAGCATGAGGATGCATAAGGGAGGGCCGCTATGCTGAAATTTGATCTTCAGAAGCCCAATGATGTGGTAGCCTTTGGCCGGGCCACCATCGATCTCTATGCCAATGAGATCGGCCCCATGGAGGCAGCAAAGACCTTCTCCAAATATGTGGGCGGCTCTCCCGCCAACACCGCTGTCGCCATGGCCCGTCTGGGTCTGGAAGTTGGCTACATTGGCAAGGTGTCCGATGACCAGTTCGGACGCTTCATCGTCAGATATCTGGCTGACCAGGGGGTGGATACCTCCCACATCGAGACAGCCGCCTCTGGCATCCGTTCCGGTGTGACCATGGGTGAGATCAAAGAGGGTTCGTGCAACTGTTTCATGTACCGCACCGACTGCGCCGACCTTCACATCGACTGTGCTCAGCTGGACGAGAGCTATATCGCCAGCCACAAGCTGCTGCTCATCTCGGGCACATCTCTCTCCCATTCTCCGGCGCGGGAGGCTGTGTTCCTCGCCATCGCCATGGCAAAGCGGAACGGTGTGGTTGTTGCCTTTGACCTCGACTACCGTGACGGAACCTGGGACAATGACGACGAGACCAGTATCTATTTTACCCTCGCCGCCCAGCAGGCTGATATGGTGCTGGGAACCCGGGAAGAGTTTGATAAGATGGAAGAACTTTTCCACCCGGGCAACCATGATGACGACCGGAGTGCTCACTGGCTGCTGGAGAAGGGCGTAAGCCTTGTCTCCATCAAGCAGGGCAAAAAAGGCTCTCATCTCTATACCGCCGAGGGCCGCACCATGGGCGGTATCTATCCAACAAAGGTGCTCAAGAGTTTTGGTGCGGGAGACTCCTACTCCGGCTCTTTCAACAATGCGTTGATACGTGGGAAGAGTCTGGAAGAAGCACTGAAGTATGCTGCAGCAGCTGCTTCAATCACCATTACCGGCCATAGTTGCTCCGATGCTATGCCCACCTTGGATCAGGTAGAAGAGTATATGCAGACCCACGAGTATCAGATGCCGGAGGCTTGAGAACCACCGCTAGAACCATATCAATCCCCCCTTTTTAACACAGAAGCCGCGCGTTGACAGGACGTGCGGCTTCTGTATTTTTGTTTGTTCGGGTACAAAGCGGGGTGCTGCCACTCAAACCAGTGCCGTCAAGCCGGTGTGGAAGAGGGTGATTTTATTTGTCGGAGAGTAAGTGCACGGTTTCTGCACGGATTTTGCACGGTTTCAAACCGTGCAGAGGGTACTTCTCGGTGCAAAATCCGACAAAGGATGCAGAAATTACCGGGTGAAGAATCACGTTGTTTTGATTAAAAAATACGATGACTCGAAACTTCCATGAATTGAGACGAACCGGCGGCTTGCTCTCTTAATCAGTGGGCCCGGGGTTCGAGTCCCTGGAGATGCACCACAAAGAGCACCAGGCAGAAATGCTTGGTGCTTTTTCTTTTGTTTTTTCAGAAAGTAAAAAGACTTCCGCCTGAGGGTCATTCTCAAAGCGGAAGTCTTTTTCTGTTTGTTGCTCCATCGTGCCGTCACCGCCCATCAGAGCCGTCATCGCACGGATCGTCAGGTTATTTCTGACGGTATCCCAAAAGCCGCTGCACGAAGGGCCGGAGCGAGTGGATGAGCTCTTCATCCGAAAGCTCTGTCTGACGTTCCGGCTTCCAGACACAGAGATGATGGAAAAATTTTCAAAAAAGTTGCAGATTGTGCAGGAAAAATTTCTTGTAGTCCGTTTTGTTAGGTGGTATCATTATAACGGTTTGCGCCGCTAACCCGGGGCAGCATCTCGCAGACAGGATGTTTTTGGCGGACGCTGTGGGGGAAAGCGCAGAACGAATGAAAACAGGCAGAAAGAACTTTTCTTTTTCATGAAACACAGGAGGTCAGGCTTTTCATGCTAGGTTTCAACAAGAAGACACAGGACGCTTCTCCGCAGGAGAATACCGGCGGAGAAAATAAGGTGCTCCACTTTATCAAGACCCACAAAAAGCGCTGCATCGCGGTGGTGGCAGCCGCAGCGGTGCTGGTGGCGGTCATCGTGCCGCGCAGGAGCCGCAGTGCGTCGGCAGACCTTGCCTACACGCAGGAGAAGCTGGGACGCCGCGACATCGTGAACGTCTACGACGGCAGCGGCACCATCAACGCCGCCGATTCCTACACCGTCAAGTCCCTCGTCACCGGCACGGTGCTCACCGCCGACTTTGAGCTGGGCGACAGCATCGAGAAGGGCGATATTCTTTACACCATCGACATTTCGGATGTGGAAAACAACCTCGCGAGCGCACAGCTCTCGGTGGAGCAGGCACAGCGCAATTACGATGACGCTGCGGATATGCAGAACGTCCGCACCAGGATCAGCGGCGAGGTCAGCTCCTTTGCGGTCGCCGCAGGCGACGCCGTGCAGGCTGGTCAGACTGTGGCCACCATCCGCGACACCTCCGTGATGCTGCTGGCCGTGGATTTCCCTGCCGCAGAGGCCCAGAGCTTTGTCGCCGGTCAGGCCGCACAGGTCATGCCGGACACCACCTTTGAGACGCTGAACGGCACCATCCGCTCCGTTTCCGGTGCAAACCCTGCCGGCGACGCCAGCCTGATGACCTGCACCGTCACCATCGCTGTTCCCAACGCGGGCAGCCTGACCACCGCACAGGCCGCTGTGGCACAGGTGAACGGCGTCAGCTCCCTCAACTCCGCACACTTTACTTACCAGCGCGAGGAGACTGTCGCGGCAGCTGCCTCCGGCACCGTGTCCGAACTCTGCGTCAAGGAGGGCAGCACCGTCCGTCAGGATGACGTCATCCTCCGCATCACCGGCAAGGATCTGGACAAGCAGACCAAAAACGCCGCTGACAGCCTGCGCTCTGCCGAGCTGCAGATGTCTTCTGCCGAGAAGACCATCAGCCACTATACCATCGACGCCCCGATCAGCGGCACCATCGTGGATAAGAAGGTCAAGGCCGGCGACAAGCTCAGCGCCAACGACACCGCTATGCAGAACCTCTGCACCATCTACGATATGAGCCATCTGGAAATGAAGCTCAATGTGGACGAGCTGAAGATCCGCTCCCTCAAGGTCGGCCAGGAGGTGGACATCACCGCCGACGCCGTCCCGGGTGAGACTTACAAGGGCGTCATCAGCAGCATCCTCGTGGCAGGCACTACCGCCAACGGCTCCACCAGCTACCCCGTCACCGTCCGCATCGACGACATGGGCGAGCTGCTGCCCGGAATGAACGCCACTGCGAAGATCACCACCGCCAGCGTCAAGAATGTTCTGGCCCTGCCCAACGCCGCCCTCGTCCGGGGCAGCTATGTGCTGGTGACCAAGGATTCGCCCAGCGCTGCCAATGCTGAGACTTCCATGACCGCTCCCGACGGCTTCGTCTACGTCAAGGTGACCACCGGCATCAGCGATGACGATTACATCGAAGTGAAGAGCGGCCTGCAGGAGGGCGATACCATCGCTTACGACAACTCCAGCGTCAGCGCGACCGACTTCTACAGCAACACGATGGCCTCCGCCGAAGGAGATGACGAATGAGCACGCTGATAGAATTTGATGGGGTCTGCAAGTATTACCAGATGGGCGACACCCTCGTAAAGGCCGCCGACCACGTCTCTTTTAAAATCAACAAGGGCGAGTTCGTGGCCATCGTCGGCCAGTCCGGTTCTGGTAAATCCACTTGTATGAACATCATCGGCTGTCTGGACGTGCCTACCGAAGGCACTTATCTGCTGGACGGCAGGGATGTCGGCAAGATGAGCCGCCGCGAGCTGGCAAGCATCCGGAACGAGAAGCTGGGCTTCATCTTCCAGCAGTACAACCTGCTGCCGAAGCTGACCCTTTTGGAGAACGTGGAAGTTCCCCTTGTGTATGCGGGCATCCCCGCCGCACAGCGCCGCGCGACGGCAAAGGCTGCCCTTGAGCGGGTGGGTCTGGGCAATAAGCTCAAAAACCTGCCCAACCAGCTTTCCGGCGGTCAGCAGCAGCGTGTGTCCATTGCCCGTGCGCTGGCCCGCGGCCCGGCGGTCATCCTGGCCGACGAGCCGACCGGTGCATTGGACTCCCACACCAGCCGCGAAGTTCTGGGAATGCTCCAGGATCTGCACAAGCAGGGCAATACCGTCGTCCTCATCACCCACGACAACTCCATTGCTGTGCAGGCCGAGCGCATCATCCGCCTCGAAGATGGCCGCGTCGTCTACGACGGCGACGCCCACGCACCCGAGGCAGTCGTTCAGCCGAACTTTATGATGGAAGAGCCGAAAGCCGGAGAGGAGGGGACGCAGGCATGATAAAGGAGACCTTCAAACAGGCCGTCCAGAACGTCTTGAGCAACAAAGTCCGCACCTTCCTCACCATGCTGGGCATCATCATCGGCGTCATGGCCGTCATCGTCATCGTCGGCCTCGGCAACGGCATGACCCACATGATGCAGGACTTCTACTCCGACATGGGCAGCGATATTCTGGGCGTCAACATCATGACCGCCAGCACCCGCACGGTGGAGGTCAGCGATGTGTATAACATCATCAACCAGAAGCCCGAGTATTATAAGGGCCTTTCGCCGATTGCCAGTGTCGACGACACGCTGCGGGTGGCGGGCGAGAAGTACCGCCGCACCTACATCAGCGGCGTCAACGAAGATTACACGACCATCAACAACTACAAGGTGGCCAAGGGCCGGGGCATCCAGTACACCGATTTGATAGACAACAAGAATATCTGTGTCATCGGCGACTATGTGGACCGCAAGATCTTCGGCGGCAACGGCCTCGGCAGCACCCTCAAGGTAGGCGCCAGCGAGTACCGCATCGTGGGCGTGCTGGAGGGCCGCTCCAGACCCGCCGCCCAGTACGAGGGCGGCAACGACGACATTGTTCTTATCCCCTATACCACCCTGATGAGCGTCAACAACACCAGCAGTGTCAGCCAGTACTATGTGGTCCTGCAGGACGCGGACCACTCGGATGAGGCACAGGAGTATATGCAAAAAAGCATCAAGAAGCTGGTCAGCAAGGACGACTATGTCTACGTCCAGAGCCTGAGTGCGGCAATGGCGCAGATGTCCTCCATGATCAACGTCATGGTGGGCGTCCTGACGGCCATTGCAGGCATCTCGCTGCTGGTCGGCGGCATCGGCATCATGAACATCATGCTGGTGTCCGTCACCGAGCGCACCCGTGAGATCGGTATCCGCAAGGCACTGGGCGCACAGGAGAGCACCATCCTGACCCAGTTCGTCGTGGAGGCCGGCGTCACGTCGGCGCTGGGCGGCTGCCTCGGCATCGTGCTGGGCTACGTCGTGTCGGCCATTATCAACCAGATCCTTCCGTATATCCTGACGGATATTACCCTGAACGTCACCCCCTCGGCGGGCGCAGCAGCCATCGCCGTGGGCATCTCCTGCGGCATCGGTGTCCTGTTCGGCTTCCTGCCGGCCCGCCGTGCCGCCAGCCTGAACCCCATCGAAGCGCTCAGATATGATTAAGGAGTTTACCATGAAAAAACGATTCCTCGCATTCCTGCTGGCTGTCTGCGTGGCTGTTTCTATGCTGGTGCTGCCCGCCTCTGCGGTCGGCTCCAACGCGGCAGTCCAGACGGCGACGGCACTGGGCGGTCTGACCGCCGAGCAGGCCGGTTCTCTGGGTGCGCCCCTCACTCGTGGGCAGGCGGCCCGCCTCCTCACCGCATTCTCTGCTTACCGCGATACCACCACGGCACAGGGCCGCACCGGCCGCCTCTACAGCGATGTAGACAGCGACTCTCCCTATGCGGTCTACATCCGCACCGCCGTCCAGAACGGCTGGATGACCGGCTACTCCGACGGCAGCTTCCGCCCGGACAACACCGTCACGCTGGAAGAAGCCTGCACCATGGCGCTGCGCCTGCTGGGCTATGATGTGGCAAAGCTGGGCGGCACCTTCCCCACAGCTCAGCTCAGCAAGGCCGGCGCGCTGGGCCTGCGCAATGAGATCAATGCCCGTCAGGGCGAGACTCTGACCCTCGAGCAGGGTACCATGCTCTTCTACAACGCCCTCACCGCTATGAACGGCAGCGGTCAGGTCTACGCCTCCACCCTGGGCTTTGCCGTGAACAATGGCCAGGTGGACATCTCTTCGGTCCTGCTGGACAACGTCAAGGGCCCCTTCGTGGCAGATGCTTCCACCGTCCTGCCCTTCGCCCCGGCGGCCATCTACCGCAACGACGAAGTCACCACCTCTGCGGCCCTCTCTCCCTATGATGTCTACTATTATAACGAGAGCGCCCGCACCGTCTGGCTCTACAACAAGCGCGCCGCAGGCCGCGTGACGGCTGTCTCGCCCTCGGCCAGCGCTCCGACCTCTGTGACCGTGGCCGGCGTCACCTACACCATCGCCTCGCCCTCTGTGGCCTACCAGCTGTCCTCCCTGTCCGGCGGCGGCGTGGGCCAGGTGGTCACTCTGCTGCTGGGCATGAACGATGCAGCTGTCTCCGTCCTCACCGGCGACGCGGCAGATGCTGTGTTCTACGGCGTGGTCCAGTCCTCATCCCGCACCCTTGTGGAGACGAACAGCGCTGAGGTGCAGCAGGCTGTCTCGGTCATGTGTACCGACGGCACCGCCCGCACCGTCAATGTGAACAATAAGCTCAATTTCCCGGCCGGCAAGCTGGTGGAGATCAGCGTGAACGGTGACGGCGAACGCGTCCAGTCCATCTCGCCCCGCTCGACCAGCGGCACCGTCAGCGCCGACGGCACCGCGCTGGGCGACACCCCGTTTGCAGACAACGTGCAGATCATTGATACGACGTCGGAGGGTGTGGCTGGGGCAGTTCGCCCCAGCCGCCTATCGGGGGTGACTCTGAGCGAAAGCGACGTCCGCTACTACACCACCAATTCCGCAGGCCAGATCGACCGGGTCATCCTCGACGATGTGACCGGTGACCTGTGGGAGTACGCTGCGCTGGATTCTGTCCGCCGCCTGACGGACGAAGCCGCCAAGAAGATCGACAAAAAGATCAGCGACAAGGCACAGGACGCCGCAAGAGAGGCCGCAGGCCTCCCCGCTGCGACCACCACCAAGGCAGCCAAGACCGATGAGGAGACCTTCCAGGATCTGAAGAACATCCTTGTTCCCAGCACCAGCGATGTGCTCTACGGCCTCATCGACGGCAGCGTCGTCAGCTCTACCTGGAACACCCTTACCGGCAAGACGGACCAGCTGTTCAGCTATGTGCTCCGCCGCACCGGCGACAGCGTGGGCGGTACGCTGGGCGACTTCCTCAACTATCTGGGCGAGGGCGCGACCTATGTCTGCTACTCCGGCGGCAAGCAGGTGGCCTACAGCACCGCCACCAAGTACCCCATTATCGCAGGCGGCATCGCCATCGGCCGTTCTGCCGACGGCAAGACCATCAACCGGATGCTCCAGCTCTCGCCGGTAGTCATCGATAAGCTGGGCGCAGCTTCGGTCATGAGCGGCGACAAGCGCTATGAGACCGCCGACGATATGCAGGTGTATCTGTGGTCGAAGGGCCAGTATTTCGCCACCTCGCTGCCCAAGATCAACACCGAGGATTATAAGCTCATCGGCTGGTACGACAACTTCGGCTGCTCCGGCGGCAGGAAGATCCGTATCCTTGTGGCCGTCAAGACGAACTGAGCCTGAAATTTTCCAATCACAGAACAGCAGCCTCGCGGCAGATGAAGCGGGGCTGCTGTTTTATTCTCCTATTTGCCACACGCCCTATTTCGTGTTACAATAAAAACTGGAAAAATTGCGGAAAAAGGAGGTGCGGCAATGATACGCATTGCTCTGGTCGAGGACGAGGCAGAGGTGCGGGCGCAGCTTCAGGGGTATGTGCAGCGGCACACCCGGCAGTACGGCACCGAATTCGCGGTGACGGAATTCGCCGACGGCATGGAGCTGCTGGATGATTACCGCCCGGTGTACGACATTCTGTTTCTGGACGTGGAGATGAAGCATCTGGACGGCATGGAGACGGCCCGGCGGGTGCGGGAGCTGGACAAGGACGTCATCATCGTTTTCATCACGAATATGGCGCAGTACGCCATCGGCGGG
>OKSP01000545.1_pt1 | contig 21060 bp, 18 predicted proteins | sample 2434041 | NCBI WGS metagenome assembly OKSP01 (sample SAMEA3879593, study PRJEB24766) | human gut metagenome | biome: human-associated habitat; feature: feces | place: USA | collected 1985/1987
AGCTTCTTCAAGCTTCTTATTACCGTTATCAGCTACAAGTCTTCTGTATGTTAATAATACCTGACCTTCGCCGTCGTTTACTTTAAGGACCTTAGCCTGCATTGTATCACCAACAGATACAACTGTTGTTAAGTCAATGCCCGGTGTAGATGAGTATTCATTACGTGTAATAATACCATCTGCCTTATAGCCGATGTTAAGGATGATCTGGTCTTCCTTAACGTCGATAACAGTACCGTCAACTACCTCTCCTGTATGTATTGTCTTAAATGTTTCATCTAACATCTCTTCAAAGCTCTGTTCTGACATTAGTGTAAACCTCCTGAATAATATTGTTTGGGGTCGATGCCCCTGCTGTAATACCTATGCAGTCTGCCTTGCCCAAACTTGTCATGTCAAGGTCATTAAGCGTCTGAATGTAATATGTATCTTTACACTCGTTCTTACAGATTTCATACAGTTTTCGCGTATTGGAACTGCTGCTGCCTCCGACTACTATCATTGCATCAACACGCTTCGCTATCTCCCGTGCTTCTGTCTGACGTTCCTCAGTTGCATTACAAATTGTATTACGAATAATAATATTGTACCCCTTTTCGGATATAATTTCAACTAATTCTTTAAATTTATTGTAATTAAATGTCGTCTGGGATACGATACACACTTCCCGCTGTGGGTCTAATTGCAGATTTTGTGCCTTTTCTGCGGTATCAACCACATGTACTTGTGTTTTGGACCACCCCATAATTCCTTCGACTTCGGGGTGTTTTTCATTGCCGATAATAACAATCTGCTTGCCATTTGCACTTTCCTGTTTCACAATATTGTGAATTTTTAATACAAACGGACAGGTGGCATCTACAATTTCCACGCCTTTCTTCTGCAATGCTTCATAAACCGCACTGGATACTCCGTGTGAACGGATAATCACCGTTCCTTCTGTAATATCGTCTAATTCCTCCATTGTATTAATAACAAAGACGCCTTTTTTTTCTAAATCTTTAACAACTTCTTCATTATGAATAATCGGTCCAAATGTATAGACGTTTTTTTTGCCTGTCTGTTCATATACGGTATCCACCGCACGCTTTACACCAAAACAAAATCCTGCCGATTTTGCAAGAATCACTTCTTTCATGATGCCTTTTTCTCCTCAATAATCTGTGTAAGCTTTGCAACGACTTCTTCGATATTCATATCGGATGTATCCACCAGTATTGCATCTTCTGCCTGCTTTAACGGGGAAATTTCACGGTGCATGTCAGCATAGTCACGGCTTTCGATATCTGCCGCAATTTCTTCCAGATTACACTGCTCACCTTTCTGTGTAAGCTCGTCAAATCTTCTTTTTGCGCGTGCCTGTGTACTCGCTGTCAGATAAATTTTTACAAAAGCATCCGGAAGCACGGTCGTTCCAATGTCCCTGCCGTCCATAATGACATCGGTTGTCTTTGCCAGCTTTCGCTGTAAATCCACCAGCTTACTGCGCACTGCCGCATACTTTGATGTCTTTGAAGCCATTTTTCCTGTTTCTTCTGTGCGTAACAGTCCTGTGACATTGTCACCGTTTAAAATCACCTGCTGTACGCCGTCCATATATTCAATCGTAATGTCCACATTGGACACTGCCGCATTGATTTCACGCTCATCGTCCGGGTTGACGTGATTCTGCGTAAAATATACCGCCATTGCACGGTACATTGCGCCTGTATCCACATAAATATAATTCATCTTTGCCGCCAAAAGCTTGGCAATCGTACTTTTTCCTGCACCAGCAGGTCCGTCAATCGCTATTGATACTGCCATTTTTTCTCCATTCCATTACATTTATTGTAATATTTTACATTTTATATTTAAAATATTTATAAATTTTTCGTCTTACTGCCATTTATCAAAACTTTTACGATAAATGTGCCGCCGCCGCATAGGCTGTTGACCACGCAATCTGCAAATTAAAACCGCCGGTTACGGCATCCACGTCTAAGACTTCACCCGCAAAATACACACCGGATACCAGCTTTGATTCCATCGTTGCCGGATTGACTTCTTTGACACTCACACCGCCCTGCGTGATAATGGCTTCCTGAAAGCCGCGCAGTCCAGTAAGGGTCAACTTGAAATTCTTTAACAGCGTAACCAGCCGCTGGCGTTCCTGCTTTGTGACCTCGTGGATTTTCTTGTCCGGTGGGATTTTACTTAATTCCACAACCACAGGAATCAGCTTCTTTGGCAATAGCTTATCCAGTGAATTTTTAAAGCTTTTATTCTTTGCTTCTTCAAAATCCCGCAGCACACGCTCATCTAGCTGTGCTTCATCAAGTGCCGGTTTTAAATCTATCGTAAGTAAAAGATTTTTCTGGCGGATAACCTTTGCCGCATAACTGCTGGCACTAAGCACTGTCGGACCGCTCACGCCAAAGTGCGTAAAAAGCATTTCCCCAAAATCTGAGTAAATCTTTTTGCCGGTATCCGGATCTGAAATCGTCACCGCCACATTTTTAAGGCTGAGCCCCTGCAACTCGCGCTCCCATTCTTCTTTTACAATAAACGGCACCAGTGCCGGAAGAATCGGTGTCACTTCGTGTCCCAGTTCTTTTGCAAAACGGTAGCCGTCCCCGGTAGAGCCTGTAGACTGATAAGAATTACCGCCGGTCGCTATAATCAACGCATCGCCCTGTACCATGCTCTTACTGCCTGTCACTGTATCTTTCACCCTCAGCCCTGTAAATCTGCCGTCCTTGTGGCACACCTGCACAACCTCAGTATTTAAATGAACCTCTACCGACAGCTTTTTCATCTCACGCTGTAATGCGCCGATGACATCTGAGGAATGGTCTGATTCCGGGAATACGCGGTTGCCGCGTTCAATTTTAAACGCCAGCCCCAGTTCATCAAAAAAGCCCATTGTATCATAATTGGAAAAGCCGTTGAACGCGCTGTATAAAAACTTGCGATTGGTGACGACACTGTTAAAAATATCCTCGGAATCGCCTGCATTCGTAAAATTACAACGGCCCTTTCCTGTAATAAACAGCTTCTTTCCAAGCTTTTCGTTTTTTTCAAATAAAATAACCTGATTTCCATTTCTTGCCGCCGTAATGGCAGCCATCATGCCGGCTGCACCGCCGCCGGCGATTAAACATTTTTTCATCTTTTTCATTCCTTTGCTGACTAAACAAGGCTATTGTATCATAAAGCGGAAAAGAAACCAACCCTAAACACCACAACTTCCTGCAACATCTATGGATTTATAACGCAAAACAGATTTACGGAAAATGTGTACTGCCCCGTACTATCCGTAAATCTGTTTAATCTCCTCAAAATGTTCTTTTGTAATCAGCGCATCTTTTTGTGTTCCTTTGAATTTGACAACATACGTCCACCTGCCATACGGCTCAATGGATTTAATTTTTGAAACATTAATCAGATACGACTTGTGGCTTCTAAGGAAACCTGTGTCCGAAAGCTTTTCTTCCAGCTCGCTGATTGCCATGCTGGTCGTAAACGGTTCTGCATCTGCCGTATAAAGAATCGTGGCATTGTTCTCACGCTCTACAAAAATAATGTCGTCTTTATCAAAAAAACGCACGCTTTCTTTGCCCTTAATCAGGATTTTATCTTTCTCGTGAAGCTTCTCCCGCGCTTTTTCGGACGGTATATCTGCCTTTTTGGGCCCGGACGGTACTTCTGACGGATTCTGATTCTGACAGATATTGATACTGTCCGTGTCACCTATGTTGTCTTTTACACTGCCGCCGTTCTTATTACCGTTGCTATCATTTATATTGTTTACGGCGTCCATATCATTTTTTCTGCCACCCTGATGCTGACTTTCATAACTGCGCTGTATCCGCTCCAGTGTATGCTGAATCCGTTCCATATCAAATGGCTTTACCAGATAGTCAAACGCATACAGTTCAAACGCATTGGACATATACTCCGAATATGCCGTTGCAAAAATGATTTTCGTATCCGGCGCAGACTGTGCAATTACCTTTGCACAGTCTATTCCGCTGCTGCCCTTAATCTCAATATCCATAAACACAACCTCAGGCTGCGTTTCGTGAAAAGCCAGCAGGGCATCTGTCATGCTGTCACATTCGCTGACAACACAAAATGCCGGATTCCGTTCTATGACCCTGCGCAAAATCAAGCGGATATGAGCCTCATCGTCTACAAGCATTACCTTGATTGCCATGTCATTTTCCCTTTCAAATCGTGTGTCTGTTTCTTCTGTGTCTTCTTTTACAAACCGGTTCTGCAAGAATCTCGGATAATACAACTGCCTGTCTTAATACTTCTGTATCCATGCCGCCAGATATTCCCTCAAATCCTGTTTTACCTGCACGTTGCATATCCTGTGCACAGGACATGCCGTCCGGCATGGTATGAACTTCCTGCCGCGGCTGTGCCTGCTGCTGTGTGGATGGCAGCGGCGGAGCAGCAGACTGCCGGTTCCCCGGCTGTCCGCCAAGCTGTCTGACAACCTGTGCGCCTAACTGCCCGCCAAGTTCACTGCCTGCTGCTTTCAGTCTTGCCGCAATCGTCTTTTTTAACTGCTGCTGGCTGCTATAAGACATCTTTTGGTTCATGTGCATCACCCTCTAAAATCTTCTTTGCATTAATGTCTTCTCTTGCGATATTTTCACGCATTTTCGTATCTGCCTTGATATTCTGCATATCATAGTAATCCATGATGCCTAACTTGCCTTCACGCAGTGCGTATGCCAGTGCCTTTGGTACTTCGGCTTCGGCTTCTACAACGTAAGCGCGCATTTCCTGTTCCTTTGCAACCGCCATTGCACGGCGTTCCTCTGCTTTTGCCTGTGCGATATTTTTGTCGGCCTCTGCCTGAAGACTCTGTAAATGTGCACCAATGTTTCGTCCGATGTCGACATCCGCAATGTCGATGGAAAGAATTTCAAATGCAGTTCCCGCATCCAATCCCTTTGATAATACCAGCTTTGAAATATCGTCCGGATTTTCAAGCACTCTCTTGTGTTCTGCTGCCGAACCTACCGTTGTAACAATGCCTTCACCGATACGTGCGATAATCGTTGCTTCACCGGCACCGCCAACCAGACGTTCCAGATTTGTTCTTACGGTGACTCTTGCCTTTACAAGCAGTTCAATACCATCCTTTGCCACGGCTGAAATATTCGGTGTTTCAATCACCTTCGGATTAACGCTCATCTTTACGGCTTCTAAGACATTTCGTCCCGCAAGGTCGATTGCCGCCGCCTTTTCAAACGGTAAATCAATGCCTGCACGTTCTGCAGCAATCAGCGCATCAACAACGCCGTCTACGTTACCGCCTGCAAGGTAATGTGCTTCTAACTGGTTGACCTGCAATGCGATACCAGCTTTGGTTGCCTTAATCAGCGGAAGAATAATTCTTGCCGGGACAACACGTCTTAAACGCATACCAATCAGTGTAAAAATGCCAACCCGCACTCCGGATGCCATCGATGAAATCCACAGTCCCACCGGAACAAACGAGAAAAACATAATCAAAATAAATACTACTACTGCTGCAACAATAATCGGTCCTACCATAACCTTTAACCCCTTTCTGTGTATGCATATTTTCATTTATTAATACAAAATGGCTGCCCATTTGGATTAATCTCTACTCCTGTCTTGCCTTTCTGACCACAAGTGATGAATTGCTGATTTTGTAAATCTCCACCAGTGTGCCTTTTTCTAAAAACGCACCGTCGGAAATCACATCAAACTCTACATCTTCTATCCGTACTTTCCCTGCCGGATGTAAATCCGTGGTTACAACTCCTTTTTTCCCTACAAGATACTGTAAATCCGTAGAACTTATGTAACCTTCTTCTTTATTCATTTTATCATTCAGAATAATCGGTGTCTTTAACCTGCCCTTTGCAAGCAGTGTAACCAGCGTAAATATCAAAACTGCAAGCAGCGATAAAACGACTGCTACGATAATAACAGCTTCCTGCACGCTGTCTGCGATTAAAAACACTCCGGCGACCAGACAGCACCCGCCTAAAATTCCCGGCGCGCCAAAGCCCGGTATAAGGGTTTCAATTCCTACAAAAAGAAAGCCAGCCGCCAGCAGTACAATTCCCAAAATCATAAAACCGTCCATTGCCCTTCTCCTTTCCTTTTCGCTTCTTTTTTTCTTTCTGTTTACAGTATATACAAAACTCACCGAAAGAAAAGACATAATCACGCAATACCGCATCTTTTATCCGCAACTGTCACTTTTTGATATGCAACTGTCATTTTTATTTTGGAAGTGTCACGTCAAATTCTGTTTTTCCCGGTACGGAAGTAACGGTAATCGTGCCTCGATACTGCCCTGCAAGCTTCCGCACCATCCACAGCCCCAGTCCGTGGCCTTCTTCCTTTTTGCTTGAATACCCCTTCTTAAAAATCAGTTCCCGCTTATTTTCCGGTATAACCGGACCGTTATTGTATATAATAAACAAATACTGTTTTTCATTTTCCTGAATACACAGATGTACCTTTTTCTCTCCGTCCATGCCGGACACCGCCGTAAACGCATTGTCGATTAAATTGCCAAGAATCCGGCACACTTCCCACTGCTCCATGGAAAGTGCCGCCAGATCTGACGACACTTCCACAAAAAATGTAATCTGCTGCTTCTGCGCATACTCCATTTTTGCCTGAAGCAGAGCATTGACCGCCGGTTTTTTCGTCCGCAGTGCTTTTCCAATCCGCGCAATGTCCTCATAGAGCGGATGCAGATACCGGTACGCTTCTTCATATTCTTCCAGTTCAAGCAATCCGTAAACGACCTGCATTTCATTTAAGTATTCATGCCGCTGTGCGCGCAGTTTTAAATTAAGATGTTCCAGATTTTTAAAATTTTCCTGTAAATTAACAATATAAAACTTATCCAGTAAAAATGTCGATAAAATAATACTGATATTGCACACCAGTAACATTCCCATAAAAACATAAACCGCAAGCGGCAGTGTTCCATACAGCCCAAGCCCCGCCGCAATCCAGAATACAATACTGATAAAAAACTGGATATACGCCGGAACCTGAATTTTTCTGCGCAGTTTTTTCCATTCCATTAAATATTTTCCTCTTTAATACACCCGATCAGATTTAATTTCTGAAGCTTTTTCTTAGAGTATATCATAGTTACAAATACAATGAAATAGACGCTTAGTACTGAAATTAAAATTGCCTTCCACGGAATATCCAATACCAGCACCTGTACGTTGTTAATCGTTTTGGCAATCCAGACGGATATAAGCACAGACACCGGAATCCCATATAACAGAGCTTTAGAGCCGTACATCAGACACTCAAAATACAGCATTTTGCCAAAACCCTGCTCCGTCATGCCGATGGATTTTAACATGGCAAATTCCCTGCGCCGCAGCATCATATTGGTAGAAATGGTGTTGAATACATTTGCCATGGCTATCAGCGACATCAATACTAAAAATCCGTATGAGAATACTTTTACCACATAAATAATACTTCTGTAGGATTCGTATTCCATTGCCTCATCGACCAGACTATAGCGGAAATACTGACCATTGTCTTTGAGAATTTTCTGCATCTGTTCATACACCGCCATATGGTCTGTCGTCTTAAAATAAGTTATCAGTCCGCCCTGCTGGCACTGCGTTTTTTCCATGAGTTTTTCTGCCATGGTGCGTGAACACAGCATAATATCATTCTGATAGCGCAGGTCGGTCTGCACCGCATACGGCAGCTTATCCACCGTTCTTCCGATATCAAAATCAATATCTGCCGCCTGTTTTTCTTCCTGCTCATTTTCATCTTCCGCAACCGGATAAAAGCATGCCTTTAATGTAAATGCCTGATTTGCAAAAACCGGATAATTCTTTCGTTTTCCGGTCTTTGTATCCGTCACACGGCGGTTGGTGTAGAGCAGATAGACCGGATTTTTTGCATTCATATACGTATCCTTTGATAATCCGTTCTGTTGTAAATATCGTTCATACAAATCATCTGCGATGCCGTATACAAACATCTGAGTTTTTCCATCATTATAGGAAACCGAAGCATTTTCACTTTTCTTGCGCTCTGTTTTGTATTCTTCTGTGAGATATTCGCTGTTTTCGTCCGCTTTGTACCAGAACAACCCCGCAGACAATGTGGTTGAACTTTCTTTTACACCCTGTACCTGTTTTAATTTTTCAATGACCGCTTCTTCTTTTTCACTGTCTGCCAGGAAGCCAGAACGGTAATAAATATCGTATTCCCCAAGCTTATAATTTTCCTCGACCATAAGCACAAGGTATTTGCCAAATGCGCTTGCCGATACAAACATCACGATACTGACAAACAGCGAAAATATCGTAGTGCGGTATCTTTTGCCGCTTCTTTTAAAGTTTTTACGGCTGATTACGCCTTCCACGCCGAACAGCTTCCGGAATATTTTAGAACATCTGACCTTTCTGCGGCTTAACTGAATATCGCCGTTCTGACGGATTGCCTCAATCGCGGACATTCTCGAAATCCGTATCATCGGGATAAACGTTGAAATCAGCACCGTAAATAAAGATACGACTGCTGCCGCCGCAATTGCCGCAGGTGCCGGATACATTTTCATTTCACCGAGGGACACCAGGCTTGCCGCAATGCTTTTCATACTGGCACGCACACCGAAAAGGGTAATGCCGATTCCCGCAACACCCACCAAAATTCCCAGCGGAATTCCTGCAATGCTGACTAAAAATGCCTCGGAAAGCACACATTTACGAAGCTGTGCTTTAGTCGCCCCCACAGAAGAGAGCAGTCCGAACTGCTTTGTCCGTTCATTTAACGAAATGACAAAGGAATTGTAAATTAAAAGCACCGAAGCCCCGACAACCAGTACAATCACAATCACCGCTATCGTCGTAATAAAAGAGTAATAGGAAGAATACACGGATATTCCTGTCAGTCTTAACAGTCCGGGATTGTAGCCGGTTTCATAGGGTGCATCGCTGTACCGTTTTAAAACCGCAAACGTATTCTTCGGATTTTTCACCCGAATGTAAACATCGGCACTTTCAATATTCTTTGTATTTTCATCGTATTTTGTATACACTACATAGCTGCTTGTGCTGCCGACATTAAAACCTGCGTCCTCATACAGACCGACTACCGTATATCCCTGTGTGTCCGCAAGTTCCGGTTCAATCGTATCGCCCACCTTGCAGTCCGCAAGAATACCGCTTGTAATCAAATCACTTGCAACTACAATTTCTTTTGAATTTTCCGCCATTCTGCCTTCTGTAAGCTCCAATGGGAGGCTGATTTCATTTTCATCACTGAATGCCTTGACACTGATCTGATGTCCGTCCTGTTCTTCAATGGTACTGCCGATATTGTACATCAGACGTTCCGATAAAATGTCACTGTCCTGCCTGATTTTTTCCAGCCCTTCCTTTAAATCGACCTGCTCAATCACGCCGTACCAGTTGCCCGATTCTTTGATTTTATAATCCAGCATACTTTTATGCAGGCTGGCGATAAAAACCGTAATTGCCGTAATCAACGCCGCTGACAGCATAATGCCGATAATCGTTACCAGTGTACGCACTTTGTTTTTTACCATTTGCCGGTAAGTCATTTTTAAAAAAATATGATTCTGTCCCATTAGCGGATCACCTCATCTCTTGTGATTCTGCCGTCGGAAATCTCAATAATACGGTCCGCCTGCAGGGCGATGTTTTCATCATGCGTAATGACAACCAGTGTCTGATTGTACTTTTTATTTGACAGCTTTAACAGTTCCATAATTTCATGGCTGTTGGCAGAGTCAAGATTTCCGGTTGGTTCATCCGCTAACAGCAGTGCCGGGTCATTCATCAGTGCACGCCCGATAGAAACTCTCTGCTGCTGCCCGCCGGATAACTGGTTCGGCAGATGATTTTCCCTTCCTTTTAAATGCAACACAGTCAAAAGCTCCTCTAACCGTTCCTCATCGACCTTTCTGCCGTCCATTAACACGGGTAGTGTGATATTTTCCACGACATTCAGCACCGGAATCAGGTTGTAAAACTGATAAATCAGCCCGACCTCCCTGCGCCTGAAAATTGCAAGCTGTGTATCATTTCTTGCATAGACATCATTGCTGTCCACATAGACATGCCCACCATCCGGTCTGTCTACACCGCCAATCAGATGCAGAAGTGTAGACTTTCCCGAACCGGACGGTCCTACAATCGCCACAAACTGCCCGCGCTTCACACTGAAGGACACGTTATCCAATGCCTTAAAGCTGTTTTCTCCTTTTCCGTAAATCTTTGTTAAATTTTCTACTTTCAAAATATCCATTGACTGCCTCCTGTGTTTTAGATTTCAGTCTAAATTGTAGGACAGTCCGGTGACTGTGCCATGACTTTTATATGACAAATCTGTCACTTTTCGTTTAAGGCAGCATTTTATAAAAACAGATTTGAAATTCCGCACCGCCGTTTTTTGCGTTAAATACCTTTATCGTTCCATTCTGCCTGCGAACAATCTCTGCTGCCAGTGAAAGTCCGATACCCACTCCTGTATTTTCCGTTCCTTTGCCACGGTAAAACCGCTCAAACAGGTGTGGTAAATCTTCTTTTTGAATTCCTGTTCCGTTGTCACGCACGATGATTTCCGTGTAAATCGGATTTTCCTGCGCCTCTATCTGGATCTGCCCGCCGGACGGTGTGTGTTCCATGCAGTTTTTCACAATATTTTCCAGCGCTTCTTTTGTCCACTGGAAATCTCCCGTAAAGGATACATTTTCTGCAATATCGTATGTCAAAAGCACCTCTTTTAATTCAAGCTGTACCGCCATGCCCTCAAATACCGTATCTGCCAGCTTTTTTACGGACACCGGTGCATTTTGAAACTGCACGACACCCGCATCGAATTTGGAAAGCTTTAAGAGTATCGTTATGAGTTCTTCGACATGCGAGAGTGCATCGGATAACTTGCCGCTTAAATGCAGGCGTTCTTCATATGTAAGTTTTTCTTCCATTAAAAATGACAAAATAATATTCACGCTGGTCAGCGGTGTCTTTAACTGGTGCGAAATATCCGCCATGGCATTCATCAGATACCGTTTGTCCTGTCCCAGCTGCACCGCCTGTTCGTTTAAACGGATTACCAGCTTGTGAAGCTGATTCTGCAAAATACTTAAATCACCCTCCTGATACTCCTCAAATGCCGTTGTATAATCTCCCCGCAGAACGCGGTCTATCTGCGCATAAATTTCCCGGATTTTCTTTCTGCGCCTGTATTCGCCCTCCGCATGGATTCCCATATATAAAATTCCCGTGGGAAGCACTATCCACCATGCCCGGCTTATCCATGCCGCCAATATTGAAGCTGTAAACACAACACCTTCTGCAATCCATTCACCGTTTCTTTTCATAGACGATACCCCATTCCACGCACCGTCTTAATTAACTCCGGATGGGACGGGTCTTCTTCTATCTTTTCCCGCAGCCGCTTAATATAAACTGTCAGCGTGTTATCATTGACGAATTCGCCTGCCACGTCCCAGATTTCCGAGAGCAGACGGCCTCTTGATAAAACCACACCCTTATTGTTAAAAAATATCAGTAACAGGCGGTATTCGAGTGCTGACAGTGCCAGCTCCTCTCCGTTACGGTATACGATTCCCTTGACCGTATCCACGGTGATACTGCCCTCTTTTAACAGCTTCTGGCTCTTTCCTGTCCGTCTTAACACACTGCGGATTCTTGAAACCAGCTCCCGCGGACGGAACGGCTTATTGATATAGTCATCTGCGCCCATATCCAGTCCCGTCACGACACTGTATTCATCGCCCGATGCCGTAAGGAAAATGACCGCCGCCGGGGATTTTTCCTTTGCCGCCGCACAGACTGCATATCCATTGCCGTCTGCTAACGATATATCAATTAAGAGCAAATCATATTCCCTTGTTTCAAGTTTTTCAATCGCTTCCCGCTGCCCCGCTACCGCTTCTACGATAAAATTTTCATTTTTTAAAAAGCTGCTTAAATAAGCTACAATATCCCTGTCATCTTCAACCAGCAAAATTTTTTCCTGCACGCTTTTTCCGCCTTTCGCACTTTTTACCTCGTTTATATATCTTTTATCATCATAACAGTCCACCGAAAGTTCGTCAAATAATTAACTCTGCTTTTCTTTATGATAAGAACGTGCTATGATAGTTTTGTAATGATTTTTCTCAAGGGGAGGATTTTAAACTATGGCGTTACATATTATGGACGAAGCAAACAGATGCCTTCAGTGTAAGGTTCCGCAGTGTCAGAAGGGGTGTCCGATTCACACCAACATTCCGCTGGCAATTCGCCTGTTAAAAGAAAACAAATTAAACGAAGCCGGAAAAATGCTTTTTGAAAACAATCCGCTGACAACCGTGTGCAGTCTTGTCTGCAACCATGAAAATCAGTGTGAGGGGCACTGCATCAGAGGATCAAAGAGTCTCCGGTTCACATCAGCAGCATTGAAAATTATATTTCCACAACCTATGCCAACCAGATGACCAACGGTCCTGCTAAATCCAACGGCATGCGCGTTGCCATTATCGGTTCCGGTCCTGCCGGTATTACGATTGCGATTATTCTTGCACGATACGGCTATCAGGTTACTATTTTTGAAGGAAAGGACAAGATTGGCGGTGTATTACGCTACGGCATCCCGGAATTTCGTCTGCCAAAGAGCGTCTTAGACGATATTGAATACCGCCATCTTGAATTAAAGGGCATTAAAATCCGCCCGAATACGACAATCGGCGGTGCTATCGGCATTGACGATTTATTCCGTGACGGCTATAAGGCAATTTTCGTCGGTACGGGTGTATGGAAGCCGAATACCCTGCATATTAAAGGTGAAACCTTTGGCAATGTCCACTTCGGTATCAATTACTTAAACAATCCTGACAGCTACCGCTTAGGCAAGCGTGTCATCGTCATCGGTGCCGGAAATGCCGCTATGGATGTGGCAAGAACCGCTATCCGCAAGGGTGTGGAGCATTTAACCTGCTTTTCTATCACAAAAGAGGTCGCCGCCAGCCACTATGAATTCAGCTATGCCCAGTTAGAGGGTGTCCAGTTTGAATACAATAAGCGTCCGGTTGAAATTAAGGATAACGGTGTTATCTTTATTGATGTTATTGAAAATGAAGATGGTACCTTTACAGATGTTGAAGGCACTGAAAAGCTTTACGAAGCCGACAGCACGATTATTTCTATCAGTCAGGGACCACAGAACCGTATTGTCAATACCACTGAAGGCTTAAAATCCACTGCCAGAGGTCTTTTGGATGCCGATGAAACCGGTCACACTTCAAGACCGGGGATCTTTGCTTCCGGTGACGTTGTAAACGGTGCACGTACTGTTGTTGAAGCTGTTGCCCACAGCAAGATCGTAGCAGAGTCCATGCATGAATATATGCAGAGCCTGCCAAAGGACTGATAATATATCAGGTACTATAACCGTCAATTGCTTGCTCTCTATCCGATTCACAGTCGGAAAAAGAGCAGCCGATTGACGATTAAACGGTGTCCGGTATTCCTGCCGGACACTTTTTACATTATGGAAATTTGTATCCCCCGTCCTATTCTTTCTATCTTTTTTCCTAGAATTCCCTTTTATCCTATCCCTTTATAACCACATACTTTTGCACTGCATTATGGTAAAATTTCATTGTATTTCTATTTTTAGGAGGAAAGGAAAATTATGAAACACAATTTTAAGAAAATTCTGTGTGTACTGCTTGCCTGTCTTATGGTGATTCCGTTCTGTACAGAATTTGCAAAGCTTCCGCAGATTTGGGCAGCTTCGTCCGACATCGTGGACATTCCCGATGTCAATATGAAAGCCGCTTTAAACAGCGCTTTAAACGTTGAAGATTCTTCTGCCGATATTACAAAGGAACAGCTTGAATCGCTCACTGCTTTAAAATTAACAGATTCTGATGACACACACATTACCGACTACACAGGTCTTGAGTACTGTGTGAATCTGAAAACCTTACGGATTACCGATTCCGAACTTACGGTACTGCCGGATATTACGGCATTAACAAAACTGCACTTTCTGGATTTAAGTGACTGCTACAACCTGACAGATATTTCTAAAATTCCGGTAACGGATACTTTAAATGATGTAGAACTCGAAAAATGCACATCTGTAAATGATATCAGCCCGTTAAAAGCAGTTCCGTCTATCACAAGACTTTGTCTGGACGGTGTTAAAATCACCGATAAAAACGCTGATTCTAATGTGGACACAATTTCAAGCCTTACGAATCTGAAATATCTGGATTTAGCATACGCTTATGTAACAGACGAGTATTCTTCAATGTTTGATTCGCTTACAAAGCTTGAAACCTTAATTCTGGCATATAACCGTTTTTCAAATGTTGATTTCCTGTTGTCACACAACGGTACTTTAAAGGAACTGACACTTTACGGCTGTCCAGTTGCCAATGACATGACCGACACACTCGGACAAATGACCAGCTTAAAAACACTGGGTATCAGCTCTACAAATATTATGGACTACCGCTTTATGTCCCGTCTGCCGCATTTAACCAACTGGCCTATCCGTATGGCAGAAGGAAGTGATTCCTTCCCGACCAGACCATACACTAAAATTGTAAAGGAATTTCTGCCATATACACAGGAAACCTGTGTAATTGACAACCCGGTTATCAATATTGACGGCACACCTGTCGCTCCGGTTGAAGCAGACGGGTACACTTTTGATGCGTCATCCAATCAGATTATACTGGATACAACACTTGTGGACAGCGGTTCCCACTTATATTATTATATTAACTATCATTTTACTATTACCACGCCTGCGGGATATGACATTGTTATGCACCCGCTTGTTTCCGTTTATGTCAGCAAAACAAGTGCACCGGATCCTATTAAGCTTTTCACCCAGCCGAAATCCTTTAAGGGAATTACCGGCAGCAGTTATTCTTTAAATGTTGCTGTACAGGGAACGGGCGGTTCTAATCAATATCAGTGGTATAAAGACGGTACGGCTCTTACCGGTGAAACTTCATCTACACTGAATTTCTCTGCACTTGCCGAAAGTGATGCCGGAGATTACACTGTTGTCGTTTCTAACGGTGTAAGCAGCGTCACAAGCGACACCGCAACCGTTACGGTTATGCCTAGACTTCAGATTTCCGCACAGCCTGCTTCTCTTTCACTGACAGAGGGGGAGAGTGGAGAACTCTCTGTTACGGCTTCCGGCTACGGAACATTATCTTATCAGTGGTTTAAAAACGGTTCTGCCATAACCAATGCAACGGCTTCTTCTATCCGCTTTGATAATATTTCAGGCAATGATGCGGGAAGCTACTATGTCGTTGTATATGATGACAACAGTTCTACCATGAGCAGCGCTGCAAATATAACCGTTACTACAAAACCAACACAGCCGGTTACAAAGCCAACCGAAACCGCTACGACAGAAGCGGCTACGACTCAGCCTGTTACGAAGCCGGCTGAAAATGCTACAACGGAAGCGGCTACGACTCAGCCTGTTACGAAGCCGACTGAAAATGCTACAACGGAAGCGGCTACGACTCAGCCTGCTACAAAACCGGCTCAACCTGCTACAACAGCGGCTGTCCAGCCTGCAACTTCTACCAAAACAACAACAGCCACAAAAACTGCCGCTGCTTCAACAGATACTGCGACACAAAACAACACACAGGAACCGGCTACCGGTGATACAACATCTGTCGCTGTCTACGGACTTCTTCTTTTTGCCGCTGTTCTTGGCTGTGTAACACTGCTGATTACAAACAAAAAGAAAATGGATAAATAAATACATACAACAGTTATAACCGTTGTATTGACACAAAAAACAAATGACATAAAAATAAGATAAAATAAAAAATATCCCGGCTTTGCAGTCTGCCTAAGCCGGGATATTTTTACTATGCATACAGTTTGAATTTTCTTACCAGTGTATCCAGTTCTTCTGCCTTGGCGGATAACTGTTCGCTGATTGCCGCACTTTCTTCTGATGAAGAAGCCGTATTCTGTACTGCCGCCGATAACTGGTCGATTCCCTGATTGACCTGTTCTAAGGCAGATGCCTGATTGACGGCTGTTTCATTAATCTGATGTGCCACATCTGCAAAGGTGTTCATGCTCGCAATTACTCTGTCAAAAGACTTGGAAACGGTTTCCGTAACTGCATTGCCTTTTTCAATTTCCTGAACGGTTTTGCTGATTAATTCCTTGGTTTCTGCCGCAGAATCCGCACTGTCTGCCGCCAGCTTACCAATCTGGTCTGCAACAACCGCAAAGCCTTTTCCGGCTTCTCCGGCTCTTGCTGCTTCAATTGAAGCATTTAATGAAAGCAGATTTGTCTGTGAGGCAATATTTTCTATTGTTACAATAATATTATCGATTTCGCTGGAGATTTCATAAATGCGGCGCATTTCATCGGTCAATTCTTTCATTTTTTCCTTTTCCTGCTCTGCATCTGAAACGGTCTTTTGAATATCATCATATGCCTGCTGCGTTTCCCTGGCACTTTCCGTTGCCATATTGGCTACCGAAGTCACTGTAGCATCTAACTGCTGGATTGCACTTGCCTGATCAGTTGCGCCCTCTGCAAGTGCCTGCGAAGACTGGGATATACCGTTTGCCCCTTCTTCAACCTCATCCGCACTTGTCTGGATATTCGTCAGAGTACTGTTAAAACGCTTTAAGATATGTACAAAAGACTCTTTAATACTTGCAAAATCACCGAGGAAATCTGTAATTTCATCGCTGTCCTCTGTCAAATCTCCGGTTGCCATACGCTGTAAGATTGCTGAAATCTCATTTACATAATCGGAGAGATTTTTCGTTGTACCGCGCAGTGCATCCGCAAGTTGTCCGATTTCATCATCGGATTCATAGGTAATCCGTTCTCCGACAGACATATCTCCGCTGTACATGATTTTGGCAGCTTCTGTAATCTCCTGTACCGGTTCTACAATAGCACCGGCCATCTTGCGTGTAACATGCAGTCCAAATACCACGCCTGCGATAAGCAGTAAAATACCTGCCACGGTCATTCCGACACCAGTATATTTTGACATCGTATAATAATTAACCGCAGTCTTATCAATCGAGTTTTCCAGCTGTTCAGAAAGGCTTTTAATGTCATTTACAATCGGCAGATATGTATTATTATTTAATTCAACCGCCTCGCTGTAACGACCTGCCTTAATCTGTGTCATTAACGTGCTTCTGACCTTTTCGCCTTCATCAATCTTTGACGCTATCTGATTTAACAGCGCTGTACTTTCTGTATTCATCTTCCGGTTCTGCATCTGCTGTACAGAATCTGTAATCAGACTGACATCTTCTGTGACGGTCTTTTCAAAATTCACATAGCTGTTCCCAACCTGTGATGAATCCTCAGTCAGAATTCTGTTTATCGCACGCTGTAAATCCGTAATGCCGTAGCGCACTTTGCCTACACTGTCAATATTGGCAAGCGGACCGTTAAAAATACCGCTTACATTTCCCTTTACAATATTTAATCCCACAAGTAACAGTACCGCTATCACTGCCGCTGTTGCAATAATAATGCCATGGGATATAAATAATTTTTTCTTTAGTGATAAGTTTTTGTTTCTTTCATTTTGTTCCATTCTCGTTCTGCCTCCTTGTTTATGTTAGGTACCGATTTTACTATACTTTTTTCCTGTATTCAAGGTGTCATGGGTATTTTTTCCTAAGAAAATTGTATTTTTTGTGTATTTCTATATGATATGAAAGCGCACAACCTGCAAAAAGGGAGATTCTTTTGAATCTCCCTTTATAAGCTAACTCAACAATGATATCCAATGATATCCACTGCTGAATCCGACATCAGATTATTATACCGGATATGTCTTATTTTCTGTATCAGCAGCCTTTGGGTCAACCTTTGTCTGCTGCGCTTCTCTGTACTTAAAGAATTCTTCAGCAACTGCCGGGAATAATGCGTATGACAATACGTCTTCATCCTGCTGCTTGTACTTCTGAACAACCGGACTGTTTTTGAAGCCTTCTAACTGTGGCTTGATCAAATCAGCCGGACGGCACGTAATCGGCTCTGTATCACCGATTGCCTTCTTCTGTACTTCTTTATTAAACGGCTTAACGGTACGTCCGAATTCACCTGCAAGAACCTTCTTGGATTCTTTTGTAATCATCTTGTAACGTTCACCCTGTAATACATTTAATACAGCCTGTGTACCGACAATCTGTGATGACGGTGTAACCAGAGGCGGTTCACCATAATCCTTACGAACTCTCGGAATTTCTTCAAGCACAGCCTGATACTTGTCTTCTGCACCTGCATCCTTTAACTGGGATACAAGATTTGATAACATACCACCCGGTACCTGATATAAGAGTGTCTTGATATTTACGCCGAGAACCTTTGTATTCATCAGACCTGTCTTTAATGCTTCCTCTCTCATCGGACGGAAGTATTCAGCGATTTCAGCCAGCAGATTCTGGTCAAGTCCTGTATCATACGGTGTGCCCTTAAAGGTTTCTACCATAACTTCTGTTGCAGGCTGGCTTGTACCCATTGAGAACGGTGACATTGCTGTATCAATAACATCTGCACCGGCTTCTACTGCCTTTAAATAGGTCATGGAAGCAACACCGGATGTATAATGTGTATGCATCTGAATCGGCAGTGAAGAACCTTCCTTTAATGCCTGTACGAGTTCTGTTGCTTTATATGGAAGTAAAAGACCTGCCATATCCTTGATACAGATAGAGTCTGCACCCATATCTTCAATCTTCTTTGCTGTTTCTTTCCAATAATCCAGTGTATAGGCATCACCGATTGTATAAGAAAGTGCAATCTGTGCATGTCCTTTTTCTCTCTTAGCTGCCTTTACTGCTGTTTCAAGATTTCTTAAATCGTTAAAGCAGTCGAAAATACGGATAATATCAATACCGTTTGCAATAGACTTCTGTACGAAATATTCTACTACATCATCTGCATAATGATTGTATCCGAGGATATTCTGTCCTCTGAATAACATCTGTAATTTTGTATTTTTAAAACCATCTCTTAACTTACGAAGTCTTTCCCATGGGTCTTCTTTTAAGAATCTAAGAGATGCATCGAATGTAGCACCACCCCAGCACTCTACTGAATGATATCCGACTTTATCCATCTTATCGACAATCGGAAGCATCTGCTCTGTTGTCATTCTTGTAGCAATTAAGGACTGATGTGCATCACGCAATACGGTCTCAGTAATTTTTAAAGGTTTTTTCACCTGTTCTGCCATCTTTATATCCTCCATTAATATCTATTTTACATTACACCAAACATCGCCATAAACGTACCTGCGGCAACTGCAGTACCGATAACACCGGCTACGTTTGGTCCCATCGCATGCATTAACAGGAAGTTGGACGGATCTGCTTCCGTGCCGACCTTCTGTGATACTCGTGCTGCCATTGGAACGGCTGATACGCCGGCTGAACCAATCAGCGGATTTACCTTGCCATGTGTTGCCTTGCACATAATCTTACCAAACAGTACACCGGCTGCCGTACCAAATGCAAACGCAACCAGACCTAATGCAACAATCTTTAAAGTATCAAGATTTAAAAATGCCTCTGCACTTGTTGTTGCACCGACAGATGTACCAAGAATAATAACAACGATGTACATCAATGCATTTGATGCTGTTTCTGTAAGCTGCTTTACAACACCGCTCTCTTTAAAGAGATTACCTAACATCAGCATACCAACGAGTGGAGCTGTTGTCGGAAGAATCATAACAACAACAATCGTTACAACGATTGGGAACAGAATCTTTTCCAGTTTGGATACAGGACGTAACTGTTCCATTTTAATCTTTCTTTCATCTTCTGTTGTTAAAAGCTTCATAATCGGTGGCTGGATAATCGGAACCAGTGACATATAGGAATATGCTGCCACCGCAATCGGTCCCATATATTTTGTCTGTCCTAATTTACCGGCAAGGAAGATAGATGTCGGTCCATCGGCACCACCGATAATAGAAATCGCTGCTGCTGCCTTATCCGGGAATCCCATAAAGATTGCCAGAATATATGCAGCGAAAATACCGAACTGCGCTGCCGCACCAAGCAGAAAGCTCTTTGGATTGGCAATCAGCGGTCCGAAATCTGTCATTGCACCAACACCAAGGAAAATCAAGGACGGTAAAATACTCCATTCATCCAGTAAATAGAAGTAATGCAGTAAACCACCCACACCATTGCTGGAATCCTCAATGGAAAGCATGATGTCCGGATAAAGATTGACAAGAAGCATACCAAAGGAAATCGGTACAAGAAGCAGAGGTTCGTATCCTTTTTTTATTGCTAAGTACAGGAAAATCAACGCAACAACAACCATGAGGTAATTGCCCCATGAAAGCCCGAAAAATGCGGTCTGCTGTACGAGGTTTCCCAATGTTTCTATAATATAACTCATTTTTTAACCTCCCGTTTCAATGATTCTGATAAAGAACTTAGTTCATGGAAACTAATACTTTACCTGTTTCAACGGAATCACCAACGGCACATTCTACTGTTGCAACAGTACCGTCCTGTGGTGCACAGATTTCATTTTCCATCTTCATGGCTTCAAGAACAACAAGTACATCACCCTTCTTTACAGCAGAGCCTGCTGCAACCGGTGTCTTTAAAATCTTACCCTGCATTGGAGCAGTTACCTTTACTGCACCCTGTGCGCCAGCCGGTGCTGCTTTCTTTGCTGCCTTCGGTGCAGCCTTTGCTGCCGGTGCTGCTGCGCTTCCTGTTCCTTCTTCTACTGTAACATCATATACATTCCCATTCACTGTGATCGTATAATTTTTCATTGTTTCCTCCGTTCCACCGCGGTCTGCGGCTGATTGATTATCAAATATTTTAATTTTATTTCCAGTTATTCTGTCTGCCGACTTTTCTGATGGAACGAACTACCAGTCCATCTGCCGCAGTACCTTCTGATGCAGCAATCGCCGCCGTAATAACAGCAACCAGTTCGCAGTCATCTTCTTCCTCGTCTTCCGGTTCTTCAACAACC
>OKSP01000546.1_pt1 | contig 21056 bp, 16 predicted proteins | sample 2434041 | NCBI WGS metagenome assembly OKSP01 (sample SAMEA3879593, study PRJEB24766) | human gut metagenome | biome: human-associated habitat; feature: feces | place: USA | collected 1985/1987
CGTGATATGATGACGCTTGCAGATTGTGACGGATTTTTAGCAGGGCTTTCTCAGGTTAGTTATGCAGTCAGATTTCAAAAATTGAGCTATGAAAAACAGTTTGAGGATTTGGTAATTGTAAATAAGGGAATTAACGAACATACAAATCGTAATTGCCCTAAATAGGAGAAAATATGTTAAAAAAATTAAATTACATTTTTGAAAAAAAAGATAAGGTAAAAATGTTATTTATTTTATTAGGAGTGATTCTGGGGAGTTTCCTGGAACTGATGGGAGTAGCAATTTTTTCACCGTTTGTAAACGTTTTGATGAATCCAGATATGATACGGGAAAAATGGTATTTAAAATGGAGTTATAATCTATGTAATTTTAAAGATTCCAATACCTTTTTAGCAGGATTGACAGGATTGATTATTTTTATATATGTGTTTAAAAATGTATTTCTTGCCTTGCAAAAAAACTGGATTTATAAATTTTCATATGGAATTCAATTAAAAATTTCAACAAGATTGTTAAAAACATATGTTCGTGAGCCTTACACATTTCATCTGAATCATAATATTGCAGTTCTTCAAAGAAGTTTGCAGGAAGATACGGATCATTTTACAAAAGGTATTATTCATGTAATGGAGTTAATTGCTGAAATTGCAGTTTGTGGAACATTGGGAATTTATTTGTTTATGGTAAGCCAATCAATTGCGGTTACAGTAGTTGTGTTGCTTTTGATTAGTCTGGTAGTTTTTACATCTCTTTCCAGAAAATTTTCTAAAAATCTTGGAAAACAATGTCAGCAATATAAGTCAAATTTATACCAGTGGGTAAATCAGTCTTTAGGAGGGATTAAAGAATTAAAAATTTTAAACCGTGAAGAATATTTTATCAATGCTTATGAGGATAATTACAAAAAATATGTTCATGGTTTAAGAATAAATCGTCTGATTGCAACACTGCCGAAATACTTTGTAGAAGCAGTCTGTATGACAGGGCTTTTACTTGCTGTTTTGATCAAAATGTTCTGGGGACAAAAGGACGATTTTACAACCTTTATCCCGCAGCTTTCCGTGTTTGCGGTGGCTGCTTTCCGGCTGCTTCCTTCTGTTGGAAAGATCAATGAGCATGTGGCAGATATTCTTTATTCCCTGCCGTCATTGGATCTGATCTATCATGATTTAAAGGCGATTGAAGAAGAGCCGGAAATCAAACAGAAAGAAGAGCTGGAATGGCAGTTTGAAAAAAAAATTTCCGTGAAGAAGGTCTGCTATCATTACCCGGACAGCGAGGACATGGTAATTGATAATGCTTCTTTTGAAATTCCCAAAGGAAAAACGGTTGCATTTATCGGACCTTCCGGAGCGGGGAAGACAACAATGGTAGACATTATATTGGGGCTTTTGCAGCCCCAGTACGGTAGAGTTTATGCGGATGATCTCAATATACATAAGCATTCTTATGTATGGCAGAAGGAAATTGGATATATTCCGCAGGTTATTTATTTGTCGGATGACACAATCCGGAATAATATTGCTTTTGGCGTCGATAAAGAGCAGATTGACGAACAGGCGATTGAGAATGCGCTGCGCAGGGCGCAGCTTTATGAATTTGTAGAGAATCTTCCGGAGGGACTTGATACGGTAGTCGGAGATCGGGGAGTGCGGTTATCGGGCGGACAGCGTCAGAGGATCGGAATTGCTAGGGCGCTGTATCATGATCCGGAAGTACTTGTTCTGGATGAAGCTACTTCGGCGTTGGATAATGAGACAGAAGCGGCAGTGATGGAGGCAATCGACCATTTGCAGGGGACGAAGACGATTCTGATCATTGCGCACAGGCTGACAACGATCCGGAATGTGGACATGATTTATGAGGTTTTCGGTGGAAAAGTGACGCTGAAAGAAAAAGAGGATGTATTTCCGGATATGAAAAAAGAAGGACAGGTTGAAGAATGAAGATTGTTTTTGTAGTGCCGGATATGGCGGGCGGCGGATCTGAGAGAGTTATTTCTCTTTTGGCAAATGAGTTTGTAAAGCGTGGAATTGATACTGCCATTTTGTCTTTTGCAGGAAGCCAGCAGGCATATCCGTTGGATCCGCAAGTGGAAACAATAAGCGCAGGAGAGGCATCAGGCGGAAGCCTGAAGGTGCGGATAAAGCGGCTTCGTGCGATGAGGCAGTATTTTAAGAAAAACAAGGATTGTTATATTTTTTCTTTCAGTACTTATGGAACGGGATTTGTTGTTTTATCAACATTGTTTATGAAGTGTAGAATGCTTGTTTCAGAGCGGATCGATCCAAGATCCTGCGACCATAAAGCGTATCGGGATTTTTTTTACCGTTTTGCGTATCGGCTCGTGTGCCAGACAGAAGAAGCGGTTACCTGTTTTCCGAAACAAATCCGGAAGAAGGCATGTGTGATCGGGAATCCGCTGGATGCTTCTGTACCGATGCCGTTTGAAGGAGAAAGGCGCAAAAGTATTTCGACAGTAGGGAGGCTGGAAGAACAGAAAAATCATCATCTGCTGATAGAAGCATTTTCGATTTTTTCAGAGAAATTTCCGGAATACACCTTGGATATTTACGGCAAAGGCATTTTAGAAAAACAGTTAAAGGAATTTGCCAAAGAAAAAGGATTGGAGAGGAAGGTCATTTTTCATGGGTTTTGCAGCAATGCCCGGGAGGAAATCAGAGACAGCGCCATGTTTGTGCTTTCCTCAGATTATGAGGGAATCTCTAATTCCATGCTGGAAGCGCTTGCCATGGGAATTCCGGTAATTTCAACGGACTGTCCGATTGGCGGAAGTAGGACGAATATAAAAGACGGAATCAATGGGCTTCTGGTTCCGATGAAAGATGCTGAAGCATTGGCGGATGCAATGGAGCGGGTAGCAGGGGATCGGGGACTGGCAGAAAAAATGTCGTTGAATGCGCGTAAAATACGTCAGGAATGTACAGTGGAAAAAGTAGCAGATCAGTTTTTAAAAGTAGCGGAAAGAGGAGCTTGAGGGAATGAAAGTATTGTATATGTCCCATAGATATCATACAAACCAGAACACCATTATGAAGGGGTGGAAAGAAAATGGACATGAGGTGTGTTTTATCAGTCAGTATGAAGGAAAAATAGAAGATCATACATGGGTAAAACCGGTTATTATGGGATATGGAAAGCTTTTTCAGCTCATTGATAAGTTTTATGTGAATGTGCTTTTTCGGAAACGCCCGTTTGCAATGGATATGCGTCTGAAATGCGGGTGGCCGCCAATTTTTAAAGCAGCGAAAGAAATTAAAGAATTTCAGCCCGATGTGGCGATTTTGCGTGAGCGTTCCATATATTGTATTTGCCTGAATGCGATCTGCAGACATTATAAAATTCCAACGATCCTTTATAATTTAAGTCCCGTGTGGGATTATAAGTTTAAGGATGATCTGGCCCATAGGATTGTCTGGAAGCTTACGCCGCATTTCAGGATGACCCCAGTGGATGTGATTGGAACAAGTTATGAGGGAAAGAAAAAGGATAAGGACAGCTTCTGGGCGCCCTTTTTGATGGAGCCGCAGATGCCTCCGGAGAAAAAAATATATTTTCAGAATGACAGGATAAATGTGTTTTGTATCGGGAAATATCAGGATCGAAAGAATCTCTGGATGATGATTTATGCGATCGAGAAGCTGGGCAAAAAATATCCTCTTCATCTTACGATAGCAGGAGAATTATCCAATCATTTTCATCAGGAATATTATGATAAGATTACGGCGTATGTAAAAGAAAAAGGTTTGGAAGATCAGGTAACCTTTTATTGTAATTTGGATAAAAAGCGGGTAATGGAAGAGTATTCCAAAGCAGATCTTTATGTGATTCCTAGCACGGGAGAGCCTGCTTCGATTACCGTGATAGAGGGAATGGCATTTTCAATTCCGGTTATCAGCGGAAGCGATAATGGAAGCGCAAACTATATTGTTGAAGGAAAAACAGGGTATGTGTTTCAGGACTGCGATCAGGGGGATTTGGAAGAAAAGATGGATCTGATTTTACGGGATAAGGATATTTTGAAAGAGATGGGAAAGGCAGCTTATGCGCATGTAAAAGAAAACTTTCAGTTTGACAGATATTTTGGGGTAGTAGAAGAAATCAGAAGACTGCAGGAGAAAAAGTAAAGGCTCATGAAAGACAAAAAGCTGTTGAAAGATTGTTTTATATATACCTTTTTATTTGGAATTGCAGCGCATGCATATGGATTTTTCAATTTTACAATTTCACATGATTCTTTAGAAGCGCTTTATTCGGGAGCTGCTGAAACGGAATGGAAAATTTCAATTGGCAGGGTTTTTGTCCCGGCATACAGATGGCTGACAAGGGGATTTTTGACCTCTCCGTGGATGATAGGACTTCTGGCAATGGTATGGATCGCACTGGCAGTATATTTGCTGTTGCGTCTCTTTGAAAAAGAGGATGTAGGCTTTACGGTACTGGCTGCCGGCATCATGACAGTAAATCCGATCGTAACTGCATTAACGGCAACATTTCTTCATGATCTGGATGTAGATATGTTTGCGTTATTTTTGATGACTGCGGCAGTATATTTGTGGAAAAAGTCCCGTTGGGGTGTATTGGCGGGTATCCCTATGATCGCAGTGGGACTTGGACTTTATCAGAGTTATTTATCAGTTGCGATTGCCCTTATTATGATTGTTTGCATGATGTGGCTTCTTAATGGAGAAAATGCAGGAACTGTTTTGAAAAAAGGATTGTCTGGAATGATAATGCTGATTGCCGGCGGCGGGGTATATTTGATTTCCATGAGGGCAATCTGCGGCGGAATGGGAATTGCGGTCAGCGACAGCTATAACAGTATTTCCAGACTGGGAGCAGCGGGAACTTCTGCGGCAGATATGTTCTGGTATGTTGTAAAGGCATATTACTATTGGCTGATGTATTTTCTGAATCCTGCAAGTGTGGGACAGCCATGGGCAGCAGCTGCGGCAAACATAATTGTATTGCTGTGTCTGGCGGGAATTATATTGACGTCGATTTTCGGTAAAAAAATAAAAACAGCAGAAAAAATCCTTTTGATCATTTTGGGGGGGCACTTCCTCTTGGAATGAATATTTCGGCAGTATTAAGTAAAGGAATGCTGCACGGACTTATGATGTATGGATTTTGTATGATCTATATATTGACGCTTCTGGTCGCGGAATGGAATATAAAAAACAGTTCGGAGAAGCACCGGAAGACGGCAAAATATGCCAGAACAGCAATTATTGCCGGAGTGGCGTTTATAATCTGGAACGGATTTCCGATGGCAAATGCAGCTTATTTGAAAAAGGATCTGGAGCGGCAGCAAACACATTCACTGATGACAAGGGTTGCAGAAAGAATGGAATCGCAAGAGGGATATATTCGCGGCGAAACGACAGTCGCATTTGTGGGGAAAATAGACATGCCGGAGATGCCGGGGTTTGAGGCATTTGAAGGAGACGGAAGAAGCAGCGGAGTGCAGGGACTGACGGCGAATGATCAGATTAAAAATTACAGGGACTATGAGGAATATTTTCAATATGTCCTGAATATTCCAATCGATTTGTGTACGGAGGAGCGGAGGAACGCATTATGGAAAATGCAGGAGGTAAAAGCAATGCCCGTATTTCCGGATGAAGGATGTATGCAGACGGTAGATGGGATATTGGTAGTTAAGATGGGAGAGCGCTATTAAAAGATAAGCAATCGGAATAGGTTGAAAAACAGAAGGGATAAGGGAGATGGGCGGAGTAAAAAGCAAGGAAAATGCGGCGGTTGATTTTGCAAAATTATTTTTTTGTGTCTGTATTTTATTTTTACATTCAGGAGCTTATCATGATGTAGCATATGGGGACTATCTTCAAAAAGCGCTTTTAAGCCTTGCAGTCCCATTTTTCTTTGTGGCATCAGGATATTTTTTGGGAACCCGTATGTGGACGGCGGGAGCAGAAAAATTAGGGGAAATTGTATTCCGGTATGAAAAGCGCCTATTGATTCCGTATATTGCGTTTTTGATCTTAAACAGCTGTTTTTCAGCGTATGATTTATATGTATCAGGGGAGTCCTTTAACTGGACGGTGCTTCGGCTGGTAAGGGCGGCGATTTTTTATCCTCCGGGGGCTTTATGGTATGTATGGGCGAGCCTTACAGGCGTCCTGATTTTTTATATATTGATTAAAAAAACAGGAATCAGGAGAACCTGCATAATCGGATTGGTCTGTTATTGTGCCGGGCTTTTGGGAAATAGCTATTGCTTTCTCCTGAATGGTTTTGGAATACAGCGGGCGGTTGATTTATATCTGAAAATTGCGGTTTCGACTAGAAACGGTCTGTTTGTCGGTTTTCCGTTGATATTGCTTGGAGTAATGCTGGCAAAATACAGGGAGAAATTTACGGAAAAGAAAGCGGTTTATTTGTCGGCGCTTATATTGCTGTTTTCAATCATTCTTATGTTTGGGGAAATTGCGCTGGTATCCGTGCGCAATGCAGGGTATGAAACGGCGTTACTGATATCGTATCCGATAATTGTATCAGCTGTTCTGGTACTGTTATTAAATATCAGATGGAGTCCGATAAATACAGAGAATATGATAGTATTCAGAAAATTGTCAATGGACATTTACTTTGTACATCGGCCGATTTTAACATGTATGAGATATTTTACGGCATGGGCTGAAGTGGAAATTTCTCATATGGAGGAATTTTTTATACTTGCAATATTGAGTGTGGCTGTATGTATGCCGGTAGCGGTTTATCAGAGAAATAAGTATCGGGAGCGCAAAAAGCAGGATGAGAAAAGTTAAATTTACAGAAAGAGCGTGGTGTTTTATGGCGGCAATTTTATCTGTTGCCGCGCTTGGGATGAATTTTGAAAATACCGCAGAAAAGGGAATGGGGTTTCTGGAAAGTGTGCTGACATCGTTTGAAGGCTGGGGAATAGAAGCTTTCCTGCTTACGGCAGGACTGTGGTATTTTTATAATTATGTTTTTCGGAGCTTTAAGTTTCAGAAAGCCTGTGTTGTTTTTGGGAGCTTTTTGGCGTGCCTGATGCTGATGGGGTTGTGCTATGTGAATGCAACCGGAATTGCCCTTATTTTTTTAAATGGCGGTCAGATGATAAAAACCCTGATTGTGCTCATCGGATACGGAGTCTTATTTTATTGTGTTATGGTATGCCTGAAAGAAGCCGTAATAAGGCTGGCGGTGGAACAGGAGGACAGAGGAGAGCCGGCAGACAAAAAAGCCGGATACAGATACTGTTTCAAAATTGCGGCAATCTTATTTGTATGCTGGCTGCCATATTTGATTATTTGTTATCCGGGGACAACACTGTATGATGCGAGGACAATGTTGGAGCAGTACTTTGGCTTATCCCCTATGACGAATCACCATCCATATTTTCAAACTGTTTTGATCGGTATTTTTGTTGAAATCGGCGATATGTTTGGTTCCGGGGCGGCAGGCATGTTTCTTTATGTCCTGATTCAGGAAATTGCTTTTATTGCAGTGCTGACATATCTGTTCGTAAAGCTGAAAAAAGCAGGAATCAGCAGAAAGATAAGGACTGTTTTGCTTGGAATATATGCCCTGCTTCCCGTATTCCCGGTGTATGCAATTTCGGTTGGGAAAAACATGAATTTTTCTATTGTATTGCTGCTGATTACGATTTTTTTGTATGAGCTTGCAGAAAAAGAAGAGGACTTTGTGGCAGGAAAATGGAAGCTGTTTTTTCTGCCGGTACTTCTTGTTTTATTATGCCTTTTCAGAAATGAAGGCATTTGGATTGTGCTTGGCTGTATGCCGGTATTTTTATGGATCGGAAAAAGGCATTGGGAAATATTTGCCGCGATATTTGCCGGCGTGGTTGTTTTTGCGGGAATATGGTTTAAGGGGATTCTCCCGGCAATGGGAGTGGCAGATGGAAGTATTGCGGAAAGTCTTTCGATTCCATTCCTGCAGACTGCAAGAGTGGCGGCATACTATGGAGATGAGGCAACGCCCGAAGAAAAAGCTGCGATTGATGCCGTATTGGAATATGATACGCTGGCAGAACGATATTTGCCGGAGTTTTCAGACCGGGTAAAGGAGCGGTATAATAATGATGCTACAGAGAAGGAAATCAAAGAATATCTTCAGGTATATGTGGCGCAGTTTTTGAAACATCCGGTAACATATATAGATGCATTTTTGAATAAATGTTATGGATATTTCTGGCCGGATGATCCGGGAAGAACGAAAGCGTGGTTTGTGGTAGGGGCGGACGTTTCTTCGCTAGATGAAAAAGGATTTGACCTTTATGCAAGATTTCCGGAGGCGGTAAAGCGCCTGGACGGACTGCTGGAAGCATTTCGGCAGATCCCTTTAATCGGATATACATCGTCAGTCGGATTTTACACATGGTGTACGTTTGTCTGTGCCTTTTTGATAGGGATCAGCAGAAGGAAAAAAATGTTGTGCATATTTATTCCGGCAGCGCTTGTACTTCTTGTATGTGCGGCATCTCCGGTAAATGCGTATTTCAGGTATGAGCTGCCGGTTGTGTTTGCGGTTCCCTATTATGCGGCGGCAGTGATCTGTGTATGGAAAAAGGAGAAGGCATGAAAGAGAAGAAAAGAGGAGCAGTCAGATATATATCAGCGGGAGTAGTTTTGATACTGCTTTTGCTGAATCTGGTATATTGGGGAACAAAAAAGACCGGGTTTTACTGTGATGAATTATATTCATATCATTTTGTTTGTCAGACGGATTATCCCAGCATTAACGGTGACAGAGGAACAGAAGTTTATTTAAATCAGTGGCATGGTTCAGATTATTATATGGACTATTTTACGGTTGATGGAAATGAGGCTTTCGATTTTACGGGGACTTATGAAAGCATTCGTCAGGATGTGCACCCGCCGCTGTATTATCTGTTGTTGGAGGCGGTATGTTCTGTCGCCGGAATGGTTTTCCCCGGGGCATTTACAAAGTGGTGCGGGATTGGGCTGAACATTATTTTTTATATTTTGACGCTGGCGATTTTGTACCTTCTGTCAAAAAAAATCTTGAGGTCAAGGCGCTGGGCAGCAGTGGTATGCGTTTTGTATGGAGCGTGCGCGGGAGCAGTAAGCACAGTTATGTTTATCAGGATGTATATGGTATTTGCTTTTGCATCCATTTTTTTTGTCTGGATCAATTATATGATCTGGGAGCGCCTATGGAAAGAAGAGCGGCAAATGGGGATCAAGCTTTTTGCGGCATTATTTTTCAGCACAGTGTTTGGCATTTTAAACCATTATTATTTTTTGATCTTTGCTTTTTTTGTATGTCTGTTTGTGTGGGGATATGCAGTGATCCGGAAAAAGTTCGAATTTGTGATAAAATATGCCGTTGTAATGGCAGGGGGGATCGGTACAAGCTTTCTTTTATGGCCTCAGATGTATGATAATATTTTTTCGGGTTACAGGGGACGTGAAGCGTTTTTAAGCCTTTCGGTAAGTACGGATTATGCAGGGGCATTGAGGGAGTATTTTCAGATTTTTCTGGGAGAGCTGCTGGGGGGAATTGGAATCGTATTTTTTGCAGTTCTGGTTTGGGGAATTTTAGAAAATATTATAGGATTATTCTGGAATATAAAAAAGGAAAAAACAAAGGAAAGCCTGTGCTGGCATTTGGAAAGGAAAGCCTTCCCGACAAAATTTTCATTTTCTGTGCGTGTGGAAGAACTATATATGCTGCTGACGGCAGCGGCAGTTGTTTTATATGTGCTCCTGATTGCTAAAATAGCACCTTATCGGGAAGATCGCTATATTTTTAATGTATATCCGGCGTCAGTACTTATATTTGTTTTTATGGCGAAAGCATCCGTAGAAAGACTGGAAAATTCAAGCTTTTGGAAGAAGACAGTGCTGGTTTTTATGGGAATGCTGTGCCTGTCCGGTTATATATCTCCGGGCGTAAATTATCTGTATAGGGGAACGGGAGAAAAGCTTGAAATTATGGGAGATATTTCAGCGTATCCGGTTTTTTATGTTTCAGAGAACAGACGATATAGAGTGGCTGGGGACAGTGCATTTTTAGCGCGGGCGGAATATGTATATCCGGTAAAGCCAGAGGATATATCAAGTATCCCTAATGCGTTGGAAGTATTGGAACAGCAGACTGGGAACAGCGATTTTAAAGAATATGTTGTTTATATAGATTCGGAAGTTGAGGAATCGGAGGAAGCTTTGAAAGCAGCGGCCGAAATGCTGGGAACAAAAATACTGGAACCTCTTTTGGATACAGAATACAGCAAAGTGTATCTGTTAAAATAAAACGCTGGAGGTAGTTATGGAAAATAATCTTCTGCTGACAATTTTGACGCCGACATATAACAGGAAAAAGGAATTGTCAAGGCTTTATGACAGCTTAAAAAGACAGACCTGCCCCAATTTTGAATGGGTGGTTGTTGATGACGGAAGTACGGACAAGACAGAGCAGGCGGTAAGACAATGGGAAAAGGACGGGAGTATCTGTGTCCGCTGCATCAGAAAGGAAAACGGAGGCAAGCATACGGCGCTGAATATGGGAATTTCCCAAATCGATTCGGAGCTTACCTTTATAGTGGACAGCGATGACTGGCTGCCGGAAAATGCGGTAGAAACTATTTTGAGGTATCACCAAAAATGGAAGGATGCGGATGGGCTGTGCGGATACAGCTTTTTAAGATTTTATCCGGACGGGAATGTAAATGAGGCTTTTTTCCCAATCAACGAATGTATAGATACATATGTGAATGTAAGGATCAATGGTCATATTGCAGGAGATAAGGCAGAGGTATTTTTTACGGATATTTTAAAAAAATATCCGTTTCCTGTATTCGGAAAAGAAAAGTTTTTGCCGGAAGATCTGGTGTGGGTAAAAATGTCGGGACCATATAAAATGCTGCATATAAATGAATGTGTCTATATCGGGGATTATCTTACGGACGGCCTGACAAAATCAGGGAGGCGGATGAAGCTTCATTCGCCCAGAGGAATGATGTCGAGAGCGTGGGTATACCTGGAAGATCCCTGTGTGAATATTAAAACGAAGCTAAAAATGGCTGTTTTATATGACATATATAAAAATGCAGCAGACCGGCGCCTGATGACAGAAACGGAAAAGAATAGGAGCCATTTTTTGACTGTGATATGTGCGCTTCCGGGAAAAATATTATATAACAGATGGAGGAAAAAATACGGGGAATGAGGGGCAGGAGAGATGGGGACTGCCATGGTGCTTGTAGATTCGGGAATGATAGGATATAATAAGCAGTAGTTTTAAAAGTGAGCATGATTGGTTCATGGATAAGGTGCAGCAGGAGGCACAAGGAGGAAGAAAGATGAGGCTTGTGGTCGCAGGAACAGGTTATGTAGGATTGGTGGCAGGAGTCTGCTTTGCGGAAAAAGGGCATGATGTTACATGTGTGGATGTGGATGAAAATAAAGTAAGGCAGATGGAGGCAGGCGTCTGTCCGATTTATGAAACCGGTCTGGAAGAGCTGATGCAAAAAAATTATGCGGCGGGCAGGCTGCATTATACGACAGACTATGCAGCGGCCTATAAAGATCCGGATGCAATTTTTATTGGTGTGGGAACACCGGAACAGCCGGATGGATCGGCAAATCTAACTTATATTGCGTCCGTATGCAGACAGATTGCAGAAAATGTGGAAAAGGACTGCCTTGTTGTGGTAAAGTCTACTGTTCCGGTAGGGACAAATGATCGGGTAGAGCAGTTTATTCAAGATTTTCTGGTAAGGAAAGAGCTGCATATCGAGGTGGCGTCGAATCCGGAGTTTTTAGCGCAGGGATCGGCGGTGCACGATACTTTGCATGCGGCGAGGATTATCATTGGGACAGAAAGCGCAGAGGCAGAAAAAAAGCTTCGGGAAATTTATGAACCGTTTAATCTTCCGATCGTGTCGATGAACCGTCGTTCTGCTGAAATGACAAAGTATGCCTGCAATGATTTTCTGGCATTGAAGATTTCCTATATGAATGATATTGCAAATTTATGTGAACGGATGGGAGCTAATATCGAAAAGGTAGCCGAGGGAATGAGCTATGACGAGAGGATTGGCAGCAATTTTTTGAAAGCAGGAATCGGATATGGGGGAAGCTGCTTCCCGAAGGATACGAAGGCGCTGCGGTTTCAGGCAGAAAAGGCAGGGTATCGGCTGCGTACAGTGGAAGCGGCAGTGGATGTGAATACGGAGCAGAAGGTCCGCCTGTTTTATAAGGCAAGCAACCGTCTGATCACGTTTGATCATTTGAAGGTGGCAGTGCTGGGGCTTGCATTTAAACCGGGGACAGACGATCTCAGGGAAGCACCGTCATTGGATAATGTGAAGCTGCTTTTACAGGGCGGCGGGGAAATTTATGCCTATGATCCTGTGGCAGAGAGTAATTTCCGCAGAAAATATCCCGAGGGACAGCACGATAAGGGAAGTATTTGTTATGTAGAGAACCCGGCCGACGCATTGAAGGATGCAAATATCTGCTTTATTTTTACGGAATGGAAGCAGATCAGGGAAATGGAACCTCAGATCTTTAAAAAGTATATGCGGACGCCGCTTGTATACGACGGACGTAATGTATTCAGACCGGAAGAAATGGAAGCGGCAGGAGTGGAGTATTACAGCATCGGGAGATAATATATGAAAGTATTGATCACAGGAGCGGCAGGCTTTATCGGCTCTTATCTGGCAAAAAGGCTGTTGGATGAAAAGGCTGCGGTTACGGGAATTGATAATCTGAATGATTATTACGACGTAGATTTGAAGATGGCGAGGCTGGAAATGCTGAGCGATTACGAAGGGTTTGAGTTTTGCAGGGCGGATATTTCGGATGCAGACCGGATGAAAGAAATTTTTGAACAAACATGTCCGGATGTTGTCGTGAATCTTGCGGCTCAGGCAGGTGTGCGCTACTCCATTACAAATCCGGATGAGTATATCCAAAGCAATGTGATCGGATTTTATAATATTCTGGAAGCATGCAGACACTCTTACGACAACGGAAAGAAAGGCGTGTCCCATCTTGTTTTTGCGTCAAGTTCATCCGTATATGGAGCCAACTCTAAAGTGCCCTATAGTACAGAGGATAAGGTGGATAATCCGGTATCCTTATACGCGGCAACCAAAAAATCAAATGAGCTTATGGCGCATGCATACAGCAAATTGTATGGGATCCCGTGTACGGGGCTTCGCTTTTTTACGGTATATGGTCCGATGGGAAGACCGGATATGGCATATTTTGGTTTTACAAATAAAATGGTAGAGGAAAAGTGCATCCAGATTTATAATCATGGGGATATGTACCGGGATTTTACATATATTGATGATATTGTGACAGGACTTGCGGATGTGATAAAAAAGGTGCCGGAAGAAACGGAGTGCGGTGCGAAATATAAAATTTACAACATAGGAAATAACAAGCCTGAAAGCTTAATGTATTTTGTTGAAACGCTGGAGAAATGTCTGATGCGGGCAGGGGTAATAGAGAAACCGGCGGAGAAAGAGTTTTTGCCGATGCAGCCGGGCGACGTATATCAGACTTACGCAGATGTGTCAGAGCTGGAAAAGGATTTTGGCTTTAAGCCGGATACGCCGTTAGAGGAAGGACTGCAGAAGTTTGCGGATTGGTATGCAGAATATTATAAAGGACGAGACTAAAATGAAAAATATTCTAAAAAAAGTCAATGCAAGGGTAATTTCTGCCATGATAATAGCAGGGTGTTTTATCAGCATGATCCCAAACTGGATTCTGGCTTTTTTTGCAAGACCTTCGGGAGATGATTTTGGCTACTCGGCAGCAACTCATCAGGAATGGATACAGACGCATTCATTGGTTGAAGTGATTCGGGCAGGTGTAGAGACGACGCAGGAAATGTGCCAGGCATGGAATGGAGACTGGTTTAGTGTATTCTTTTTTACACTTATGCCAGAAGTTTTTATACCATACAGTTTTTGGGTGGTACCGCTTTTCTGGAGTTTGGCGATGATTGCGGCAGTATGGTATTTATCATATCAGGTTATGACAAAATGGCTTGGAGTGGATAAACTGGTAACCGGTGCGACATCAGCGTTGATACTGCTCATGTCTTATCAATGGGCTCCAAGTTCTGCAATTATGTTGTATTGGTATGTAGGTGTTATACATTATATTATGCCGCATGTTATAGCGCTGTTTATTATTGGCGGTTTGGTAAAGTTTTTGAGAACTGAAAAATATGGATATATTGTTTGGGCATCTATTGGGATGATTGCAGTTGGAGGTAGCAGTTATTATGCATTTTTCCTTGTAATATTTTCTTATTTTTTTATCTTTCTGTATGGGGGATGGAAAAAAAAGAAATTAAAGTGGCTCATAATTCCTGTGGTAGTAGGTGGGAGTGCTTTGCTTTTTCAGGTAACGGCGCCGGGAAATGCGGCAAGAGTAGGGGCAGGAATTGGCTTTACTTTTGAAAAAGCTATAAATACGATAATAGGATCGCTTTTTCAAGGAATTAGAGTAATTGCCGAAAATTTCAGGGAAATGCCCTTAATTATTTTTTTTATTATATTAACAGCGGCTATTTTATGGGTGGGGTTGTCTAAGAGCAAAACAACATTTGAATTTAAATTCCCGCTCCTGTTTGCAGTGTATGTTTATGGGATATATGCGTCAATGTTTACACCGGAAATTTATGCAGAAACAGAAATATCCGGAGGACCTCCGACGATGGAATATCTTACATTTATTTTGTGCAGTGTTTTGTTAATAGGGTATACAGAAGGCTGGATGATACGTAAGATGAGGGAGGCAGGAAAGGTAAAAGGGACAGAAAGCTTTGGACAGCAGATTTTACAGCTGTGTCTTGTACTTATTTCTGCTGCAATTATTGTATGCAGGAATGATATAAAGGAAACACTTTTTTATGAATCTGTTGAGTATATTACAAGTGGACAGGCAGCAGACTTTAAGAAACAGATTGACTCACAGATGAAGATATTATTGGATGATTCGATAAAGGAAGCCTATTTATGCCCAATCAATCCGGAACAGGGGCCTCTGATGCATATGCCTGTAACAGAAGATCCGAATGCCTTTACAAATTGGGCGGTAAAAAATTTTTATGGGAAAGAAAAGGTTGTCATGAAGCAATGATGTCTGGAGAGGAAGAGGGAAAAGGTGAAGGGGAAAAAAGAAAATGTTAAAAAAGTATGGCTGGAAGTAATCAGGTGCGTTGCGGTCGGACTTGTTATTTTTAATCATACAGATGGCTTTTTTTTATATTATGCTAATACAGATAATGCCCTTACTTATCTATATTCTTTGACACTGTCAATTCTTTGCAGGACAGCGGTTCCTCTTTTTTTTATGGTTTCAGGGGCACTTTTGCTTGAAAAGCAGGAAAGTTATCATGAATTATTAAAACATAGGATTTGCAAGATTCTGGCTGTAATTATTTTGTTTTCAGGGATTCAGTATGGAGTGGATATTGCGCGCAACAGGATACATACAGTGTCAATGGCAGGATTTATAAGGGGGATTTTGAGCGGAACAATAGAGGAAACATACTGGTTTTTATATGCATATCTGGGAATATTACTGATACTGCCTGTTATGAGGTGCGTGGTACGGGAAATGAAGAAAAAGGATTTCTTATATCTGATTGCTCTTGCGTTTGTGTTGGAAACCGTGTTGCCAATACTAGGAGATATGCTGAAGACCGAATTTCCTTCTTCCTTGATACAGGGAAATCTGTATATATTTTATATGCTGATTGGTTTTTATCTAATGCATATAGAATGGCAGGAGTCAGATTTGAAAAAAATAATGTTGATGGGAATATGTGCAATAGGTACGGCATTGGCGGCTTCGGCAGCGATAGTTATGTGGGATAGTAATATACTTGGAGAATATAGAGTAGATAGATTGGACATTTTTACACTGGTTTTGGCAGTTTTGATTTTTGCAACGATAAAGGCAGCGGGAGGAATGACAAAAGATTTTCAAAGATGCAGAAACGTATTTCTTCATGTGGGAAAACTTACATTTGGAATTTATCTGACAGAACAACTTGTCCGAACGTTACTGCTTCCGATATACTTGTATTTGACAGAAAAAACAGTTGGTATTATTGCCTGTACAGTTTATGTTCTAGGGACTTATGCTGTAGCAGGTATATTGGTAGAGGGAATGCGGAGATTGCCTGGGTTTAAGAGATTTTTATGAGTGAATTAGCTGAAAATATGAGCATTGTCAAATGAAGATATTTAAAGTATGCTATAAAAGCAGGCTCGATAGATCAAATGGCGTATTGAAAAGATGGTGAAAGATTATGAAGAAGAAAAATGTAATTTTGTATCTGGTTGTACCCTGCTATAACGAGGAAGAAGTTCTGGACAAAACAGCAGCGGTTTTGCAGGAAAAAATGCAGAGATTACAAAAAGAAGGAAAAATTTCCTGCAAAAGCAAGGTGATGTTTGTAAACGACGGAAGCAAAGACCGAACGTGGAAGCTGATTTGCGACTGGACAAAAAAAGACCGGATGTTTGCCGGACTCTGTTTTTCACGAAACTATGGGCATCAGAGTGCTATTTTGGCAGGAATGATGGCGGCGCGGGAAAAAGCGGATGCGGTAGTGACGATTGATGCAGATCTTCAGCAGGATATTGAGGCACTGGACGATTTTCTGAAGTGCTATGAAGATGGCTGCGATATTGTATATGGTGTAAGAAATGACCGGAATACAGACGGGTTTTTCAAAAAAATGACAGCCGGTATTTTTTACAAGCTTATGCATTTGTTGGGCTGCCGGACAATTACAAATCATGCAGATTATCGTTTGATGTCAAAAAGGGCGTTGGATGCGTTGGCAGAATTTAAGGAAACCAATCTGTTTTTAAGGGGGCTGATCCCGACAATGGGGTTTCAGTCCGATATTGTGTATTTTGATGTGAAGGAGCGAGAAGCAGGTCAGTCGAAATATACATTTAAAAAGATGTTTACACTGGCGATGGATGGCATTACATCTATGAGTACAAGACCGTTGGAGTTAATTATTGTTCTTGGTTTTTTAACCTGTCTGGTAAGCGTCGGGATATTCATTTCGTGTATCTGGGACTGGGCACATGGACAGGTTGTTGCAGGTTGGACGACAACGGTGGCATCTACCTGTCTGATTGGAGGAATGATGCTTCTTTCACAGGGAATCATTGGGGAATATATTGGAAAGATTTATATGGAGAGTAAAGGAAGACCGAGATATATTGTGGAATCAATGATTTTGCGGGATGAGGAAGAGGAAAAAGATGAGTGTGAAAATTGATATACATGCGGATGACTTTGGAGAATCCCTACATGCCAGCAAAGACATTCTGGAATGTCTGAAAAAAGGCAAGCTGGACAGTATCAGTGTTCTGGCGAATATGAGCTGTTTTGAAAAGTGTGCTGATATGTATCGGGCAGAGCGGGGGCATTTAAAAAAAGAACCTTTGATTTCAGTTCATCTTAATCTTATGGAGGGAAGATGCCTGTCAGAACCGGAAGTGTTGGGGGGACTGGTTGACGGAAAAGGGCATTTTTGCATTTCATGGGAGAAGTTATTTTTTCAGTCATGGCTTCCGGGGAAAAAGGAATTGAAAAATAAACTGAAAAGAGAAATTTTTTTACAGATAGAGGCGGTAAAAAAGGAATTTCCCGAAATAGACAAACTTCGGATAGACAGCCATCAGCATACCCATATGATTCCGGTAGTAGCAGATGCATTGTTTGAGGTATTAGAAGAAAATCAGTGGGAAACGGAGTATATTCGGAATGCAAAAGAACCCATCGCCCCATTTTTAAAAATGCATTCTCTTTATTCCAGTTATCGTGCAATTAATTTTGTGAAAAATATATTGCTGAATTTTTGCTCGGTTTTATTGGAAAGAAGGATGAAAATAAGAAAAATGCCGCAAATGTATTTGTGGGGACTGATTATGAGCGGACATATGGATGAAGAACGGGTAAAAGCCCTTTTGCCTTCTATGCTTCAAAAAGCAGAAAAGAAAGGGAGAACATTAGAAATTCTGTTTCATCCGGGGCGTGTAATGGAGCAGGAAATTTCAGAAGAATTCAGCCAGAAAGATGCGATTTTATTTCATATTTCAAGAGACAGGGAAATTGAAAAAGAGACAGTCCTGAAACTGGATGTAAATATTTAAAAGAAAGAGGGAGACGGAGAATGGATAAAATAGCGGTATTGATTCCTTGCTATAATGAAGAAAAAACGATTGAGAAGGTGGTTCGCGATGCTAAGGCGGCTCTTCCGGAAGCAATAATTTATGTATATAACAACAATTCGACTGACCGGACAGCGGAATTGGCGAAGAAAGCCGGGGCTGTTGTCCGTAATGAGTACAAGCAGGGAAAAGGAAATGTAATCCGACGGATGTTTCAGGAGATTGATGCGGAATGCTACATTATGGTAGACGGTGATGATACCTATCCAATGGAAAATGCGGGAGAAATGGCAAAGCTGGTATTGGAACGAAATTCAGATATGGTCGTGGGAGACCGGCTTTCTTCTACTTATTTTGAGGAAAATAAGAGACCGTTCCATAATATGGGAAACAGTTTGGTAAGAGCTTCTATCAATGCGCTTTTTAAATCGGATATCAGGGATATTATGACAGGATATAGGGCGTTTTCTTATCGCTTCGTAAAAACATTTCCGGTGCTTTCAAGAGGATTTGAAATTGAAACGGAAATGACAATCCACGCAGTTTATAATAATATGCAGGTGGATAACGTGGTAATTTCTTATCGGGACAGACCGGAAGGAAGCGAGTCTAAGCTGAATACGTATTCAGATGGGTTCAAGGTTCTTGGTACGATTTTCAGAATGTTCCGTCAGTATCGGCCATTTGCTTTTTTTGGGCTTTTGGCGGTGTTTCTGTTTGTGGTGGCAGCAGTGTTCTTTATTCCGGTTGGAATTGAATATGTGGAAACGGGACTGGTTCCTAAGTTCCCGACATTGATCGTATGCGGATTTGCTGCATTAGCGGCGCTTCAGTCGTTATTTGCAGGGTTGATTCTGCATAATCTTGGAGTGAAAGACCGGAGAGACTTTGAATTCCGCCTGCAGATTGTGGAGAACAAGAAATGATGAAAAAATTTATTGCGATTCTGGCGGCAGGATGGCTGCTGGGATTGATTTCTCTGACGCTGGTGTATTTGCTTCCAACAGAAAGAATGGAACAGAATGTCAGAAGTTCTATGGAAGTTTTTTATACGGAAAGTGTCTATCCGCAGCAGGTTCCAGGTTATAAAGCGACTCAGCTGGATAATGAAACAGATGCCATTATGCTGTTGGGCGCGATTTATGATGGGGGGGGTTATTCTGCCATAAAGCAGGCAATGCGCGCTGCAAGAGTGGATATATCGGATATCCCTTCCAAGTGTAATGTATTGATCAAATATGCATGGGAAAATCAGACGCCGGATTCGGTATCTGAATATACGCGATATTGGCATGGATATATGCTGTGGCTGAAGCCGCTGCTTCTGCTGTTTGATTATGCCGACATACGGATGCTGAACATGATGGTTCAGACGTTATTGTTATTTTGGCTGATCAGGGAACTAACGGAGAAAAAGCAGCAAAAACTTGTGGTTCCGTTGGCTTTTGCAGTAATGGTGATCAATCCCGTGGCGGCAGCAATGTCGATGCAGTTTTCCAGTATTTATGACATCGTATTGCTGAGCATGATATTGATTCTGCGCTATCATGAAAAATGGGAAACAGAAGGAAAATATCCATATTTCTTTTTGATATTGGGTATGACAACGGTTTTCTTTGATTTTCTTACATACCCGATGGCAGCGCTTGGAATACCGCTGATTCTGGTACTTATAATGAAGAAGCAGGGATTAAAGCAAGGTATTTACGATGCTGTTGGATATAGCCTTTGTTTTGCGGCGGGATATGCCGGAATGTGGGCAGGAAAGTGGATTATGGCAAGCTTGATTTTAGGAGAAAATGTGCTTGCGGAAGCGATGGGACAGGCAGGAGTACATTCTGGAGCAGCAGTTGTAGATGGTCAGGAACTTTCTCATTTGGGTGTGATTTGGAGAAATGTCAGAGTGCTGATAAAATGGCCGTATGTGTTGGCTATGGCTGGAATGTTTTTTGTGTATATATTCAGGATATTCAAAAACAAAGCGGCGGCATTTCGGAAAGAGACGGTGATCCCGATAGGCCTGGTGTGTCTGATTCCTTTCGGGTGGATTTGGATAACATCTTCCCATGCAGCGTGGTGTTACTGGTATACATATCGGGGAATTTCAGTGGCGGTATTTGGAGTTTTTTCGATATTGTCGATTATTTCCGGCAGGAAGGAGTATGTTAAGTAATGCAATTAAATATGAGGGGATTTATAAAGTCGTATAAAAAACAGCTGATTGCAGCTGTTGAGATATTTTGTATTGTATTAAGTCTGCTTCCATTTGCAAGACCACTGCAGCGCTTTGACTTTTCAGGAAAAGAGCTGGAGCAAAAAGGGGCTATTTTTATTGAAACATTTCCCAATGGAATGCAGAATGGTTATTATATTGATGATTCAATGACGGAGGACGGAATTGGGGCGGCAGAGCTGGAAGAAAATTATTTTATCCGAACGCCCCGCATAGATCTGAAGCGCGGAAGCTATCAGGTTAGGATTTCCTATTCCTCAGGAGGAGAACGAAACGACTATACAAACCGTTCCGAATCCAACCAATATACGGTCAGGATGGGAAGGGAACATACAGATCTTCCATCAGACAGAGAAGAAAATATATTTACATTTGAATCTGAAAGCTTGGTAGAAGGATATCAGCTTACTGTAAATTTTGAAAATGACGGCTATATTTTTGTGAATGAAATTTCTGTAGAGGAAACAAATACATGGAAAATACAGCGGTTTTTAGGCATTTTAGGAATGCTTTTATTCGTTGATATGCTGTTGTTTTTGTATGCAAAAAAGAGATACCTGTTTTCCAAGGAAAACATGACGGCAGTGATCATTTTAGGCG
>OKSP01000547.1_pt1 | contig 21053 bp, 19 predicted proteins | sample 2434041 | NCBI WGS metagenome assembly OKSP01 (sample SAMEA3879593, study PRJEB24766) | human gut metagenome | biome: human-associated habitat; feature: feces | place: USA | collected 1985/1987
TCTGACTAACAAGAATCATATCCGCCCCGCCTATGGCCTTCTCTTTGGTATGCCCGGAATCCCTTGCCTCTATTACGGAAGCGAATGGGGTACAGAAGGCGAAAAAGCGCCGGATAACGACTATGCACTGCGCCCTTGTTTTGACAAGCCGCAGCCAAATGAACTGACGGATTTTATCCGCAGGCTTATATGTCTGCGCCAGACACATGAAGCATTAGGAAATGGAAGTTACCGGAATGTAGTCATTCAAAACCATCAGCTTGTGTTTGAACGAAAAACAGAGACAGAATGCATTTTCGTGGCAATCAACGCATCCGATTCACCTTATACCGCTTATCACGGAGATCTGAGCGGCACAGCCATCGAGCTTTTAAATGAAACAAAGCTTACGCTGGATGGGAAATTGGAACTTCCGCCGTATAGTGTTCAATATGTAAAACTATAACGAATTTGGGACGAAGGCTTTAAAAACCTCCGTCCCAAATTCTATAGATCTAATCTTCTTTTTTCAACACTTTCACAATTTCAGCTATATACATAATATGATAATCTTTATCCGGATAACATACTGCATCGCAAGTTGTATCGATAAAACATTCTGATTTCATTTCCTGTGCATATAATTTTCTGCAGACAAATACGAGATCTGCCTCTTCTACCGCTGTAGTTTTATCTACATAATGCGGATGAAGTCCTGACAGTTCCCATTTATCTCCCACTTCTCTTCCTGAGAAAGAACCACACAGATTCAACGCCTTTCGATATTCTTCCGGAAGAAACGAGATCGTAAACATCTCATTACTATCCACGAATTCTTTTGTATAACGCTGTGGGCGAATATAGGCTGTCACTACATTTTTTCTCCACATGATTCCGACGCCGCCCCAGCTTGCGGTCATTGTATTACTTTTTTCTTCGTCTCCTGCTGTAATCAGCATCCATTCTTTGGAAATCTTCTCAAATGGATTGAAATTTAATGATTCAATTGAAATTTCTTTAAATGCCATGTTTTATTCCTCCTGTCCTGTGAAACCTTGATTTGTTTATAAATTGACTACCTTTTCAAAATGTTGGTAATCTTTCGAATTTTTCCAGTCTCCGCCCCATGTAAACCCATATTTTGTAAAAATCTGGTACGCCGCATCTTCATGTGTGATCATATGCGCAGCTCCTGAATTTCGATCCAAATATTTTTCCATATCTTTATAATATGTTCTGAAGCTTCCGTCACTTCGATAAGCAACATATGGATTTTGCAGCGGATTCAGATCGATCGCATACCCTCTGGCATGATTTGACAGATGATTGGTTCCCGGCACAACACGATAATTAAATGCAGAACTGTTATTTTCTTCTATAGATGCCGTATCCGTCGTCACACCATCTCCCGTCCAATATTTTTCCAGAAGATACATGGATGCAATCTCATACTCCTGCATAAAAAGCTCAGTAAAAATATGTTTGCAGTCTTCCGCAATCTCTGCATTAACGATCAATTCTCCCACTTGTATCTGATGATCATAATTGTAATGAAGGACTTTCAAATAGCGAAGCTCTTCGATTCCAATGTGCTCATTTTCCACATAGGTTTTACCGTTAATCTTCCCGAAAATCTCTTCTCTGATCTCCTCTATCATAAAATAGTCTGACCATCGGTTCGGATCAAGCTTCTCTTTCTCCACGATCGTTCCGGCAAAAAGTCCCTGAACATCCGAAAGATATTCCTGCTCCGCTTCTGATTCCGGAAGCTCTTCTGTCACATTTTTTTCCGTCACATTTTTTTCTGTCTCGGTTTCTCTTATTTCCGCTTTTGACCGCCGAACGCACCCAGTAAAAATTAACGCAGTTCCCACAAGCACGCAAACAAGCAGCCCGGCAATACAATTTCTTCTCTCCATCGTTTAGTTTGCTGCTCCATAAAACTCTATTCCGGCAATACAAGTATCATTCCATGTCGTGCTGGTTCCTCGATAGACATCCTGAATAGTAATATTAATGTCAGATACCGGACAATCTTCGGAAAATTCAATCCAGCATTCTTTTTGCTCATCTGGAAATGTAATCGTCGCTGTCGTTCCTTTGTCTGTTGTAATCTCCAGAGTCTTCGGCCGGTTATTTTTCCAATAATAGTCCGAAGACCTCCAGTTTCCTAATTTCAGAGACATATATTTCACTTTACATTCGCCGCCGAATTGGAACGTCAGACGTTCTCCTGTACCTGTGCCATCAACGCCTTCCTGCCATGAAGTTTCATCTTTTCCGTCTAAGACCATATTGGCGCTGTTGTCATGCCCTTCCTGATCAACCACAGACGTTGCAGTCGCATTTTGCACACTGAGCTTTCCGTAGGACGAAAGCCCGGAAGGAGTTGTTGTCAGCTTGGCAGTAATATTTGCCGGATCTGCCTTGTCTGCTTCTTCCTCTTCTTCTGCTGCTTTAGTCTCATCCTTATCTTCTGACTTTTTATCCTCTTTTTCTGCAGAATCTTCTACCATTTCCTCTGTCTTTTGAACTGCATCCTTCCTTGTGTTATGATGCACCAGCATATAGGCTCCGACTCCCACAAGAATCCCGACAATCACAATCACAAGAATCATAATAAGAGGCATTTTAGAGACTTTCTTTTCATCATCTTCCAGATCCAGATCCGCATACCCGCTGTAATCATTTTCATCTTCTATTTGTCCGTCCCACTCGGATTCCGGTTCCATGCGATTCTCAGATACCGGTTTTATTATATCATTTTGCACTTTTGTGCCACAGTTCGGACAAAATTTTGCACCATCATCTAATTTCGTACCACAGTTTGGACACCACATTTTTCTACCTCATATTATTTCATCACGACTTTGCGGAAGTTCTTCTTTCCTTTTTTCACTACAAGTCCTTCGCCATCCATCTGTTCTCCGGCAAATTCTGCATAAATGTCTGTCACCTTTTCACCATCTACAGATACACCGCCTTGCTGAACTGCACGGCGAGCCTCAGATTTTGACGGAACAAGTCCTGTTTTTACAAGCATCGTGAGAATATCAATTTTTCCATCTGGCAGATCTTCCTCAGTAAGCTCTGTAGTCGGCATATCTGCCGCCGCACCCTGACTAAACAATGCTCTTGCAGCTTCCTGCGATTTCTTCGCCTCTTCTTCACCGTGAACCAGCTTTGTCAACTCGTAAGCAAGGATTTCTTTTGCCTGGTTAAGCTGAGCGCCTTCCCACGCATCCATTTTATCAATTTCTTCCAATGGAAGGAAGGTCAGCATACGAATACATTTTAAAACATCTGCGTCCGCTACATTTCTCCAGTACTGATAGAAGTCAAACGGAGAAGTCTTATTCGGATCTAACCATACAGCACCGGACTGTGTTTTACCCATTTTCTTTCCTTCGGAATTTAAAAGAAGGGTAATTGTCATAGCGTAAGCATCGGCATCTGGTCCTAATTTACGACGGATCAATTCTGTACCGCCAAGCATATTACTCCACTGGTCATTACCACCAAACTGCATATTACAGCCGTATTTCTGGTATAACTCATAGAAGTCATAGCTCTGCATGATCATGTAGTTAAACTCTAAGAAAGATAAACCTTTTTCCATTCTCTGTTTGTAGCATTCTGCACGAAGCATGTTATTTACTGAGAAGCATGGGCCTACTTCACGAAGTAATTCTACATAGTTTAAGTCTAAGAGCCAATCTGCGTTATTAACGAGCATAGCTTTTCCATCAGAGAAATCAATAAAACGGCTCATCTGCTTTTTGAAGCACTCTACGTTATGGTTGATTGTCTCTTTTGTCATCATCTGACGCATATCTGTACGTCCGGATGGATCACCGATCATGGCAGTACCACCACCGATTAAGGCGATTGGCTTATTTCCTGCCATCTGCAGACGTTTCATCAGGCAGAGCGCCATGAAATGTCCTACGTGAAGGCTGTCTGCGGTAGGGTCAAAGCCAATGTAAAATGTGGCTTTTCCATTATTTACCATTTCTTTGATCTCATCTTCGTTTGTTACCTGGGCAATCAGTCCTCTTGCCTGCAGTTCTTCCCAAACTGTCATATTTCTTTTCCTCCTGTTATAAAAAAGCCCGGTTCCTGTCCTTTTAGGACGAGAACCGGGTCCCGCGATACCACCTAAATTCGCAGAAAACTCGCATTCTCTGCCTCAATAAGTAACAAACCATGCCATTGTTATGATAAACAACGGTTCTCTCTGTTACTTAAGCATGTTAACGGATGCCACTCCGCTGCAGCCTACTTACCCTTACAATATCTCTGAGGTGTTCGGTGCAGAGCTCCGGGAGGTATTCACATAAGTTCCCCACGCGCCTCTCACCTGCCGGCAGCTCTCTGTCTGTTTTCCCTATGTTACTCTTTCCCATCTGTGCTTTTTTATATCATATATCTGCAAGTATACAAATACAAAATTTATTTGTCAAGGAATTTATAGCAATCCTCTTCATATTTCACCAACTTAAAGCATTAATGTACTCACCCTGAAATCCAGTCCACAAAGAATACATGTCCTTTGTACTGTTCATATTCCAGCTTGCTGAAATTAAGGTTCTGTGCCTTAAATGCTGCCGGAGTCATAAAGAATTTGTAATTGAAATCCTTTGTCTTAAATCCCGGGAGTGTTCTCTTTGTGCCATGATTCACATAGTTACTGAACACTTCCATGGCTGCCTTTGCTGCCGCATAGGCATTGGTCCTGTCCTCAAACTGGCCTTTCAGTCTTTTAAGAAGTGCTCCGTCTGTGACAACCGCATACTGGGTAGGTTTTCCCTGATATACCACATAACGGATCTGTGACGGAAATTCTTTATACTGGTCAATGGTACAGTTTAATACGCAAAGCGCAACTGCCTCCATTCCCACGACTCCCTGATCTCCTGCTTCTGCATCACACACTGCTGCCAGAAGATCCAGATCTGACACCTTTCCGTCTGCAATTCCCGGATGTTCCAGGAACTCTTCTTCCATATAGTAGTATTTATTATTCTTCGCATCAAAGACCTTGACATATTTGCCCTCTACTGTGTAATCATTACCGGAAGTCTTTGTTGCAGCACCGTCAGAATCAAATCTGTATGTAGTTCCGTCAATGGAAGCGATGGTATTTGCCAGCATCACTCCTGATGTATCAAAATAATATTTCTTTCCATCAAGCTCAAGCCAGCCTGTCTTCGCCTTACCATCTGAAGGGTCAAAATAATATTTCTTACTTCCTACGGTTCCGAAACCTTTCTGATAACGGACACCGGTTGATTTTGAAAAATAGTAATAGTCTGAGTCAATTTTCTCCAGACCTGTATACATTATTCCATTTGACGGCTTAAAGTATCTGTAATTTCCGGCACTGCTCTTCACCCAGCCTGTACACATACGTCCATTGGCCTGACTGAAATAGCGTTTCTGTTCTTTTTTGTTCTCCACCCAGCCTTTGGCCATAACGCCGGAACCGTTGTAAAAATAATATTTATATTCATCTGTATCTGTGAGCCAGCCTCTTGTCATCAGGCCTGTTGTCTCATCAAAATGACGGGTATTTCCATTGGAATCAGTGATAAATCCTGTCACCATATATCCGGCTCCTCTGGTAAAGTATCGGATCGCCTGTCCGCTGGAGTCTTTTACCCAGCCTTTTACCTGAACTCCTGTTTTCTTATCAAAGTAATATTTCTTACCCTTAAGTTCCAGCCAGCCTTTCTGTTTGGAACCATCTTTGTTTATGTAATAGGTTTTCCCTTTCTGAGTGACAAATCCTGTTTTTGTTGCCGCGGATACACTAAAACAGCCCATTACAAAAACGGTCATCACAAAAAGGAGCAGATACTTTAACAATAGTTTCCCATGTTTCTTCATTCTTATTCTCCGTTTCCTCTCTTTTTATACGTATTGTTTTACGTTTTAATTGGGTTATTGTTGCATTTCTTCCTCAATCATTACAGATTTGTTACGTGGTATATTATATCGGATTCATATATTATTGTCAACTTGTGAAAAGCAACAATTCGCATCGAACTTAAGGTTATTGGTTATTGATTACTGTGAACACACCACTATTCCGCGAGGTGTTTTGGCATGAATATGCCAAAATCCCGAGACATACAAGCCAAAATTCCATTGCCGCAGGCAATCTGGAATGAATTTTGGCTACGTTACTGTGAACGGAGTGAACAGTAACAGTTATTGGTTACTGTGAACATAATGAACAATGATGAAACTGTAACACTTTTTGCGGTTCCACATATGATAGGATTGTAAAGAAAAAAAACGGAGGATTTAATATGAGCGACTTAGCTGCTACAAATTGCGGATGTGAGGACAGAGGAGGATGCGGATGTGGCTGCGCTAATAACAGCGGATGCGACAATGGCTGCGGATGTAATAACGGATGTGGATGTAACAGTGGATGGGGACTTTCAGGCGGAAATAATTCCTGCTGTAATATCCTCTGGATTATCATCCTTCTGTGCCTGTGCGGAAACAATAACTGCGGATGCGGCAATGGCTGCGGCGGATGTGGCAACGGCGACAACTGCTGGATCATTATCGTGCTGCTTCTGTTATGCGGAAACAATGGCTGTGGATGTGGCTGCTGACAATCATTTTCTGTTGGCAGGGGGAGCTTTCCCTCTGCCTCTTTATATTTTACAGGATTATAACTTCGTCCTTATTATTCATGCTGCCTAATATTATCCTTATCTTTCATATTCCGGGAATTGATCCTGTCTGTTTTCTTTTCCGGGTGCACTGTCTGAGCACATTGTTTTTTCTTTTTCACACACTCCAGATCTATCTCATAAAAAGCATTTCCATCTATAATAAGCATTTCTTTCTTTTCTTCTGACTCTGATCCCATATCTGATTCTCCATTTTTTGCAACTGCAAACGCATGATACCTGCAGCAATTCCATAAAATTTGAGGCAGCGTGCAGTAAAGCAGTCTCACAGTTATTTAAATTCTACTTTATTATATGTCAGAATCCTTCTCCCCGTCATATTCTGTTAATAAAAAACATAAAATGGAAGCAGATATTATGAATGAAGAGCAGATTTCCCAGACTTTGCTGGATCAGATGGTCAGTTCTGACCGCGGACAGATGATAAAAGCCGCCATTCCTTATCTTCCGCCAAAAGGACAGCAGATTTTCTCAGTCTATGAAAAAGCGGTTGAATTTATCAATACGGTTTCTGTTTTCAGCAAAAGAAGTTCCGGCAGCGATCTGTGTGCCATGAGCATGCCGGCCCAGAATCCGGTGGATATCGTCAATGATATCCGCAGCTTCTGTTATGGTCCCAGCAGGGATAAATTAAATCAGATGGTAAATATGATGGCTATGGTTCAGATGCTGCAGCTCATGAATCAGCCTGCAGATGGTGAGAAGGAGGATTCCCATGAATGATGACTGGCGCAACAACCCGAAGCTTGCAGGCATGGATCGTTCCAAGCTTGATATGCTTCAGAATCTGGCTTCCCAGGGAAGTTCAAAGGGTGCAAATGAGATGCTGCCTTTCCTGATGAGCGCAGCTGCTCAGGGAAAAAAAGGTGGTCTGAAATTTAATGCTGATGAGATTTCTGCGATCATTGAAGTGCTGAAGATGGGAAAATCTCCCGCAGAGGCACAAAAACTTGATAAAGTGGTGAACCTTATGAAAATGATGCGGTGACCAAGTCCCCACTCACTGCTTATTGCTTTTCGCAGACTCCGCAGAAAACTTACCTGATTCGGTTAATATGAATTGCTATGATAACAAAAAGAGTACATTTCATCAACTTTCCGAAATGTACTCTTATGTTCAGTAATGTAACTTGTCACCAATTATTATCTGTCATATTTGCGTAGCCTGTCGCAGATAAATGTCAGTGCCTGTTCAACTGCCTGGTCTCTGATACTTTTTCTGTCGCCCTCAAAGTGAAATTCCCTCACAGTTGTCTTTCCTGCACAGTAACATCCCATAAATACGGTTCCCACCGGTGTTTCCTCTGTTCCACCGCCCGGACCTGCAAGTCCTGTCACAGAGAGACAGACATCGGTTTTGGCTGCTTTCGCACCGCCTTTTGCCATCTGTCCGGCACATTTGGCTGAGACAGCACCTTCTTTCTTCAGTGTACTCTTCTTTACTCCAAGACATTTTCTTTTGGCGCGGTTTGTATATGTGACATAACCACACATAAATACCTCCGAAGCTCCCGGTACATTTACGATGTCCGCTGCTACCGCACCGCCTGTACAGGACTCGGCAAGAGACAGTGTCATTTTCTTTTTTTTCAGGAGTCCTACAACTGTTTCTTCTAATGCTGTTTCCTCTAATGCTGATTCTTCTGATGCTTCCTTTTCTGAAGCCATATTTAAAGCCTTCTTTCTAATCCTGCATGGACAGAACACTTCTGTTCTGCCAGATATATGTGATCAGGGAAATAACGGTAAGTGCCAGGGAAAGCCAGATAAATATCTGTTCCAGAATATCAAACACTCCGCCCAGATCGATCAGAAGTAAAATAATCATGATCATCTGGGAAACCGTCTTGAATTTGCCCCAGTAGTTTGCCGCGATCACAACACCGTTCTCGGCTGCGATCAGACGGAATCCGCTGATGATAAATTCTCTTCCTATAATAATGATAACAAACCATGCCGGAAGTTTCTCCAGTTCAATAAAACAGATCATTGCAGAACATACAAGAAGCTTGTCTGCAAGAGGATCCATGAATTTTCCAAAGTTTGTCACCAGATTGTATTTTCTGGCAAGCTTTCCGTCAAACCAGTCGGTCACACTTGCAACAACAAAAATAGCAAGTGATATATAGCGGTTTGCCTCACCGCCCAGGTCTGTAAGCATAAACAGTACAAGAAACGGAACCAGGATCATTCTGGCTACTGTAAGTTTATTCGGTGTATTCATCTGCCAACTCTCCTATCAAATCATATTCCAGTGCACCGGTCACACGTACCTTTGCAAAATCTCCTGTCATCAGGAGTTCTCCTGTCTGCACAAAAATATAACCGTCGACCTTTGGTGCATCTCCGTAAGTTCTGCCAATGTATGCGCTCTCATCTGCAACTTTTCCCTCGATCATCACGAGAAGTTCCTGTCCGATACGGTCAGTTCCCTTATCATAGGAAATCTCCTGCTGAAGCTCCATGATCTCGTCACGTCTGGCCTCTTTGACTTCTTCCGCAACCTGATCAGGCATCGTTGCTGCAGGTGTATCTTCTTCCGGTGAGTAAGTAAATACTCCCAGACGGTCAAATTCCATCTCATCCACAAAGCCCATCAGCTCTTCGTGGTCTTCCTGTGTTTCCCCGGGGAATCCGGAGATCAGAGTGGTACGGAGCACGATGTCAGGAATCTCCCGGCGAAGCTTATTTACAATCTCCACCAGCTCTGCCTGTGTTGTCCTTCTTCCCATTCTCTTTAAGATACGGTCACTTGCATGCTGGATCGGAAGATCCAGATAATGGCAGATCTTCTTCTCCTCTTTCATGGTCTGGATCAGTTCATCGTAAATTTCCTCCGGATAGCAATAAAGCACGCGGATCCAGCGGATTCCTTTGATCTTGCATAACTCTTTCAGGAGGATATGAAGAGATTTCTTTCCATATATATCAGTTCCATATACGGTTGTCTCCTGTGCGACAAGGATCAGCTCTTTTACGCCTTCCTCTGCCATCTCCTTTGCCTGTGTTACCAGACGTTCCATCGGAACGCTTCGGAATTTACCGCGAAGTTTCGGGATGATACAGTAGGTGCAGTGTTTATCACAGCCTTCTGCTATCTTGAGGTATCCGAAATGTCCACCTGTTGTGAGAACACGTTTGCCAAGCTTTTCCGGAAGGTAATCAATATCTTTAAATTCCTGGAAATGTTTTCCTTCCATTGCTTCACGGATTGCCTTAAGGATGTCTCCGTAGGAAGTTGTGCCAAGTACTGCATCTACTTCCGGTACTTCCTCAATGATCTCATTCTTATAACGCTGTGCCATACATCCTGTGACAACCAGGACTTTACAGCTCCCGGTTTTCTTGTATTCTGCCATCTCAAGGATGGTGTTGACGCTCTCTTCCTTTGCGTCATTGATAAAGCAGCAGGTGTTCACCACAATGGCCTCTGCTTCAGTTTCATCATCTACGATCTCGAACCCGTTACCTGTAAGAAGTCCAAGCATTTCTTCGGAATCTACAAGGTTCTTGTCACAGCCTAATGATACGAATAATAATTTCATAAATTCTCCTATAAGAATGTGCCTGAAAATATACCTCTGTAATTCTCAGACACATGCGTTTGTTTATCGTTACTGTTCAGTTGTTTCCTCAGATACTGTTTCTTCTGCTGTTTCAGCAGTTTCTGAGGTTTCAGAAGCCTGTGCTGATTCTTCTGAAATTTCTTCTGTCTGTGCCTCAGCTGTCTGTTCTGTTCCTTCTTCATCCTCTTCTTCCGGAGCAAGGATCTTTACTTTTCCTTTGTAGAGCTCGTCGATCGCAACTGAGAGAGGTTTCTTGCCTGCTGCACCCTCTACCATTGGTTTGGAACCTGCGATGATCTGGCGTGCACGTTTACTTGCAGCAAGTACAAGGGAATAACGGCTGTTAAGGGACATTGTTGTATCGTCGTCCTCACTGTTTGTATTGATTGCTTCGATTAATTCTGTATAAGACGGATGTATCATGTATTTTCTCCTTTCTTTTAAGCGGTCTGGGCCGCATGTTTATCATTTCCGAAATGCTTTTGTCTGTTTCTGGATATCTGCGATAAATTCTGCATTTCTGGATACTCTGGAATGTTCACTCACAATAATCTGATGAAGATGGTCTACGCATTCCTCTACAGTATCGTTGACAAGAATATAGTCATATTGTCCCATACCTTCTGCCTCTTCACCGGCTCTTGCAAGTCTGTCTGCGATCACCTGTGCGGTTTCTGTTCCTCTGCCTGTGAGACGGCGTTCCAGTTCCTCCACAGTCGGCGGAGTTACAAACACCAGAAGTGCTTCCGGTATTTTCTCTTTGATCTTCATTGCACCCTGGATTTCGATCTCAAGGATTACATTTCTGCCTGCCTGAAGCTGCTCCTCAACGTAAGAGCGTGGGGTACCGTAATAATTTTCCACATACTGGGCATATTCAAGCAATGCATCCTCTTCGATCAGCTTCTCAAATTCATCCCTTGTACGGAAGAAATATTCTCTGCCGTCCTCTTCACCGGGACGGGGTTTTCTGGTTGTTGCGGAGACAGATAATGCATAATCATCATATTTCTCCATGAGGCGTTTCATTACTGTGCCTTTTCCTGCACCGGAAAATCCGGAAACCACTACTAAAATTCCTTTATTCATGGGTCTCTCCCTTATCCTCGTTTTCATATATTTCTGCAAATCTCCGGGCAATGGTCTCAGGCTGAAGTGCGCTGAGCACCAGATAATCGTCGCTTGTGACGATCACTGCTTTTGTCTTTCGCCCCTGAGTTGCATCAATCAGTGACCGGGTTCCCTTTATGCTCTGCACCATTCTTTTTACAGGTGCCGCATCCGGGCTTACCACTGCCACGATTTTCTGTGAATTGACTACATTTCCAAAACCGATATTAATAAGTCTTGCCACGTTTTCTTCCTCTATTCTACGTTCTGGATCTGTTCTCTGACTTTCTCGATCTCTGTTTTCAGATCAATGGCAATGTTGGAGATCTCCAGATCACTTGATTTGGATAAAATCGTGTTTGCTTCTCTGTTCATTTCCTGTGCCATGAAGTCCAGTTTGCGTCCGATGCCTTCTTTCTCTGTTGTGAGCATCTTTTTCATGTTCCTGATGTGGCTGTGAAGGCGGACGGTTTCCTCATCATTGCAGATTTTGTCTGAAAACAGGATGACTTCTGCTGCGATGCGGTTGTCGTCGATCTGTGTGTCTTCCAGCAGCTCGGAAACTTTTGCTTCCAGTTTGGTCCTGTAGGCATTGACTACTTCCGGAGAGCGGGCTTCTACACGTAATACTTTTTCTTCAAGGCTGTCCAGTTTTCCGATAAGGTCTTTCTCAAGATTTCTGCCTTCCAGTATCCTTGTCTGGACAAATTTCTCACATGCCTCGCGAAGGGGCGGTTCCAGAGATTCCCAGAGTGCTTCCTCATCAACAGACTGTTCTTCCATGACAAGTACCTCCGGATAGCGTGACAGGGTGCTGACTTTGATATCGTAGTCAAGGTCAAAGTCCTGCTGCATCTGTTTAAGACAGGTGATGTATTCGGATGCGAGTTCTCTGTTGTATTTGAGAGCTCCGTTGTCCAGGGTGTAGTCTTCGTATGTGATGTATACATCAACTTTGCCTCTCTGGATGTAGGTTTTCATCAGGTTTCTGACTGCGCCTTCCAGGAAGTTGAGTTTTCTGGGCATTTTGATGCTGAGGTCCAGGTATCTGTGGTTGACAGATTTTAGTTCGATTGTTATTTTTCTTTCTTTGGTCACGACTTCTGCCCGGCCGAAACCTGTCATGCTTTTTATCATAGTTTTTCTCTCTTTGTCTGTCTATTAGTGTCGGGGTATGTGTGCCTGTTCTGGTTTACATACAGATTTATTATAGTTCATTATAGAATGGGAGTCAAACATTTTTTCGTTGATGGCGGTAGGAAATGTGTGGTATACTTACAAGAGGGACGCCGCAGGTGGGACGCAGGAGAAAATAAATAGTTCCGGGCGCGGTTTCGGGGTTTAGTCAACTCTAAGGCTTCGGAAATCTGCTAAAGGCATGAAAAAAACAGCAAAACTCGCTTCGCTCAGACAGGTTGCTGTTTTTTTCATAACGCAGATTCCCGAAGCCTAAGAGTTACTACAACCCCTGCAAATGCGCCCGGAACTATTTATTTTCCCCTGCTGGTGACTGGCTGTGGGAGGTATATGGTATATTTAATTGGAAGGCTTTCAGAGAGGCCTGTTATATTAGAGTTTGTTTGTCAGAAAGGGCTTCGCCTTTCTGACGTAGGTGATGTTTAGATTTTATGTATTACCTGTCAATTATAAAATTGTTATCAGTCATATCGGGGACTGAGATTTTGATTATTGTGAGTATTATTTAAAAAGGAGTGTTTTTATATGGCTTTTGATGGGATTACGATTGCGGCTATGGTGAAGGAGCTGCATTTGAATTTGGATGGAGGACGGTTTAATAAGATTGCTCAGCCGGAGGCGGATGAGCTTTTGATTACGGGGAAGGGGGCGAATGGGCAGTGCAGGCTGCTGCTTTCGGCCAGTGCTTCTCTTCCGCTGATTTATTTTACTTCTAAGAATAAGCCCAGCCCTATGACTGCGCCTAATTTCTGTATGCTGCTGCGTAAGCATATTGGAAGTGCGAGGGTTTCGGATATCAGGCAGCCGGGGATGGAGCGTGTGGTGATGTTTGAGCTGGAGCATCTGAATGAGCTGGGGGATCCCTGTAAGAAGGTTCTTATCATGGAGCTGATGGGCAAGCACAGTAATATTATTTTCTGTGATGATAAGGGGATGATCCTGGATAGTATCAAGCATGTTTCTTCTCATATGAGTTCTGTGCGTGAGGTGCTTCCGGGGAGGGAGTATTTTATTCCGAAGACGCAGGATAAGCTGGATCCGCTGACTGTGAGTGAGGAGGAGTTCTGTGATGTTGTGTGCAGGAAGCCTTGTAATATTTCCAGAGCTGTTTACTCTTCTATTACGGGGATCAGTCCGGTTGTTGCTGAGGAAATCTGTTTCAGGGCTTCGATTGACGGGAGTGATGCAGCACAGTCTCTGGATGAGGCGGCGAGGGTGCATTTGTATCATACGTTCCGCAGGCTGATGGATCAGGTTGTGGAGGGGGATTTTTCTCCGAATATTGTTTACCGGGGGGAAGAACCTGTGGAGTATGGTGTGTTTGCGTTCCAGCAGTATGGACCGGAGTATCATTCTGTGGAGTTTGAGAGTGTTTCACAGATGCTGGAGACTTATTATGCGACAAAGAATACTCTGACGCGTATCCATCAGAAGTCTTCGGATCTGAGGAGGATCGTGCAGACTGCGCTGGAGCGTAACCGTAAGAAGCTGAGTCTGCAGGAGAAGCAGATGAAGGATACTGCGAAGAAGGAGAAGTATAAGGTTTACGGGGAGCTGATCAATACTTACGGGTATGGGCTGGAGGATGGATGTAAGTCGTTTAAGGCTCTGAATTATTATACCAATGAGGAGATTACCATTCCTCTTGATCCTACTATGACTCCGGCGGAGAATTCCAAGAAGTATTTTGACAAGTATGGAAAGCTGAAGCGTACGGAGGAGGCTCTGACTGAGCAGATTGCAGATACGAGAAGTGAGATTGAGCATCTGGAGTCTGTTTCCAATGCTCTGGATATCGCTTTGGCTGAGAGTGATCTGGCACAGATCAAGGAAGAGCTGATGGAGTATGGATATATTAAGAAGCATTATGACCGCAGGAAGGGACAGAAGGCACAGAGTAAGTCTAAGCCGTTCCATTATGTGACTGAGGATGGGTATGATATTTATGTGGGAAAAAATAATTTCCAGAATGATGAGCTTACCTTTAAGTTTGCCACAGGGAATGACTGGTGGTTTCATGCCAAGAAGATGGCCGGTTCGCATGTGGTCGTGAAGTCTAAGGACGGCGAACTGCCGGATCATATCTTTGAGATTGCGGGACAGCTTGCTGCTTATTATTCCAAAGGACGTACTGCTCCTAAGGTGGAGATTGATTATATCCAAAAGAAGCAAGTGAAAAAGCCTGCAGGGGCGAAGCCCGGATTTGTGGTTTATTATACAAATTATTCGCTGATGGCTGAGCCGTCATTAAAAGGAGTCAGGGAAGTCTGATCATACTGTTGTATAGTTACAAATATTAAAAGAATTGCGGGAGCTGCTTTGCAGCGGAGTAAGTAATTCGTGGATGTCAGGTCAGGGGTGAAATACCTTTGGACCCTGACATTATATAACAATAATTAAGGAGAATTTCTTTTTATGAGTATTTTGAATGTTGAACATCTGACACATGGTTTCGGAGACAGGGCGATTTTTAATGATGTGTCTTTCCGCCTGTTAAAGGGCGAGCATATTGGACTGGTTGGTGCCAACGGGGAAGGTAAATCTACTTTCTTTAATATTGTAACCGGAAAGCTGATGCCGGATGAGGGTAAGATTGAATGGGCAAAGAATGTACGTGTCGGCTATCTGGACCAGCATTCTGTCCTTTCTCAGGGTATGTCCATCCGTGACGTGCTGAAGTCTGCGTTCTCTTATCTCTTTGAGATGGAGGAAAGAATGAATGGGATCTGTGACTCTCTTGGCACTGCTTCTCCTGAGGAGATGGATACTCTGATGGAGGAGCTGGGAACTATTCAGGATACCCTTACTATGCATGATTTCTATGTGATCGATGCAAAGGTGGAGGAAGTTGCCAGAGCTCTGGGACTTCTGGATATCGGACTGGAACGTGATGTTATAGACCTGAGTGGTGGTCAGAGAACCAAGGTTCTGCTTGGCAAGCTGCTTCTGGAGAAGCCGGATATCCTGCTTCTGGACGAGCCTACCAACTATCTGGATGAGGAACATATCGAATGGCTGAAGCGTTATCTGCAGGATTATGAGAATGCATTTATCCTTATTTCCCACGATATTCCGTTTCTGAATTCTGTTATCAATCTGGTTTATCATATGGAGAATCAGGAACTGAACCGTTATGTCGGGGATTATGACCATTTCCAGGAAGTGTATGAGGTGAAGAAGGCTCAGCTTGAGGCTGCTTACAGACGCCAGCAGCAGGAAATCAGTGAACTGAAGGATTTCGTCGCAAGAAATAAGGCCAGGGTTTCTACAAGAAATATGGCAATGTCCAGACAGAAGAAGCTGGATAAGATGGATGTGATCGAGCTTGCTGCCGAGAAGCCGAAGCCTGAGTTTCATTTTAAATACGGACGCACTCCGGGGAAATATATTTTCGAAACGAAGGATCTGGTTATTGGTTATAATGAACCTCTTTCCAGACCTGTTACTCTCTCTATGGAAAGAGGAAATAAGATTGCGCTGGTTGGTGCAAACGGTATCGGTAAGACAACTTTACTGAAGAGTATTCTGGGGTTGATTCCGTCTCTGAAGGGTTCCTGCGAACTTGGGGAGAATCTTCAGATTGGATATTTTGAGCAGGAAGTAAAGGGTGATAACAAGACTACCTGTATTGATGAGATCTGGGCGGAGTTTCCGTCTTATACTCAGTATGAGGTGCGGTCTGCTCTCGCCAAATGCGGTCTGACTACCAAGCATATTGAAAGTCAGGTACGTGTACTGAGTGGCGGGGAGCAGGCGAAGGTGCGTCTGTGTAAGCTGGTGAATAAAGAAACGAACATTCTGCTTCTGGACGAGCCTACCAATCATCTGGATGTGGATGCAAAAGAAGCTTTGAAGCAGGCATTGATCGAATATAAGGGAAGCATTCTCCTGATCTGCCATGAACCGGAGTTTTACCGCGATGTGGTTTCTCAGGTATGGGACTGCAGTAAATGGACTACAAAAGTATTATAATAATTGGTACATGAAGGGTTATTACAAATGAGTAAAGCAAAAACTGTGGATCTGACTTCCGGTCCGATCCTGAAAACTCTGGCAGAGCTGGCTCTGCCTATCATGATTTCTTCCATGCTGGGAACAGCATACAGTATTATGGACATGGCATGGATCGGACTGCTTGGTGCGAAGGCGGTTGCAGGCGTGGGAGTAGGCGGAATGTATGTCTGGCTCTCACAGGGGCTTGCATCCCTGTCAAGAATGGGCGGACAGGTAAATACAGCTCAGGCATGCGGGCGCAAAGATTATGACCAGGCACGTTCCTATGCTGCCGGTTCTCTGCAGCTCACTGCACTGTCCGGCATTTTGTTTGCTGCTGTCTGTGTTATTTTCATACAGCCTCTGCTGGGATTTTTTAATCTGACCGACGCAGAAACTTATACTGCTGCCAGATCTTATACATTGATCACCTGTGGACTGATCCTTTTTTCTTATCTGAATCTGACGCTGACAGGACTCTCTACTGCGCAGGGAGATTCCCGCACTCCCCTGCTTGCAAACTTTATCGGGCTTGCAGGAAATATGATCCTGGATCCGCTGCTGATCCTTGGAATCGGGCCTTTCCCGAGGCTGGAGGTTGCCGGAGCCGCTATTGCGACAGTAAGTTCACAGATTCTGGTTTTTGTAGTGATGGTTCTGCGTATCCGGCATTCCAGACTGGAGCCCAATGTTTTACAGCATCTGAATCTGCTGTCTGTTTTTCCAAAAGAATATTATAAGCACATTTTCAGGATCGGGTTTCCCACAGCTATACAGGGAAGCATTTACTGTTTCATCTCCATGATTCTGACCCGTATGGTTTCCGGTTATGGTGCTGCCGCTATTGCAACGCAGCGTGTTGGCGGACAGATTGAATCCGTATCCTGGAATACTGCAGATGGTTTTGCTTCAGCATTGAATGCTTTTATTGCCCAAAACTACGGTGCACGAAAAAAAGGCCGTATCCGTAAAGGTTACAGTCTGTCATTTCGCGTTCTCACAATTTGGGGCCTGTTTGTCACTGCAGCTTTTGTCTTTCTTCCGGAACCAATTGCCAGGTTATTTTTCCACGAAAAAGAAGCGCTGGATACTGCCGTCAATTATCTGGTCATTATCGGATTCAGTGAAGTCTTTATGTCCATTGAGCTGATGACAGTGGGCGCATTATCAGGACTTGGACGCACCAAATTATCCAGTACGATCAGTGTGATCCTGACAGGCTCACGAATCCCGCTGGCATTGATCCTGACACATGCGGGAATGGGATTAAATGGTGTATGGTGGGCGCTTACAATCTCTTCTATCGTGAAGGGAATCGTGTTTACACTGACATTCCGGCATATCAGCAGGCGGTTGCCTGAAAAGGTCTAAAGGCCTCTTAATATAGCTGTCAAACTCAAAAGAGGACTGTTCAGAAAAATTTCTGTCAGTCCTCTTTTTACTGTTTCTATTATTTCGCAACAAAGTTTACGATCTTGTTCGGTACATAAATCTCTTTGATAAGGTTCTTACCTTCCAGGAAGGAAGCAATTCTCTCGTCTGCTTTGGCGATCTCGAATGCTTTTTCTTTTTCACATCCGTTAGGGATTACGATTGTTCCTCTTACTTTACCGTTTACCTGTACACCGATCTCAACGGTCTTGGCAATTGTTTTGCCTTCATCGTATTTCGGCCATTCGGAAACTGCCAGTAAGCCTTCACCTCCGATAAATTCCCAGATTTCTTCGCAGATATGTGGCGCAAACGGGCTAAGCAGTTTGATAAAGATGGCAAGGTCATCTTTGCTTAAGTGTCCTTCTGCTGTGATCTCATTAATGAGTGTCATCAGGCTGGCGATCGCTGTATTGAATTTCAGGTTCTCGATATCAGAAGAAACTTTCTTGATGGTACGGTGGAGTTTCATCTCCAGTTCATCAGATACAGATTCTTCAGAAAGGATATCTGTCAGACCTGCAACACGGTCCAGGAACTTCTTACAGCCCTTTACAGAGTTCTCGCTCCATGGTGTAGCTGCGCCATAGTCACCCATAAACAGTACATAGGTACGAAGAGTATCTGCACCGTATTCTTCTACAATATCCAGCGGATCAACTACGTTGCCCTTGGATTTACTCATTTTATCTCCGTCCGGTCCGAGGATCAGTCCCTGGATGGAACGTTTTGCATATGGTTCCGGTGTATTTACTACGCCAAGATCATACAGGAAATGATGCCAGAATCTGGAGTAGATCATATGTCTGGTAACATGCTCCATACCACCATTGTACCAGTCAACCGGCAGCCAGTATTTAAGTGCTTCCGGACTTGCCAGTGCCTTGTCATTGTGTGGATCGGTATAACGCAGGAAATACCAGGAAGATCCGGCCCACTGCGGCATTGTATCGGTCTCACGCTTTGCAGGACCACCACAGCATGGACAAGTCGTATTTACCCAGTCGGTCATTGCTGCAAGCGGAGATTCTCCGTTGTCTGTCGGCATATAACTTTCTACTTCCGGAAGAAGCAGCGGCAGCTCGCTCTCATCGATCGGCACATACCCACATTTATCGCAGTGAACAATCGGAATCGGCTCCCCCCAGTAACGCTGACGGGAGAATACCCAGTCTCTTAATTTATAATTTGTCTTTGCCTGACCAATTCCTTTTTCTTCCAGGAATTTGATCATCTTTTCCTTTGCATCTTTTACTTCCAGTCCGTTTAAGAACTCAGAATTGATCAGAACACCGGTTGCAACATCTGTAAATGCCGCTTCGTTGATGTCAACTTCCTCACCATTTTTTGCAACAACCTGTACCATTGGAATATTGAACTTTTTGGCAAATTCCCAGTCCCTCTCATCATGTGCCGGTACTGCCATGATCGCGCCTGTTCCGTAAGACATTAATACATAATCGGAAATCCAGATCGGGATTTCTTTTCCGGTTACCGGATTGACTGCCATAAGACCGTCAATCTCCACACCCGTCTTATCTTTTGCAAGTTCTGAACGTTCAAAATCGGATTTCTTTGCAGCTTCCTCACGGTATGCAGCAATCGCATCCCAGTTCTTTAACTCGTCTTTATATTTATCAATGATCGGATGCTCCGGAGATACAACCATGTAAGTAGCACCAAATAATGTATCACAACGTGTCGTATAAACACGGAGTTTGTCCTCTTTTCCGGCGATCGCAAAATCTACCTCTGCACCCTGTGATTTACCGATCCAGTTTTTCTGGGAAACCTTGACACGCTCGATATAATCTACATCATTTAATCCCTCTAACAGCTTCTCAGCATAATCGGTGATCTTTAACATCCACTCGCTCTTTACCTTGCGGACAACCGGAGCACCACAGCGCTCGCAGACACCGTTTACAACTTCCTCGTTTGCCAGGCCTACTTTACAGGAAGTACACCAGTTGATCGGCATCTCTTTTTTGTAAGCAAGTCCTGCTTTAAACAGTTTTAAGAAAATCCACTGTGTCCATTTGTAATAACTCGGATCTGTAGTGTTGATCTCTCTGTCCCAGTCGAAAGAATAGCCCAAAGAATGAAGCTGCTCTTTGAAACGCTTTACGTTATTCTCGGTTACAATCTTCGGATGGATCTTATTTTTGATCGCATAGTTCTCAGTCGGAAGTCCGAATGCATCCCATCCCATCGGATACAGTACGTTATAGCCCTGCATTCTGCGCTTTCTTGCTACGATATCAAGTGCTGTATAAGGTCTCGGATGACCTACGTGAAGTCCCTGTCCTGACGGATAAGGAAACTCTACCAGAGCATAATATTTCGGTTTGCTGTAATCATCTGTTGCGGCAAAAGCTTTATTGTCATCCCAGACTTTCTGCCATTTTTTCTCAACGACTTTGTGATTGTAAAGTTCTGACATATAATCCTCCTTGTTTTGCGGAGCAAAATCCGAGTCCTTTGACGAGGAGAGGATTTTCCTCCTTGTTTTGCGGAGCAAAATCCGAGCCCTATGGCGAGGAGAGGATTTTCCTCCTTGTTTTTGCGAAAAAAAACTCCGTCTCCGAAGATATGCTTTTAAAATTGCACATCCTCTTAGAGACGAAGTCTATCTTACTCCGTGGTACCACTCTAATTCGTATTCTTTTGATTTCATTTCCCATCTGTCAATATTTAAAATCCATCTGCTCATCTGTCAGATCAATTTTAACATGAAAACAAGACAATACGCTCTTATGATCCTTAACGCGGACAACACGCTTTTGCTTACACACTATAAACCTAACTGATAGCTTGGGCAAAAGGACTCAAAGGCGAGTTGGGAATTTTTCTTTACTGTCTCGCAGCATCCGGCAGCTCTCTGAAAAATAAAAAATTCTTACTATTCCTTATCAAAGTCTGATGTATTTTATTCACAACATGATTTATTTTATCATATACCATGGTTTTGTCAAGTACCAACCGCCCTGCCGGAAACGTTTCCTCCAGCTGTCATAAAAGTTTTTCTGATACCGGTTCACAAGTTCTTAAGGTAAAAAAAGAACCA
>OKSP01000555.1_pt1 | contig 20713 bp, 17 predicted proteins | sample 2434041 | NCBI WGS metagenome assembly OKSP01 (sample SAMEA3879593, study PRJEB24766) | human gut metagenome | biome: human-associated habitat; feature: feces | place: USA | collected 1985/1987
GTGATTTCTCTTTCTGAATACGAATAATCGTAAGCACTAACATGTTGGGCAGCAATTACAATACGATTCTTGGCCGCATTTATAAGCTCTATTAAAAAATTTTCAAATTCAACAGGAGAATTATTATAAAAAGGCGCTATATATCCGGTTTGAATATTTTTTACACTATTTCTGGTTTTAATTTTATAATGCGTATAATTTTCACATTCATCAAATTTACCAATTTCAATAGAGTTTTCGCGTAGCCCTTTATAAAAATCTAAAGTTGCTTCTTTTTCGTTCTTGTTTAATAAAATACTGCAAGCAAGCTCTATTTTATGTTCGTCGCGGACAGCAAAATTTGATGAAGTTAATCCTGCACAAATGTTGCCGCTTTTAAATTCTACCATAAAAGATTTTATGTGTAGGCTGTATGGCATAGAACCGCGAGAAAATGGATTAACATGCTCACTACGTATATACATATGCGGCATAATAAAAAGTTTTAGGTTAGGATTATTAATTTCTTTTATTTTTTCATATACTATTTTTGCACAATCAAATTTTGAAAATTTGCCAATAAATTCCTCGGTATCATATTTATAAATGCTTATTGGCTTGTTTGTATCATAACCTTCTAATGGAATAGAATAAATTTTTATTTTAATTCCGCAATTAGTCAGTGATTCTAATGTTTGAAGAAAGTGGGTATTATTGAACAGATAAAAAGCAATATCAATACTGACAATATCATCCTTACGACGAATAAGCCAATCACATAAATTCTTTAATAATTCTGGGCTGCTGCCAAAGTCCGTATATATTTTTTTCGTATTATTTTCAAAAGTGCAATTAATTTTTTTCATCAAACTACTCCTTTATAAAATTTAAAATACTCATTTTGCCTATTCTTAAATTATCCTAATTTACCACATTCCTATGTTACGGATAGTCCGTTGACTTATCAGCAACTTATCGGAAAATATTATCAGGAGGTTTATGTATGATTACTGAAAAAGTCGGCGCAAGAATAAGGGAATTACGTTGCCAACAAGGCATTAGCCAGGAAAAGTTAGCATTAAAAGCTGAAATTGACAGGACATATCTTGCTGGCATTGAACTTGGAAAGCGCAATCCGACAATTAAAAACATTGAGAAAATAGTCCAAGCATTGGGTATCACATTTTCCAAATTTTTTGAAAACATGTAGTGTTGACTATATGTAACATTCGTGGTATATTAGGAGTGGTTAAGTTGCCTAATTTTAGTGAATTTGAACGTCTTGTATTGAGTTTTTTTAGACATGGCACTACATTTAGTTTTAATGGTAAAACCTACTGCGTTATTAATGCTGGCAAACCCGTCTGCGCATCCGGTGAGCCTAAAACAGACATATATGTTTTAGCTAAAAGCGAAGATGGTGAAAAAATAGAAGTTAAGATTTCTTATAAAATGCAAAATGCCGATTTCATCGAAAATAAAACTAACGAAGAAAGAGCAGAACAGCTTTTAGGTCCGGACTGGAAAACGCATATCATCGATGCAACTAAAAGCATAAAAGAAAAATTTGATGACAGGCATCTTATTTATAAAAAGAGGTTTGCCCATACAGCAGCAGGTTCCATTACTTTAGGCTGGAAGTTTGAATTAGTTAATAAGCAGGGCGGCGAATTATCCGGTAAAATGGATTTAACAGCAGAACAAGTTTATGCTGTTTATTCAGGCAATAATTTACCAGATAATAAGAAAAATTCATCGGTTAATGGTGAAATCATTGCTAATTCCGGTGTAGCAGACTATATTTTAATATCTGATGATGTTGCATCAGCTGATGATGTTGTTTCTAAAATGCAGCCTCTTGATAAATATATAGAGGAGCACCCGGATATTTATTTTGCTTGTAAAGCGCTTAACTACCGTACATATCAGGCAAAATATGACGGCAACCGTCCTTTGGCTGTGCAAGTAGACTGGAAAATAAAATCCGGTAAATTATCCCCGGATTTAATTTTTGATGAACCATTAACTAAAAAGGGCGATGAGATGGCAAATAACCTCAAAAATACCCTTGCTAAATTAAGTATCGAGAATACAGAGCAAATAAATAAAGATAACGCTGATTTATCTAAATGTAAAATTTACGAATAAAGGTAGGTTTTGAAATGAATTTAATTAGTTTGTTTTGTGGCTGCGGAGGTTTAGATTTAGGTTTTGAAAAAGCTGGTTTTAATATTCCTGTTGCCAATGAATTTGATAAAACCATCTATCCTACGTTTAAAGCTAATCATCCCAGAACGCATTTAATTGAGGGTGATGTGCGCAAAGTACAAAAAGAAGATATAGCTGAATATATAAACGGTGAAGTAGACGGCATTATTGGCGGGCCTCCGTGCCAATCATGGTCTGAAGCCGGGGCTTTGCGCGGCATTTATGATGAAAGAGGTAAACTTTTCTATGATTATATCCGAATTTTAAGAGATTTCCAACCGAAATTTTTCCTTGCTGAAAATGTAAGCGGAATGTTGGCAAACCGCCATTCGGAAGCTGTTCAAAATATTTTATCTCTTTTTGAAGAAACCGGGTATGATGTAACCATGACGTTAGTAAATGCTAAGGATTACGGCGTCGCACAGGAACGAAAAAGGGTTTTTTATATCGGCTTTAGAAAGGATTTAAACATTCAATTTGAATTTCCAAAAGGTTCAACGGAAGATGATAGTAAAAAACTTACCTTACGTGATATAATTTGGGATTTAAAAGATACTGCGGTTCCATCGTTAGAAAAAAATAAACACAATCCTGCCGCTATAAATAATAATGAATATTTTACCGGAGCTTTTTCAACAATATTTATGAGCCGTAACCGCGTAAAATCGTGGGACGAGCAGGCTTATACGGTACAGGCTTCAGGCAGGCAGTGCCAGCTGCATCCGCAAGCTCCCAAAATGGTCAAAATCGGGAAAAATGATTGCCGTTTTGTAGAAGGGCAGGAAAACCTGTACAGGCGTATGACAATCAGGGAAGTTGCCCGTATTCAAGGTTTCCCGGATGACTTTAAATTCATTTATGAATCTACAGATACAGCCTATAAAATGATTGGCAATGCAGTGCCTGTAAATTTAGCTTATGAAATTGCTTGCGCTATAAAAAAAGCAATAGAAAATAAGTAAGCATAATTTTCCAAATTTAAATAAAAAGATGGGAGAATTTTGATGGAACCAAAAAACAAAGATATAGAATACTTTAATAGTTATTACGAAAGTAGTTTTAAGTATTTTTAAGAGCTTTCGCCAAATGAAATTGTTGATAAAAGTTACAATTTTGCTTTTAAAGCAAGAATCGGCTATAAGAGTATAATGTTAGAGGATTCAAATTGTGAGAATCAAATAGAAATATCTGATGAACCTTCTTTGGGTTCTAAAATACTTACAGATATAAAGATTAGGTTTTCAATAGATATGTCTGTTTTTTCTAACAAAAAGCATTTTTTTATAAAGAAATTCAATATATCTTTTAATGACAAAAGTTTTACTTATGTAATACCGTATAATGTATCTATTCCAGTATTATACCAATACAGTAAATTAGGTTTAAATTTAAAGGTGTTTACTCCTGATAAACTAAAAGAATTGTCCGATTTTTGTGTTCAACTGCGGAATGAAATTATAAATTGCGAAGAAAAAGGTGAAATAGTAAAAGTATATGTTAGCATTGAGCCATATATGAATTTGGAATTAATTAAAGAAAAAATCAGATGTTTTGAAAAAGAATGTAAATATATATATTGTCAATCATCTGAACTTATTATTAAAATTCAGAATATTAGACGTAAGTTAATGTATAACGATTTAAAAAATTATACAAGGTCAAAATATTATAGACTTTATAGCTTATATGGGAACTATTAATCATACATACAGTACATCATACGAAGACTTTGTTTATAGATATCGATGGCCTCATAATAAAACTAGTGGCTATCAGTTAGCAGCTATGTATAAGTGCTTATATGAGTTCCCATTTAATATATATGATAACCCTGATAAATTTCCTGGCTTTATAATGTATAATCCAGAATTAAAAAAAATAATAGATGAGCGTGCAAAATATTTAATAAATAAAAGAGTAGCTTTGGCCATCCATAGAGATGCAGAATGTATCTACGGAAAAGTTATAAAAGAATATTTTAAATTTGATAAATGGCTAAATAAATACTTTGCGAGGGAACGTAATTATGATTGCCGTTATAAGCAAAAATATAAATATTTTACCCCCGGTTTAACAGACCCTAGTATCTTTTATACTTTAGACAAAGCAGAAGAATATTTAAAAAGTTTACGTTATGAGGAATTAGATGCTGTGTTTGAGTTTGACACTGGAAAGTTTGTAAAAGTTTCTTCTGATATTGAGAAAATTTTATAAAATGCTTACTTTAAGTAATCAAGTTTTAAAACTTTGTGATGAATAGATTTTATTTTATCATAAGACGATACTTTTATTAGTATTTAACTTTAAAATAAAAAATAAAAAGCTGTTTTACAGCCTTTTATTTTTTGACATTTAACTATGTATAATATAAAATATACATAGTTGAAGCAATCAAAAAACACAGCTTTGAAAATGCTAAATTTTATTGTTTATGGAGTTTTTAATATGCTGCCAGATTTTGTTACTGACCAGACTAAAATTGCAAAATATTCTTATGCCGACATCGAAGAAATATTTTTGGATAACTATGAGGATGTTTTAAAAAAGTATATTGCCGGCGGTAATCCTTCCGAAGATACTTTAAAAAATTACTTCGGCCAGATTCGTGAATTTCTTTCCTGGTGCAAGGATAATGATTTTAAACCGTTGCGCCTCCAGGAACAACATATTATTTTGTATCGTGATTTTCTTATTGAAAAAAATCAAAAGGTCAATACAGTAGCAGCGAAATTAAACTCCATCAGGAAATTTTATCATATTGCTCAGAAATTCCATATCATTCAGGAAAATCCTGCTGAAGATGTTAAGGCGCCGCGAGATCCTGATGCAGCACTTATTAATATACCCTATTTATCTGCTGGCAAGTTGGAATATCTTTTCCGGTCCATTCCCAATGAAACTGAAAAAGAGCTGCGTGATAAGGTGATAATAGCTTTTATGGCGATTGAAGGGCTGCGTACTGTGGAAATCCATCGCATGAATGAGGAAGATATAAATGTGGACCAACAGACTATTCTCATACACGGTAAAGGGAAAAATGCTATGATTTATCCTAGGCCGGATACCTTCGGTTTGCTGCTGCGCTATCTGGATAGTAAAGACCGGTTTAAAATGAATAAGAACAGACATTATATAATGGAGAAAGTGACTCCGGTATTTACTTCTACTTCCAATAATATGTACGGACACCGTATGATAAGGCAGGCCGTACGCGATGCAGTCAATAAATGGTTGATAACAGCAGGGCTTAAGGAAAAAGGAAAAGCCGGGCATATGCTGCGGCATACCTGCGCAACACTATTATATAAGGAAACAAAGGATTTAAAACAGATCCAGGAAACACTTAGGCATAGCAATATCAATATGAGCAGTAAATATGCCCACTTAACTGACAGGCAGGAAAACCGGTATACTAATAGCATACCGGTGGAATTAGAGTAGCAATTATGAAAAGTGCTAAGTTGTCATAAAATGTTTCAAAAACCTTAAAAATGACAAGTAATTTATAATCTGTATAGATAAATCCGACGTATAGCGCCATTTTTAAGTTTTAAAGGTTTTTTTTGCAATGCTTAGAAAATCTTGCGTAATTTAAAAAAACGCCTATAAAACGAAATTCAGAGGCGTTTTTAAAAATATTGATAAAATATCTGTGATATTTTATCAATATTTAAGGGTTTGTTTAGTAAAGAGTGTAATTTTTTTAGGTGGCTGAATAATTCGGCCACTATTTTTCTATATATGAAAATAGGTGCCTTTCAGCAACTTTTTGGATAAACTAAACAGGGCAGCTAGTATGCTACCCTGTGATAAAACTTACATAGAAAGTTCATAACCTAACATAAAGTTGCGCCCCATAGACATGTAAGCTAAACTGTTTTCTCTCGGTCCGGCATCAGTTGTATAGTCTTCACGGTCAAATATATTATTTACATGTAAAAAGAATTTATGATTTTTTTCCGGCTTATAGCTAATATGAAAATCTGTAAATAATGCCGGCTTAACTTTTTCTCCGCCATATTTATCTACATCACTGTCATATCTTTTTCCCATATAATTAGCTAATAAAGATGCACCAAATTTATCTTTATGATAATCTACAGATGCCATCAACTGTAACCTGCTACCATATTTTTCGTAAGCTCCGTCAGATTCACGTGCTTTTTCCGGATTGCTCCATGCAATTCCAAAAGAGCTGCTTAAATTTTCATTATGTTCAATATCACAACTTAATTCAATACCTGTATTTTTGGTATCAACGTTAGTATATTGCAAATTACCTTCGGCGGCACTTGTACCATCAACATTTGTAATACTGTCTTTAATTTTATAATTAAATAATGCTAATCTCCATGCAGCTTTACCTTCATTTAATTTATATCCTATTTCATAGTGTGTACCTTTTTCAGGATACAAATCTAACTCAGGACGTATATTGCCCGATCCAAATACTCGTGTTAATTCCGGCAGACGGAAAGATTTACCAGCTTTAGCATAAATTGAACTGTTTTCATTTAATTTTTTAATATACTGTACTTCAGGTGTAAATTCGGACATATCCTCTTGCTTAGAATCAAGAATATTGTGCTCCGCAATTTTTGGCAAACGTTTCACGCATATTGACTATTAAATTATCAGAGTTACTCATTTTCCAATCATAAGAAGCATACAATGAATAAGTATCCCTATCATATGTAGCTCGTCCTTTACCAGAAGTTACACCAATTTTATTTCCGTATATGTCCATATCTTCTTTTTTGTAATTGGCGCCGATCAAAAGTTTGTTTTCCCCAATATTAAAAGACTTGTTTATATCTATATTAGTATTATGCCCTTTACGCCAGCTATTTAAACCATCGCTTGAAATACTGCCATTTTTATTATATGCCGTCTGATAATATTCTTTTTCTTGTGTTCCATAAGAAGCACTGGCTTTAAATCCATATTTATCATCGAAATTTAAAGTAAAATTATTATCAACGTCTTTATAATTATTTGTTTGTGCAATACTATTATTATAACCGCCCTCGTTACTAATATGGGACATTTTATTTTCGTTTTGTGAATACATATGATAGAATGTTAAATTGTCATTTAAATCATAGCTCCATCTAATACCTTTCCGTTCGCCATTATTGTATTCAACATGCTTATTTAACTTATTTTTCCCCATTCCAGATTTTGCATCTGTAGTAATTCTGTCAACTTTTCCTCTATCTTCATAATAAGCCGTTGCATCAAAGCCATCAGCACCGACACTAACGCTGTACTGTTCTCTTCCATAATTACCTGCCGATACTTTAATATTGTTGCCTACGTTTTTCTTAGTAATAATATTGATTACACCACCGCTTGCTTCACTACCATATAGAACAGAGCCGCCTCCGCGCACAATTTCTATTCTGTCTATAATGTCCGAAGGAATATCTTCTAAATTATATTTACCATCCTGATTCAAAGGTACACCATCCAATAAAATAAGCGTTCCTCTTTCTACACCTCTGATGGTAATTTCACTTGTCATCGTACCCCATGAAGCACCATTTGGTCCCATTGATGTAGCAGATAAACCTAAAGAATGTCTTAATACTTCAAACGCACTGGCTCCGCCATTTTTTTCAACATCTTCAGTTGTAATGACATCTACTGCTGCCGGTGTCTCCAAATCTTTCTTTTCTCTTTTTTGTGCAGTTATTACTAATGGATCAAGTGAAAATTCAGGAGCTGTTTCTGAAGCTAGGACACTATTACTTCCCCATAATACGGTGCCAGTTACTAGCGCTGTCATTAATAAACTTTTTGAAAATCCTCTTTGATTATGTTGCATTTTCTTACCTTCTCCTTTTAATTAATTATTTTTTATTACAACTTAACATAGTTATTGTTAAGTTTGTAAATAAAACAAAAAAACTAATTAAATCCTGTTAGGATAATGTTTTTGTATCCATAAAAATATTATCGGTATGACTATCAGTGTAAAAACTGTTGAAGTTACCATACCGCCAATGATAACCCATGCCATGCTCTCTCTTGTTTCTGATCCTTCAGTCATGGCAAGGGCTGTTGGCAACATACCAACAACCATAGTTACTGCAGTCATAAAAATAGGTTTAAGCCTGGTCTTACCAGCTTCTATTATTGCCTCAGCAGCGCTTTTTCCTTCCTTCATTAAAGTCAGTGTATAATCTAATAACAAAGTCCCGTTTTTCGCTACCAGGCCATCCATTATCAAAATGCCAATTAATGAATATAGATTAAGCGTATTATTAGTTACAAAAAGACATATAATTGCTCCTATTAATCCCAGCGGCAAAGAAAACATCCTGATTAAAGGTGTAAAAACTGATTCATATAGCACAGCCAGCAAGAAATAAATAAGCAACAGTGACATACTGAGTGCTATTGCCATTTCTTTAAAAGAATCATTCATGCTAGTTGCCTGACCAGTAAACATATAAGAACATTTAATATTGCTATCCTCTAATTTTTTCTGTATTTCCAGCACTACTTCATTTAGAGGTCTGTCACTCAAATTACTTTGAATATTAATTATACGTTCTTTATCAACTCTTCTGATGGTTATCGGTCCGATACTTTCTTCAACTTTAGCTACATCTCCTAAGTTTACAGTACCCTTTTTGGCAACTACCGGGATGTTTTTAATATCTTCAATAAAAAAATTGTCGCTTCCATTAAATTTAACCGTAATATCCGTATCTAGTCCTCTATTGTCAGGGTCATTAGCTAACACACCGGCATTTTTCCCGCCGATGGCTGCTGCAAAAGATTTGTTTATGTCATCGATAGATACTCCGTAAAATTGCAATTTTTCACGGTCAGCACTTACTTTAATTTCAGGCATACCTTCTGTATATGAACTTTTTATATCTTTAACACCTTCTGTTTCTTTAAAAATATTTAATACTTTATTTGATTCTTCAATTAGTACATCCATATCGCTGCCCCTTAATTCCAGCTGCAATGGCGAACGTACTAATGTTTTGCCTCCAGAAACGCCTGTAACGGAGGATTGTATTTCACTTACCCTTACTTTAATATCCCCAAAATTATTTTTAGCAAATTTTCTTATCTCATCAGCAATCTCCCATACATCTTTGGAACGTTTGCCTCGGTTATAAAGGCTGATTGATATTTTACCATTACTTTCCGTGCTCGTAACATTTGATAAATGATGTTCAATTTCTGGAATTTGCAGCAGATATTTGTCAAATAATAATAGTACTTCGTTGGTTTGTTCCGCACTGTAACCTACGGGTAATTCTATATTTACCTGAATGGCGCTTTCGTCCGTCCTCGGCATATATTCTGCCCCTACAAATCCAAAAGGTATAAGCAATACAGCCCCAACAAACAGTGCTGCTATGGTAAATATAACCTTACGGGGATAAAGCAGACATTTTTTAAGTATTTTTTCGTATTTATTTATTGTATTTTTCTCAATTTTATCTAAAAATTCCCAGATTCTGCCTTTGGGTAGCTTTATTCCATGCGAATAAAACTTTGAAGCAAGCATAGGCGTTAATGTAAACGAAACAAGTAATGACATCAATGTTGCAAAAGTTATTGTCAATCCGAATTGTTTAAAAAACTGCCCTGTTGAACTTTGCATAAAAGCTATTGGCAAGAAAACCACTACATCACAAAGCGTCATAGCTACAGCTGCCATGCCTATTTCATTTCTTCCAAGCTCAGCAGCATTATCTGCTGAATAGCCATTATTAATATAACGCTGAATATTTTCAAGTACTACAATGGAATCATCAACCAGAATACCTATACATAATGCCATGCCCATTAATGACATCATATTAAAAGTAAATCCGGCAAGATACATTAAAAAGAATGTGGCTATTAACGATACCGGTATAGCTATCATTACTGCAAGTGATGATTGCCAACCCCTGAGGAATAAATATAAAACTATACCAGTTGTAAAAAGTCCTTCAAGTAATGTATAAAAAGTATTTTTTAATGAATTTTTTACAAATGAAGACTGATCATAAACAAGTGTAAAAGTATAATCAGGATATTCTGATTTTAATTTTTCAAGTTGCATTAATACATTTTCAGATGTATCAACAATATTTGATCCGCTTGCTTTATATATATCTATGGCAACAGCATCGTTTCCATCAACACGGCTATAAGTTACTGCGCGTTTTTCTTTTGCCTTAATTTCAGCAATATCTTTTAGTATAATATTTTGCCCATTCGCTGTCTTTATCTGTACATTTTCAATATCTTCCGGTTTTTCGTATTGAGCCGTTAATCTCACAGTAGTTTGTTTTACGTCCGTATAAACAGAGCCGGATGATAGAAAGACATTTTCGTTTTTTACATTTTGTATAATATCCTGCAGGTTTAACCCATAATAATTTAATTTTTCTTTATCAACATCTATACTGATTTCTTTAACTCGGCCACCGCTCAATTCAATATCTGCAACACCGCCGGCCTGTTGAAACCTTTCCGCAAAAATTTTTTCAGTTATAGAATATATATCTGCCATCTCATAAGGAGCTGTGACGGCAATCTGCATTATTGGATATTCGTCAGAAGAACGTTTAATAACAACAGGCTCATCAATATCATCCGGCAAATTCTTTCTGATAGTACTTACTTTTTTTGTTGCTTCTATAGCTACCAGATCCGCATCAGCACTGCTATCTAACTCTACAAATATTTCGGCTCTGCCCGGTCTTGTTGCTGACCTTACCTGCTTAAAATGTGAAATGGTTGACAATACATCTTCTATAGGCTTTGTTACCTGCTGTTCAACTGATTCAGTACTTGCGCCAGGATAATTAACTATTACACTTACATATGGAGAATCGACTTCCGGCAATAATTCAACACCAATCTTAAAAAAGCTAAAAATGCCCAGCACAGCAATTATTGCATATAACATTGTAATGCCTATCGGTCTTTTTACAGAAAACCTTGTTATATTCATCTTTAATCCTCTTCGGTTTCATCTATTTGAACTTTAATTCCATCACGTGATAAATTATCAAGAACAACTACTTCCCCTTCATTAATACCATCAATAATTTCAACTTCTGTATCATTATTAATGCCCAACGTTACTTCACGTTGTTCCAATTGATTATTTTTATTTACAATAAAAACATATTTCTTTCCGTTTTTATCTTTAATAATATCCTTATTTACGTAAAGAGCATCTTCTTTTATCAGTATCTTTAAATATCCCCTGGCAAACATGCCCGATTTTACTTCTTCATTCTGTTCGAGCAATTTTATTCTGGCAAGGTAACTATTGCTATCTTCATTTTTATCAGGGCTTACATATGATATAATTCCGTCAAAAGATTTACCTAACGCTTCGATGTTCATAGTTATTTTTGTATCAGCTTTTACAACAGCTGCATTAGCTTCCGAAATATTACAATCTATATGTAATTTGCTATTATCTGTAATAGTCAACAGCTTTGTTCCTGCCGGTATATATTCACCGATTTCTGCATTTCGATAACTAATAATTCCATTTCCAGGTGCTTTTAAAATCATATCTGTCTTTTTATTCTGCGCTAAAATATATTCTTGATAGCGCCTTTCAGCAACCTGTTCTCTGGCATAAACAGATGCTGCAGCATCACCATAATTTTTTTGTTTTGATAAGGCTTCGTATGCAGCCTGGGCGTTAACCATTATTTGTTTTTTGCTGTCATACTCTGCTTCTGCTACTGCACCCATTTCATACAGCTTTTTGTAACGTTCGTAATTGAGTTTTGCTAATTCATAATCAGCTTTATATTTATAATAATCACTATTGAATTCGGCATTATTTTCAGCAGCTTTGGCGTCATTTTCTCTATACCTTGCATATGCTTTTTGAAGTTCGGCTTCTGCATCCTGCAAATCCTGTTCAATTAAAATATCGCCTTTATGTACAAACGAGCCTAAATCAACATTGATATTTGCAATCTTACCGGCATGTTTATTTATAATATCTATTTGAGCATTGGCTTCCGTTTTGCCAAATAGAGAAATTTCTTTATACATTGGTTTTTTATAAACTTCCTCTACATGAACGATAGGTTTTAATATTTCTCTTGACGCAGGTTCACTTTTAAACATCAGCTGATATATTAAGATTAAAATTATTCCCAATACACCAATCAGCATCAATTTAATATATTTATTTTTTAAGAGATTCCGTAAATTTTTCTTCATTATTTCGGCATACTCCTATAATTTTTTGTAATCATTAGGTTCTATAGCTATCATAAAACTAACATCATTAATTTTAATATATACCCTCTTTTCCAAAAAACAGTAAAGAGGGTATATATTAGAGATGGGGATTTTTAGTTACCAATTTTAAAAGTTATCGGAATACTTGCATAGCAGCGTACCGGCAAACCTGAACTGTTTTTAGCCGCTGTAAAACGCCATTTGCGGCATGCAGCAACGGCAGCGTTATCAAGATTTGCATTGCCTGAGGAGGACGTAACGGTTACATCTTCAACGCTGCCATCCGTGCCGATTAAAAATCTTATGGAAACAGTGCCTTCTACGCCGGCGTTGCGTTCAGCACTGGGATAAGGCGGCTGATAACTTTTTATAATACGGGGCGGTACAGCAGGCGATGATGTTACACCGCTTCCCGGACCTGTGCCGCTGCCGGTACCGGTACCATGCCCACTGCCATGGCCGCCACCGCTGCCGGACCCGGAACCCGGCCCTATACCGCTGCCGGTACCGCTTCCCTGTCCGGTGCCTTTACCTTTGCCGCTGCTTTTAACAACAGGTTTTACCTGCTGCTTTTTTACAACAGCAGGTTTTTCTTCCTTATTTGCTTCAAAAATTGCATCGTTGTCAGAAGTTTCCTCTGCAGCAGTTGCCTCAGGTTCTGCTTCTTCTATAACACCGGCATCATCACTGCCGCCTCCTCCGCCACCACCGAAAAACGTAACTTCAACAATGTTTTCTTGTGCGTGCGAAAATTGAAACAGCCCTGTAAATGATACAATCAGAAATATTAAAATATGTATAATTGCCGAACCGGCAAAGCCCCAGTTCCGCCTTTTCTTTTCATCCATCATTTTGCTGCCCCGTCAGTTGCAAGCCCAAACCTGTTAATGCCCGCTCCTTTAAACTTATCGACAAGCTCAATAACATCACCGTATTCAATATCTTTTTCGGCACGTATAACAACAGCAAAATTGCTGTTGTTTTTTTGTTCTAAAGAAGCCTGCATTAAAAGCGACTGCAAATCCGTCTCTTTATCACCAAGGTAAATTGTGCCATCATTTTTAAGGGTGACGGCAAATGTTGTTGATGTATCACTTGCTGCATTAGCTGCTTGAGGCAGCTTAACAGGAATAGTCTTTAAATCAATCATGTACATGGTGCTTAGCATAAAAAACACCAGTAAAAAGAACATAATATCAATCATCGGTATAATATTAAGTTCCGGTACTTTTCTGTTCTGGCTTCTGCGGAATTTCATTTTGCACCGGCCCTTCTGTTGGCTTGCGCAAGTGCGGCGGCACAGCGTTCAGCCGTTGTAAGTATGCCGTCCATGCGGTGGGCAAAGTAAGAATGGCAGCAAAGCGCCATAATAGCTACGCAAAGCCCAGTAGCAGTAGCAATAAGCGCTTCGCCGATACCGCCTGTAATAGCCATAGGCGCGCCCGCCTGAATATTAAAAATACTGAATGCACCAATCATGCCGACAATAGTGCCCAAAAGACCCAGTAGCGGCGAAAGAGTAACAATAATGCTTAAATAATCCAATTTATTTTTGAGCTGGGCTGTAAAAACAGCAAGCCCGTTTTCAAGGTAATCCGTCAAATCGTCCTGTGTCTGGGCGTTTTGTACAGCACCAAAAACAAGGGCCGAAGTTTCACCGGGAGTGTTTTTGGCTAAATCAGCGGCAGCCTGTAAATCATTACTTTTTAATAAACCACAGTAATCATCGGCAAATTTTTCTCCGCTGTCAGATGCGCGGTAAAACAAAAAACGCTCAATGGCGATAGCAAAAACAGCGAAAGAACAAAACAGCAGCGGATACATAACCAGACCGCCTTTGTGAAAATACATAATAGTTTGACTGATAAATTCCATGACCATCCTCCTGAAAATATAAGATTCCCAAATTCAAGAAAACAAAATTTCTTAAAATAAATTACCCGGATATTTAGCGAACAAAAATTTTATAATTCTCCTTCCGTTAAATTTTTGCTAAGTATCTAATAATTTATTTTTATCAAGCGTAGTTTTGTACTGCCTGTAATATAAACCTTTTAGTTTTAATAATTCTTCATGCGTACCTTCTTCAGAAATTCTGCCATTGTTCAATACAAAAATCCTGTTGGCTTTTTTTATTGTAGATAATCTGTGAGCAATAATTAAAGTTGTACGCTCCCTAGTAAGTTTATCTAATGCCTTTTGAATTTTTTCTTCAGTTTTATTATCTAAAGCAGATGTAGCTTCGTCTAAAACTACTATTCCCGGATTTTTCAAAATTACTCTGGCTATAGCAAGTCGTTGACGCTGTCCGCCGGAAAGTTTTATTCCCCTCTCGCCTATTTCTGTATCATATTTTTGCGGTAATTTTTCTATAAATTCATCTGCTGATGCTGCCCTGGCCGCAAACACCATTTTTTCATCTCTTACTTCAGATAAACCGTAAGTTATGTTATGCCGCACAGAATCAGAAAAAAGAAAAACTTCCTGTTGTACAAGCCCTATATTTTTGCGTAAAGACCTTTGATCATATTTTTTTATGTTAATACCGTCTATTAAAATATCGCCAGAGTCAGGTTCATAAAAACGCAGCAGCAAATTTGCTAATGTGGTTTTCCCAACACCAGTTTCACCTACAAATGCAACGGTTTCACCGGCAGAAATATTAAAACTTACATTGTTAAGCACTTTATTATTTCCGTAACTGAAAGTTACGTTTTTAAAACAAATACTGCCGTTAATATTTTTGCATTCAATTGCATCTTTGGCATCAATTATTTCCGGTTTAATCTGCATAATTTCATAAAATCTAGCAAACCCAGCCATACCGCGCTGATACATTTCCGTAAAAACGGTTAACCTTAATAGTGGCTTCATAAATAAATTAACGTAAAGCAAAAAAGCAATAAAATCACTTAGTTGAATTTTATTAGCTGCTATTAATACACCACCGGCAACAAGTACAAACAAATTTGTGAAATTAGTAAAAAAATTAACGCTACTGGAGAAATAGCCTAATATTTTAAAAGATGCTTTGCGAACCGCCATACTTTCTTCATTTTTCTTCATTAACAGTGAACATTCCAGTTCTTCAGCAGCGAATGCTTTTACAAGCCGTATTCCGCTTAATGCTTCTTCTGCTTTTGCAGAAACCTCACCATTTTTAGCACGGTTTTTTCTAAAGGCAGCCTTCATCTTATGATTTATAATAACGGTATGTACTGTTTTCAGAATTAAAAGCAGTGCTATAAGCACACCTAAATAGATATTCATCCAAAACATTATGCTGATAGTACCCAGCATAACCACTAAGCAGATGATAACATCGTTAGGCCCACGGAAAGTCAATTCTCCTATTTCCGTTAAATCACCGGTAAGGCGCGCCAAAAGCTGCCCGGTTCTGTTGTTATCAAAAAATTTAAATGACATACTTTCAATATGCCTGAAAAGGTCACGCCGCATATCACGTTCAATATTGATACTCATAACATGCCCGCTATAGCTTATCCAATACAGTAAAACTGTATTTAGAATATATAAAATCAGTAAAAACAAGGCATAAAGCAAAATACTTTGAAGATTTCGCTGCGGCAGTTCAACATTTAAAATATGCCTTACAAATACCGGAAATATCAAATCCAGAAAAGCAACGGCAAATGACCCGGCAATAATAAATGCAGCAGTTTTTTTATAAGGTTTGTAATACTGTAAAAAAGCAACTAACATTTTGCCTTTCATCAATTTAATTTCCATATATGTAACCTGTAAGCTCCTATAATTTTCCCATCCGGGGTAACTGCCGGTGCTTCAACGCCGGCCGCAGTCAGACCATCACTGCTTATATTTATCGCCTGTAATGGCCCTTCTGTATGGAAGAAATTTAATTTTCTGCCATCTGCAATGTTTAATATAAGCCCCCCGTGAGCACCGTAATTATGTGTACGTACATTACGCCCAACTGCACAGGCAACCTTATCTTTGGCAAAAGATAGCTCTTCCATCGTACCATCAGCCATATACTGATACTTAAATGTGCCATCATAACCAAACATAAATAAACTGTTATTGCTTGGATGCTCTATTGGCGTTGGAATTTGCCAGTTCTCACGGTTAAAAGTATTGATCGTTGAAAAAACAACACCTTCTTTAACAGCATAGCCATCTCTTCCGGAAGCATTTATCCAGACATTATCAACCTGAGTTGGTTTAGATAATGTACGTTCCCATAACATATTTCCCAAAGCATCAAATAAAAAGCCTCGGCCGTCACTGCAAGCTGCCGCTAAATATTTACCATCTTTACTAAAATTAGGGCTGCCGCGCATAACGGTATTGTCAAAAGGTTCAACTGGCTTTATAAAAACAGAATTTATCTTTTCGCCAGTGTTTTTATCAATAAAATACATCGTATCTTTATATACCATGTCTTCCCTGAAGTCATATGCAGAAGTGGATATTACAACTTCGCCGTTGTTATCATTAACATCACACCAGTTTATCCAACTGTCTATAGATTCTTCTGCCGGATATTTCCATAAAAGTTCACCACTGCGGTTTATCGCAAGCATCCTTCCGTTATATCCGCGGCTGCCGTCTTTATTCATCAAAAATCTATACGCATTGGCATATACGTTATCATTTTTATCAACAACGATATGTACTATTGAAGGGTAAGAACGCTTGCTCGGATCAGCACCGACAAAGTTCGCAGCAGCGTATTGCCATAAAATATCACCCGTGTGAACATCAATTGCATATAAATTTCCGGCAGGACTTTGTTCACCTACAAAAGCAACCTGTGAATCATTGCTTAAGCAGACAGAAATAAACTTACCTATGCCAAGCGAACGTTTCCAAATCTGTTCACCTTTTGAAGAAAATAAAAACAGTTCACCGCGTTCTGTACCTACAAGCCATCCATTTTCAGATTCTACATGTCTGACAACAGCTTTGGTAAAGCCCATGCGGTCATAATTTTCACTGGGGATATCTCCCAAATGTACAGCAATCCCTTCTTCTGAAGCAGTTAAACCTATATCATTCCATGGAGTACGGCTTCCGGTAATCCAAAACAAAGCCGCTAATGACAATAAAAATATAATAGTTATTATTTTGCTTTTAAAATTTTTCATAAGTAAACCTTTGCCAAATCATACACAAATCTGAATACACCATAATAAAAACCCTGTTCAGAAAGCAAATACAAAATCTTACTTAAAGCAGCACTGCTTACGAAAGCAAAAAGCAACAAACATACAAGCCGTTCCCTTAAAGGCCATAAATAAGCACGCTTTTTGTTATCTGCCAAAAAAAATCCGCGGCTTATAACCGATAAAGCAAGTGTCTGCGACCTGCGCAGGCAACGTACCAGTAAAGGCTTGGCAATATACGGCAAATGCCTTATAACAGCAGTGCGTCCGGCAGCACTGCCGCTACGGAGCCTGAGTGCAATTAAAACATCACCTGTTTCCGCTGCTAATACCGGTAAAAACCTGATTGCGGTAACAAGCATAAAGGCAATCTGCGCAGGCAAATGCCATGTAAGCATTGCCTGCAAAAGCTGCCTGGGATCAGAATTCCAGCAAACCAAGAGGCCCAGCGAAAGCATGGTAGCCGAACGCAGCCCCTGCACAGCACCATATATAATACCTTCGCGGTAAACGTAAAGCCCATTTGTAATAACACCAAGTATAGGCGTATTCGGTTCAATCAAAACAAATAAAGGCGTTCTGGGTGTTTGCGTAAAAAACAAAGCCTGGCTGAACATTGACCCCCATAAACTAAGCATCAGCAAGACCATCATAACCTGCCATTTGGCGGCAGAAGTACCTGCCAACGCATGCAGCAACAGCGAAATCAAAAATACAATAAATAAAGTACGCGGATTATCAACCGTTATCGTCAATATTGAAAACAAAAACAGCATAACAAGTTTGGTTTTCCCGGTAACTTCTCTAATCCACTCCCGCGAATCGTTACCTTCCCACAGCTGACGCAAGTACATAATCCGCCACCTCCTTAGCCGTAAGTAAAGGCCTGATATGCAATAAATCCGTAACGTCGAGCATGGCCGGTGCCTTTAACCCACAAAGTTTTAAATAATTTCTGTCAGTAAGCACTTTGCTTGTTATATCATCAGCAATAATTTGGCCATCATTCATTAAAATTACGCTGTCAGCTATTTCAGAAGCTAATTCAACATCGTGCGTGCAAAAGAAAACACTGCCGCCATCTTCGGCGTAAGCACACAAAAGTTTTTTTATCTCTTCCAGGCTTTGCTGGTCCTGTCCGGTAGTAGGCTCATCAAGCAGTAACAATTTCGGTTTCTGCATTAAAACAGCACTTAAAATAACCCTCAGGCGCTGTCCTTTACTCAACGCTAACGGAAAATCGCCGGCATAATTTTCAAGGCCAATTTTTTTAAGCATAATTTGCAGTTCTACTTCACTAATTTTTTTATTATTCCAGCAAAGTTCTTCACGCACACTGTCGGCCAGTAGCATTAAATCTGCTTCCTGCCGCAAGTACCCAACGTTAAATCGTTCATTCTGCAAATCCCGGCCATCCAAACAAATCGTTCCTCTGTCAATAGCAGCAATTCCGCCCAAAAGGTTCATCAAAGTACTTTTACCGGTACCGTTTACACCCATCAGCGCAGTAATTTTACCTTTTTGCAACGTAAAGCTGATATTTTTCAGCGTATCTTCCAAAGCATTATCATATTTATAATAGACATTTTTTATATCTAAAATAGTTTGCCCTGTTGCTGCAACAACAGATTGATATTTATTTACAATTTTCAAATTGCCATAAACATCCGTTACCATGGCAGCAACAGTATCAGCATCGTTTACCAATTCAGGCAGCTTTAGCAAACGGCATAAAATAATATTCTGAGGCTCACGCAAACCGATATTTTTTAATCGGCTTACTGCTGGCCACACCTTATTTATATCACCGTCATATGCAATACTGCCTTCGTTCATAACTATAATCCGTGAAAAATAACCGGCAATTTCATTAACCCTGTGTTCTATTAAAAGAATTGTTAAATTTTGTTTCTGGTTCAGCTCCTGCAAAAGGCGTAAAAAATCATGCGCCCCCTGCGGGTTAAGCTGGCTTATGGGTTCATCCAGTACCAACAGCCTAGGGCCGGTAACAAGCACAGATGCAAGTGCCAGCCTTTGCCTCTGACCGCCTGAAAGTGCCTGAATACTATAATCTACCCTGTCACCAAGCCCTACCATTTCTAAAGTTTCACAAACTTTAGTTTTTATATATTCATCCGGAAAGCCGCGGTTTTCAAGTGCAAAAGCAACTTCATCATATACAGTCATAGCAAACAGCTGGTCATCCGGGGCCTGATATACAGTCCCTGCCAGTAAAGCGATTTCCTCAGGAGGCAAATCTTGAGATTCCCTTCCATCCAAAAAAATTTTGCCCGATAAACAGCCGCGCCGTTCTGTCTCAAAAATACCGGTTATCGCTTTAATTAAGGTTGATTTTCCGCAGCCGCTTTTGCCTGCCATAAGCACAAATTCACCTGTAGTTATACTTAAATTGATATTTTTTAATGTATTTTCACTTCTGTTTGGATAACGGTAAGATAAATTTTCTATTTTAAGCATTCGTTATTCCCCCGTAACCTGCTGAAGTTTTAAACCCAATTTATAACCAATCCAGGCGCCGATGCTGCTATATAAAAAGCCGTTAATAAGCATATACAAACCTATATACCAATCGGCATAGTAAAGCCTGTAAAAGAACATCATTTGTTCAAGATTTATAAAGGTAACAACAGCATCACCAATACCAAACATAGCCGCTATAAACAGCATATATTTTACGCTGATATTCTTTTTATCAAAAAATCCACACAACTTAAGTATTGTTTCAAGCACGCCTATATATACGCAGCAGCTTAAAAAGCCAAGAGGAGTAAAATTACCGAAAAGCAACCCGGATAACATATATCTTGTTAAAAACATCAGCGCCAATACGCCCTGCCGCCGGTATAACATTAAAAGCGAAACTATAAGTAAATATTGCAGTACGCCGCTTAAAATACCTGTAATAAACCCGGAAAACGGGCCTAAAAATACGTGCAGAAACTCTCCTGCTAAAGTTGTGGGCACAGTTATTGCACCAAAACCTACCGCAGCAAATAATGCTACCGTTATAGCCCCCTGTGCACCTATATTAAATATTACGCGGCGCAGGCGCGGTAAAAACAACAAGACTGCCGCAAAGCAAATAAATGCAAAAGTTACTGCAGCAATGCCAATACTGTGTT
>OKSP01000564.1_pt1 | contig 20513 bp, 25 predicted proteins | sample 2434041 | NCBI WGS metagenome assembly OKSP01 (sample SAMEA3879593, study PRJEB24766) | human gut metagenome | biome: human-associated habitat; feature: feces | place: USA | collected 1985/1987
TATCCGCAGGACTTGTCCTGCTTTACCGGGAGCATATCCCTTTTCATCAGGAGGCTTTTTATTATGATAAAAAAGAAACGGTTTACAAAGTTGTTTACAGCGGTCTGCCTGACAGGCTCACTCCTTTTTGCCCCGCTTTGCACGCTGGATGCTTCGGCGGCTGAGGTAATCGCCACCGTACAGGGCACGGTAAAATCCGGCACAACTTCCGAAATGCTGCTGTTAGATACCCCACAGGGCAAAATGGAAATTAAGATCGAGAATGCCACCGACACCACTGCAGGCAAGATCCTGCTGCCCGGCCAGTCCGTTACCGTCGATGTGACGGGCGGCTCCGACGGCTATCTCCACGCCGCCAAGATCGTCAGCGGCACGCAGGTCGGCAACGTCTCCGTGGACACCAAAAATACCGCGACCATTACCGGCAAGCTGACCAAGGATACGAAGGACAACAAGCTCCACTTCGATACTCCCCAGGGCGAAATGGTGATCATCCTCGATTCTACCACAAGCATGGGAGGCTGCGCCTTCCTCGTGCTCGGAAATACGTACAGCGTCGTATGCGGGCGCGGCTCCGACGCATACATGCACGCCATCAGCATCTCAGATTCCACCGGCTCTGCCTCTTCCTCCTCCAATAACGGGGACAATTCCGCCTACCTTTCCGTAAGCGGCAAGGTGGAGAAGATCAAAGAGGGACGTCTCTATCTGGATACCCCGGAAGGGACGATGCAGTTTGTCATCGACAACTCTGCAAACACCCTCCGCGGGATCATGTTTCTGGAAGGACGCAAGCTGAAAGTTTCCTTCTATAACGGCTCCGACGGCTATCTCCACGCAGTCAATGTGACGGGCGACAAAAGCGGCTCCTCTGCCAGCGTCAACAGCGCTTCCCCGCTGACCGCCACCGGAACCGTCAATAAAAAATCCACGGAGGACATGCTCTATCTGGATACCCCTCAGGGACAGATGGAAATTAAACTGGATTCTTTAAGCAGCTTAAATAACTGCAAGTTTTTGACAAAAGACATGAAGATTTCCGTTTCCTGCGGCTCCGGCTCCGACGCATATCTGCATGCGCTCAGCATTACCGCCGTATAAATTTTCTTCCATGACCAAAGCAGAATAAATTTCTTTCATAAAACGGAGCTGTCGGTACATACCGTTTTTAGCTTCCCAATCTTAAATAAGAATCTCCCGTAGAAATCAGTGTTTCTGATACCTGATCTTCTATGGGAGATTCTTCTTTTTTCTTTTCTGTATGTATTTTAGGGTATAAAGACTCCTTCCCCTCAGTGTACAAGGGGACTGTTGACATTGTAACATAGCTCATCAAGGATACAAATGCACTTTCTCTGTCCTTCTCACAAAATCAGCAGTTATAACATCAATAAACTGAATATAAAGATCCCAAAAAGCGTACATACCGTTTCATTTTCCTGCCACAATTCGGACAGATTTTGTTGTCAGCACCCATATCATTCTTCCAGCTTATAAAAATCATCCAAATTTAATTCATGCTTCAATTCTTCTGTCGGCAGATACCTAAAATATTTTGATGCAAAAATCTGGTGATTATCTTCCGGCAGTGTGTACTTTACAATGGAGTCGCCTTTGTCCCAGTTCCAGAAGAAAATGCTGAAGGTAGTCAATCAATGCCTATTCCAGTTCACCCTCATACACATGGGTATCTGGCTGAATCTGCAAAAATTCCATCACATAAGGATCTTTGATTATTTTTTCATATTCAGGTTTCGGTTCTGTTGTTTGAATTTCTTTTGAAATAGCTGATTTGTCTTGGTTTGCTAAGATTCTCTGATCGTACATCATGTTGATCTGCCGTTCTAACTGCCGGACGCTCCACGCAGACTTTATACATTCCTCTATATAAAAGATTCGCGCCTGTTCATCTGGTACACGCATCAAAAGGCGGTAATGTGACCAGCTTAATTTGCTCCACAGTGTGGAGCGATTTGGAAAGGTGCAATAAAATTGCCTCATATTACGCAGTCCTTGTGCGCTAAATCCCTTTCCAAATTCTGCTGCGGCTTCTGAGCAAATCACAGATTGTTCGCTCCATATCATAAACCGGTACGGTATGTCCAAAAGGTGTCTGACCGCTGGACAACTCAACATCAAACAGCTCTGGCTTAATGGTATAAACAGATAGCCCTTCTGCTTTTAAGCGAGTCGGGCTATAACCACGCCGTACTGTAACAGAATATTGGGAGGGTTCTCTGTCAGTCAAATCATGAAAAAATAACGCTGATTCATGGGAAAATACTATTTGACCACACCGCAGATGCAAAAGGAACATAGTATTCATAAAAATGGGCTTTACAATTCCGCCGGCAATTACCTGCGAAGTTTGCAACATCCCATCATGCTCGGTCAGAAGTCTGTCTAATTGCTTAAACCGCTCTGATCTTGTCACTAATATCGCTTCCTTTCGTGCCACTATTATACATAAATGCTGCACAAAAGAAAATAAAACAATTTAACAGACACTGTCTGGCATTTTTGAATTCCCACATATTTTACCTATAACCCCAATTCTGAATGGTAAATTTCAAGCTCTGCACTCTGCCCAACAGCAAGATCACAACACAGCCAGCGGCAGCCCCGTGCAAAGCCATACAAAAAGCGTCAGCATCAAAATAACCGGTGCAGTTACAATCATCAGCCGATCAAAGACTTCAAGATAGGTTTTGCTGTAAACCTCCGTCATAAGTAATGCAGGCGGCAAAGGAATCTTTCCAATATCCCATTGCTGAAAACAGCCCGCGGTTGTCCTATAATTTAACCACTAACCCCTTTTTTTACCCCCATTTTAGCCGGTTAACCACTTGCGGACCACTAAAAATCGGATGAAAACGGCTCTTGATTTTCCAAATTTTCTCAAACCATATAGGTCAGTTTAGATATAATAAAACCCCGGAAAACCTGAATTTTCCGGGGTTTTGTAAACCTTTTGATACGATTTGAACAGCAAATTATCTCTTGCGTAACTGAAATTAACGTTTAGGTAACTGAGAAGGCTTGATTTTACTGGGTTCTTGAAATGTGATGTTGCAAACACGTTACAAACGCAAGGCTTCTCATTACGCCTCACCACACCTCTAAATTATCAAAGAGGGAGATGACTAAAAGTAACAAATGCGCATCTTCCTCTTTTTCTCGCAATATCATTCAAACAAGCAAGTTCAAAGATATTCTTAAATATATTTATTTAAGTTTAATATCTTTTTTGCCGTTATTTTATTTCTGCTACATATATTATTTTGACTTGCTGATTTTCTGTTGCCAATTTGTTACCAAATCATTATAAATACTGCAAATGCACTTTATAACTCTCTATATGCAACTTTAACATAGTTTATACATGCAATCTAATCCATAATTCCAGACTATCTTTCCGATAGGGAATTACATCAATCCCCATACTAGAAATCTGACTACTTGTACTGTTTGTAACCTTCACTGCTACCACAGGTTTCCCAATTGCTATCGCATATTTTATCTCCTCAATTGACATTCCATAATTATTTGCTGGACGATTTGAACAAACAACCACACTGGCATATTTAATCTGTCTTTGAATTTGCGGATCTACATTATATCGACCATCAATACTGTCAAACGGCGAACTACTTGGGACAGAATAATCTCTCACATTGTATTTTGTTCTATCCAATAATGCAGTAATTGTTTCATAGTCATCATTGTTCCAACGATGCGGTATAAATACATTCATCATTTAAGTCTTCTCCCTTCTACATTGCTTTCATTTATATGGTATTTTTATTTACCAGTTGCCAATAATGTTGTCCCTGTGCCGTTAACTTACAAGATTTATGATGAATTGCGGCATAATACATATGTTCTTCTCCCACCGGAATTACCAAATTCAATTTTACAAATCTTTGTAAAATTGCGAATATAGCTTCATGCTCTTTGTTTACCTCTTTAACATCTGCTTCATGTTTATCAGGCTCATAAGTTGGATCTAACGGATATTCATCATATTGTGAAGTAAATATTTCTGTTATTTGTCGCAATTCTGCAATCGGAATCGGTGGTGCATTTTTTCTTAATGAAACAAAGCTGCTAATATTAGCTTTAAATAACGGTCTTTGCTCATCCCACGCTCCCAACGAACGATCAATATAAGAATAGATGCTACCTGGTGACACTTCACCTAATAAATTCATAGCACCACCATACAATGCTTCAACTAAAAGAGAAGTAAAAATACCATGTCCATTTTCTTCTGAAGCATATTCGGAGGGTCCACAAGCTGCAAGTATCGTTGTCCCATTATGTAACACCGAATAATTCTGCATTTCCACAGGATTAGAAATTGCTCCACTAAAACAACTATCCAGTATAATGATCTTATTTCTTGCTTTCGATTGTGCCACAAATCCCATCACTTCATTTAATGACACGCCTTCATCAGGGCGTTGTATTTCACTCGTACATAAATATCCCCCTAATGCATCGAATGAGCCATGACCTGAATAATATAAAACTGCTATTTCCGAATCAGTTTTAAATAAATTTTCTATAGCATCCCTTAAATCATTTCTGTTTATATATGATGCCTCACTGGTAGCACACATGAGTTTTACTTCAAAATTTAAAGTTCCATCTCCATTTCGCTCTAAAGCTGCTTTTACTGAATTAGCGTCATTTACGCAACCATGCAAATCATCCACATGCTCATAACAATCAATTCCTACACACAATGCTTTTCTCATTTTCATCCCCCTTTCTTACCTCTAAGTATACACCTACATTACTATGCCTTACAACCGATTATCCTTTATTTCTTTTTGGGCTGTTTTACCGGTGGCATTGGTGGTTTCGAAGTTGTCGGAGGAAGTGAAAACCCCCTTTTCCCTCCTTTTTTTTCTCCAGTTGGTTTATTTTGTTTATTATTTTCGTCCATACTTACACCTCTTAAAAATTATTTGCAAAATATGCATCATTTTTCCTATCTGCAATTTCTCTAAAATTATCTTTTTCTAATAATGTCTCTTCTTTTAAGTTTTTGTTTTCTATATTGGCAAACTCATCTTTAAAAGCATATAATAATTCATTTATCTCGTCCTCTGATAAATCCCCCGATGCTACTTTGAACCAATTATATTCTATTTTGTTGTATAAAAACTTTAAATCTTCCATAAATGGAACTAACATCTTTAATCGCTTACTATACGGCAAAAAACCTTTAATCGTTGTTAACACCTGGGAAATTGCTATTATAATAGACCAGACAAACGAATATTTCTGCCATATAGCCCACGCCGCAATACTTGTTGAAGATGCAATTGCTACAAAAATATTAATTGTTTTATCCCATCTATAAGAATCCTCCGTATACACATCCAAATAGAATATCCACGCCTTAATTTGAACCATATATTTCCAATATTTTTCCTGCATACCTATTCCTTTATTTAAAAATATCCAACTTCTAATACACTCTCTTCAATCAATTCTTCATTACTCATTTGAGAAAATATATGATTTATAAATCGCTTAAACATATCTATAGAATAAGGATTCTTCGTCAAATATTCCGTGTACCATGGTCTCCATTTTTCTCGCCCAATTTTTGTACTAAATTCTTTTCTAACATTAGAACTGATTCTTTTAGCTTTTCGTAATATTAAAATTTCATCTATATCAGTAGTTGTTGTGCTTATTGGGGTCATATCTAAGTAATCACATAACAAATAATATTTTGCTCCTGTAACAGCTTGTTTTATATCATGAGCCGTTGCTGATGCCTCTTGAAACATCGTTTTATCAAGATTTGTCTTCATTTCCGCCAAGACATACCCCAAATGAGTTTCAAGCTTTACTGTTTTCTCCGGATTAAACTGCGGATCATATGATGATTGCAAATATAATTTTCTACTCATAGAAAAATCTTGATCTTTAGTTTTAATGTTTATCCCTCCGCCAATATTAGGATTACTTAAACTTGATGCAAAATACACAGAAGAAAATGTTGATATTTGCGAGCTTATTTCCATGTCGCAATTTTCTTCAACCTTTTCAACACATTTCTTCACAAATATTGGCATAAATTCTTCTATAACCGTATTATCTAATTTTAATTGCCCTTTTTGTCTATATAGAAAATCTTCTTCACTATCAAAAATCAAATTTATATCTATGTAGTTCTTATAAGTATTTAATTCAGCCACTAGTTTTTCTACTAATTCATCAACCGTTTCCGCATTTATTGCATTTAATTTTTCAATCCATTCATCGTATTTCTGTAATGCCATTTCCAGCCGTGGAACATCCTTGGCTGGCATCTTATTGCTTTGAATCGCAGAAATTATTTTTTCTCCATGTACTCCTCTAGCCATACGCCACCTCCGACTCTTTTACTTTTAATGCTTTAGAAATTGCCTCTGTTAAAAAAACAGTATTTTTAGTAGGCGGAAAAATTTCTAACTTTTTTTTCAATGATCTAATCGCTATCACACGTGCTTTTTCAATAATTTCATCCTCTGAAATTTTACATTTCTTGTTTCCAAAATGTATTATATCTTCATATATCATTTGACCATATCTATTTTTAAAAACTCTTTCTTGCCTCAGTAATAATTCTAAATCAAAAATTTCTTTCCCTATATTATAAATCAGTTCACTATTACAAAATGAGTATCCTAATACTGAGGATTCGCGTCCGACAACATATATCATTCTTGCCCCTGTTTTACATACCCTTATTGCTTCATTTAGTGATAACGCCATATCTATACAATATTGTATCACTGTCAGAAACCTATTTCCTCTATTTTTTCTATTGGATCCAAACTCACTACGTGCAATTTTTAAGACATCATAGCCTAATGCTTCAACCGATCTTCTGTATTTTTGATGATAATTAAAAACATTAATATATGGTGGAGATGTAATTACCATATCCGCAACAGAGTCATTTAAATCAAGTTTTCTTGAATCACCTCTATTTACACAAATTTTTGCTTTACTATAAGGTAAAGTTAATATTAAATTTTTCAGCCACTCCCACTTTATATTCACAAGTTCCATTGTTATCGCATTTTTATATACATCCATTACGATAACAAGTGTTGATAATATATTTGTAACCATAATATCATCATTTTTCTTAATTCCTTGCAATATATAATCCAAAATCTTTTCATTATTGGGAATTAACGAAATTAATTTATCTACTTCCGCTACAATTCGCCTCCTTTCCTTCAACGACAGATTCGAACATTCATATGTCTTTGCCATCCAAAACGCAGATACATTTAATTCTACACCATATGCACTAAGTCCTAATCTCGCACATTCGCTAACTGTTGTCCCCGACCCAAGGAAAGGATCTAGAACTAAAAAATCTTTCTTTGCATATTTTTTCAATATTATTTCTATAAATTGAGGTGAAAACTGTCCATTCCAACAAAATAAATTTGATCTCGTTTTATTGTCAATATTTAATTCGCTTTGTGATATTTCTTCATTATCTATAGGTATACTTTTAAAATTTTCATATAAAGTTCCCAACATTACTTCCTTCTTTCTTCTATTACGATTTCTATGATGTCACCAATCTCACAATCCAACGCACAACAAACTTTTGCCAGTGTTTCTATTGAAACTTTTTCATTTCTGCTCATTTTAGCAACTGCATTTGTACTAATCTGTGCTTTTTCATGAAGTTGTGTTTTATTCATATTCTTATCAATCATCAATTTCCACAATTTATTATAATTTAATAGTATATTCTGCTCCATAAAATCTACACCCTTACTTCTTCTACTCAATGAATCCTACTTATTATAATGAATTATAACATTTTCATTTATTAATAGCAAGAACTTCTTGATATATATCAAGAAACTCGCATCTGCTTTTTATTAACTTTTTATGCAGAAATAAATAATATAAATTACTTTTCACCCTTACTTTTTTAACAATATACTGTTGTTTTCAGTACAATCTCTTCTGCACAAACACAAATATTATGCATTATCCCGACCCATTCCATCTGATTTTCTGCCTTTAACTGTTCCGTGATTCCCTGTGCCTGTTTCATCTGCTCTACAATCTTTTCAAACCGTTCCTGTGCCTGTTCTTCTATATCAGCCAAATAACCATTCAGCCTGCCGCTTGTAAGCATATTCAGATATAGCAATCTGCGGTATTCCTTCAAATACCGCAAATGTCTTTGTCCCCATACACCGACAACCCTTTGTTCTTCTTCCTTCGGTAAGGTAAGAGCAGGGATAAGATAATCCCCATGTCTGATATAAGTACCGCCCATCTCTTCAAAAATTGTTTTCTTCATTGTCTGTTCCACCTTTCTTATCGTTCTCTATCCATAGATTTTTTCTTAACTGACCGTTTTGGTTGCTGTCTGCCTTCCTGCTGATAGCGGTGTAGCTTTTCCAGTACGCTCGCTTTTTTCGGCTGTTCTAACGGTTTCTCTTTCTTCTGTTCCGTCTGATTTTTCCATACCCTTAGTTCTTCGTTGTATTCTATAATCAATTCTTCTGCCTTGTTATAAACCTTCTGAAAGGCTTGCACATTCGGATAACCTTCCCGTTTTACTATCTGTTCCAAACTCTTGTGCAAACGCTTTTCCAAATCCTCTAACAGTTCAATTCGCCCTTCCAGAGATTTTCGCTCTTTGCCTTTAAATAATCCTCGCAGCTCTGACAGTTGTTTTTTCAAAGAAGAAATATCCTGCTGTGTGCGTTTTATCTCTATTGACTGTCTCTGCAATTCATACATGACCTTCTGCATATCTTTCCACTCTTGCAAATCAATCTTTGGCACAGGTCTTGGTGGCAGTTTAAATTTGAAAATTACTTCCTGTAAAAAATCTTTCGCACCTCGGATAATCTGACGGAACATATCCGGCAGCCAACCGTGTGTCCTGATAGATTGTAACGTTTCATCTGTGATTTTTTCCTGCTTGATCTTCAAAATATTTTCTTCTGGAACACCTTCGACTAATGCCACATCAACTGTCCGATTCCATTCCTGCCTTGCCGCATTGTCTGCCTTTATCTCCTCTGCTTTCGGATTGTTCTTTCCTATTTTCTTGGTTGCCAGATATACGCCGCCTTGTTGGAATACGGATAGTTTTTCTGATTCCTCTTTTACATATCGGTTGATCGTATCGGTAAACAGTTCCTTGACTTCTTTGGTAAAGGCTTTGTTCTTAAACCATTCATCCTTTTTCGTGAAGATATGGCTTTCATAAACTTCCCCTTTGGAGATAATACTGCATCCCGCCCGAAGATTGCCCAGCTCGTCTAAAACCTCCTTCTTTGTGCGTCTATGCTTCCCCTGCTCATCATAAAACATATTTCGGGTAGCTATCTTTACTTCGGTCTGTTCCAACATTTTCCGTTCACTGAATACCAGATGAATATGATAATTCGTCTTTGCCTTGTTGTGATGAAGGGCAGCACTGCACTCCACCCCATATCTTTTATGAAAACTCTCCGTAAAAAGCCTTACCACATCATCTGCCCTGTACTGAACAAAACTTTCAGGAAGTGCAATGATAAACTCACGCCCTTCAATACATTTCCCTGCTGAACCACTCGCCTTAAAATCCACCTGATTTTCTCTTGCAAGATTTTTCCAAAACTCCGGTGTTGCCCCTTCTGTCTGATAGGTCGCATAGAGATATTCCTGCCGTTTCGGATTGGAGATATAATCAATCCTTCCTGCCACATCGGACAGCTTGCTTTGTCTGATAAATGAATGTCTGCCTATAAGCATCCTCCTTCCCCGGCTCTCGCCGACTTTATTGTGAGTAGGTGCATAGGCACCTGTTTACGAACCTATCCGCCTGTCGGCGGTTTGCTCCCGGCAGGGCGAAATATACAGAGCATAAAACTTTAGTTTTGTGCGATGGGTGTATTTCGCTCTCAAACGCCGAGGGCTATTTTTGTATTACATAATCTGATTACTACTCAGACTTGCGATTTCATATATGGGCGTATCCGCCCTTTTTCTCTGCCCGTATCCGGGCTGCTTTTTCTATGACTGACAGCAGATGATCTACGGTACTTTCTTCCCATCCGGCAAGCCAAATCAGAGTTTTTTCCTCTGCTTTTGTCAGTTCCACTCTTGCCAGTACCTTGTTCATTTTTTGTATCTGTCTGCCCTCCATCTCATAAAATAAATCATTCACATTTCTGCTTTCTCTTTCCGGCTGCTTTAACATCCGCAATACTCCTTTCCTGCCTTGTCTGTTATTTACAGGGGTGTGCCACACCCCTGTCCTTATCATCAAGGAAGAATTACCAACAGAAACTCTCCAACGCTCCTCGTCTGTCCAGATATTCTTTTCTTGCCCGTTCCCGTTCTTCCTCTGTCGGTGCAGTTTTTGATTTTCCAAAAAGGTCACGCATGACCATCCTGTCCAACTTTTTCTCCAACTCCTTCTTAATTTCTTTCTCGCAACTCTCATCTTCCATCAAGTGAAAACGGAGTAGCTGCATAAATAATTCCTGTGATATTTGCACATTTCTCATCGTATCCCATCCTCTCCGTGACGGTATGTGACAGTTGTGACGGTTATTTTAATACCGCCCCCGCTGTCAAAAATACCGTCACAACCGTCACCAACTGTCACGCTGTTTCCGTATCATCTTTCCAAAACCGTATTTTTCTTCCATCATGGGTGCGGTTGCTCTTATAATAAATGCCATGCTCCGCATACAACCTCCCTGAAAGAACATTCAGTTTTCGTGTGATGACATGGGGCTGAATTTCTACCTTTATCAGCGAAACCAGTTCCGTTGCCGAGCCTTCCCAAAAGGATTTATCCTTCATAACAAGTTCGGCAATCTCATCCAGTAAAGGCTCCGGCGGTTCTTTCCACAATTCGGTTTCTGCCCTTTGTAGTTCCCACAATAAGGTTTCTGTGTTGCGGATAAGGTATAGCTTTTGGTCTTGCTGATCCCTGCCCGATACTTCTAAAGTTGCGGCATTGCCTGTCCGTTTTTCTTTCTGAAGGAGAAACGCCCCATCCGCCGCACCGAGCAGTCCGCTTGTTCCCGAAATCATATCAAACTTATCATCCGCCGTCTGTTTCCTTGTGTGGTGTACGAGCAGGATACAAAGACCGTGGGCATCTGCAAAACTTTTCAGTCTTGCCATAATCTGATAATCATTTGCATAGCTGTAATTATCTCCGCCAACTTCCCGCACCTTTTGGAGCGTATCAATGATAATCAACCTTGTGTCTGCGTGTTCCGCTACAAACCTTGCAAGCTGTTCATCCAGTCCTTTCCCCAGCTGGCTGGCAGAAACAGAAAAGAAAAGATTGTCAGCACTCTCCGTTCCAAACATCCGATACAGACGTTCCTGTAAGCGGCGGTAATCATCTTCAAGGGCGAGATACAGTACCGTTCCTTTTCGGGTAGTATAATTCCAAAGCGGCGTGCCTGTGCTGACGTGATAGGCAAGCTGTGCCATCAGGAAACTCTTTCCCAGTTTGGGTGAACCTGCAAAAATATAAGTGCCGGGGTAGAGCAGACCGTCAATCAACGGCGGCTTGCTCTGGTACTGGGTGTCAAACAGTTCATTCATGGAAACTGCTTTGAGATAGAAGGGGTCTAAACTCAACTGCATTTCTCTCTGCATTTCCTCAAAACTCTTGATATTTTCCTCATACTCGGATATACTATTTTCAGCGATTTTTTGAATTGGCTGCCTTTCATCTGCGCCAATAGATGGATTAAAGGCAGTCTTTTCTTTGTTATTCTTCATTCTCATCCTCTCCTTTCAGACCGCCAAGAATAATGGCAATCAATTCAATTACATTCATCAGTTCCTCATCCACGCTGTTCCCCGCTTCAATCCTTTTTAACTCTGTAAGGACAGCGGCAAGTTCCAGTTTGAGTGCCTTATACACTCTCGGATTGCCCTGTACCACCACATCCTGATTCAGACAGCGACGGTAACAGTATTCCTGTTTGGGCAGCCCCGATAAGGCAACCGCCTTGTTGATGCGTTCATTTTCTTCGGGAGATACCCGAAATCCTACTGTGATGTTTCTCCAACGGTTTTTGTTATCCCTGTTCTTAGCTGACATTTGCAATCTCTCCTTTCCCTAAATCATCTAATCTATCTGCCATTTCCGTCTGTTTTGACGGGAACAGATGAGCGTACTGGTAAGTGATGTCAATGCTTTCATGCCCCACACGGTCTGCAATCGCCACCGCCGAAAATCCCATATCAATGAGCAGACTGATGTGGCTGTGCCGTTACGGTATAATAACGACAAACAGAAAAAGCCTTTATTTTCAAGGGGTTTGAGCATTTGTCGTCTTTTATTCAATTCCTTTTCCAAGTTGAAAATTGACGAAAACTATAAAGAAAAAAGGAGGCTGTTTTATTAACGACAAAATTTAATAGTGCCAGCGGTCCGGCTTTATGTCTGACCGCTGATTGCCGTGGGCGTTTCACTTTTAAGGTGGGCGCCCTTTTTTCATACCTATTTTCAAGAGAAAGGAGATCCCCATGGAATTAAACGAAATGGAAAAAAAGCTGCTCTTTCAGGTGGAGGGCAATTATCAGACAAAGATCCTGAATGAACTTTATATGACCGTGCGGTATTCAAATAATTCCGAGCAGCGGGAGGCGGCAGAAGGTCTTATGGCAAAACTTCGTGTTCTGTCAAATGCAGAGTGCATGGACTTGGTAAAAGATATTCAGAAGAATTACCGTCTGCCCTATCCAGCCCGGACGATTGGAGAAAAGATCGCCGAGGCCAGACAGCAATCAGGTGCAGAAAAATTGAAGGGGCATGACATCATGGCGCTTGAACGCTTTGACCCGGAGGTAAGGCACATGATCGTTTTTGATGTATTGTCTTACGATTCCCCTGTTGGCGACAAAGGCGATAAGATGCGCTTGTTCCTTACAGATGCCGGCTATCAGAAATTTTTAGAGAGCCAGGAAAGGGGCGAAGTGAAACTGAAAAACCATGCGAAGGTCTCTGGCGGTCATCTCCATTATGACCACAGGGATCATGCCTTGTAACGGAATAGTCGAAGAAAGGAGGCGATACAATGGCAGTATTCCGTGTAGAGAAAACAAAGGACTTTACGATAATGAGCAATCACCATCTGCGCAATACGGAGTTGTCCTTAAAGGCAAAGGGGCTTTTATCACTTATGTTGTCGCTGCCGGAAGATTGGGATTATACCACGAAGGGACTCGCCCATATCTGCAAGGACGGTGTGGATTCTATCACTACTGCCCTGAAGGAACTGGAGCGGCATGGTTATCTCACCAGACAGCGCCTCCGCTATGATAACGGGCAGTTGGGAGACATTGAATATACAATCCATGAGCAGCCTGTAAGTACCGAAAACACAGGGTTTTCACCTAAACGGGAAAATCCAAGACAGGTAAAACCTGAACAGGCAAAACCTAAACAGGCGGAACCTGAACAGGAAAATCCGGCACAATTAAATACTAATCCATTAAAAACAAAAAAATCAAAAAAAGATAAATCAATAACTTATCCATCAATCTATCCGGCAGAGCCGGAAGCGGCAAGCCGCACGGATGGGATGGATCGGATAGAGCTGATAGAAGCCTATCGTGAAATCATCAAAGAAAATATCGAATATGACTTACTGGTCTTACGGTATGGCAGGGAACGTCTGGACGAAGCCCTTGAACTTATGCTTGAAGTGATTTTGTCGAAACGCCCTTACATTCGCATTGCCGGAGATGATTTTCCGCGGGAGATCGTCAAGAGCCGGTTCCTGAAGATCAATTCCGGCCACTTAGAGTATGTCTTTGACTGTATCAACAAGAACACTACGAAGGTCGGAAATATCAAAGCATATCTGCTGGCGGCGCTGTATAATGCCCCGGCTACAATGGACAGCTATTACCGTGCCGAGGTCAATCACGACCTGTACGGCTGTTAGGCACCTTTGGGTGTCTTTTTTCATTCCATCACAGGAAGGAGGCAAAGCACGATGAAAAGAATCACTGTGCCGGTACAATGCCCGGCGTAACCAAAGAACAGATTCAGGCAGCGCGGGAAGCTGATCTGTTTACTTACCTGCAGTTCCATGAACCCGGCGTGCTGAAACGGGATGGACCTAATTTCCGGCATAAGGAGCATGACAGTCTGGTATATGTGACCGGGAAAAGGTACTGGTACTGGAACAGCCGTGGACGGAGTATCAATGCGCTGGACTACCTGATCCAGATTCGGGGATATGGTCTTGTGGATGCGGTTCATGCTCTGGTAGGTGGCGAAATCCGACATACACCGGCTTACCGAAGTACGGCAGAAATACAGGTATCAAAAGAACCAGAAAAGAAAGCATTCTCTCTCCCCTGGGCCAGACGTTGCGCGACCGCTGCGGTCTCCTATTTGCAGAAACGGGGGATCAGCTCAGAAGTCATTCGCCAGTGTTTACAAGCTGGGATTTTTTACGAAGCCCGGTATCATGGAGAACCGGTTTGTGTGTTTGTAGGGAAAGATGATTCCGGGAAAGCGAAGTTCGCCTGTATGCGCAGTACCAGTGGCAATCTCAAAAAGGATGTCTATGGCAGCGACAAAGGATATAACTTTTGTTATCCCCCGCAAAGTCCGGGCAGCCGGCATGTGGCAGTCTTTGAAGCTCCTATTGATGCGCTTTCTCATGCAACGCTTCAAGAGATGGAGGGATGGAAATGGAATGGTTATCGCTTGTCTTTGGGAGGTACTTCCCATGTGGCGCTGACTTCTTTCCTGGAACGCCACCCGGAGATACGGCGTGTTACCCTTTATATGGATCACGACCTTGCCGGATTTGTCAATGCCCGGAAAATCAAGACCATGCTCCACGAGGATAAACGTTTCCGTCATATCCGGGTAAGTGTCAACCCTCCCCGGATGGGAAAAGATTACAATGAAAAATTGCTGCAGGTTCGGGAACAACTGCAAACCAGCCAGCACCAACGCCGCCCAAAAGAGGCGGCTGTTTCAATTTAGGGAGGATTTCAACATGAATGGATCTCAACAGATCTGCTTTACAGACAGCGCCGGAAAAACGCTGTTTCCCATTCCTGACAATGGTTTACTCTGCCTGTTCTATGGAAACGGGGACAGGCACTTTGCTGTTTGCCATCGTCTGGATGACACCCATGCAGAAATTGACGGGGTAAATTATTCGCTGCCGGACTTTGCCAAAAGGATGAAACACAACCAGATCAGCTTCTCCCCGGCATAAGGCTGGAAAACAAATAACAGGAGGATTTGAAAATGAAAAAAATTGAAAATACCGCTTTGCAGATGATTGCCGAGGCTTCCCGGTGTCCAGACTACGGCCCCGATATGGTTAAATCGCTGATGAAAAAGCTGGACATGAACGAAAAGGGCTTTGCGCTTTTGATGAATGTTGCCCCATCCACAGTGCGTCTTTGGACCAGCGGAGCTGCACAGCCCTGCGGCACAGCAAAACGCCTCATGCAGATTTATGAAACCGGTCCGGAGATTGTTGGCAAGATTGCCGGAGGGCAGCTACCGGCAGATGGGAGGGATTGATGAATGACGGAGACAGATAGCCAGCCGATTGCGGAAAATGAGCAGGTCAAAGAACTGCTTGCTCTCCTAAAAGACAACAACACACCGGGATATGAAGAATTTTCCAAGCTGATCGGGCATGTGACCGGGATGGAGCAGCGTCTTTTGGAGGCAACCGAGGAATTAAAGGCAGTGCGTCAGGAAATGAAGGGATTACAGAACCATTCCCTGAAAGATACTCTCCAAAAGAGCTGTAAAGCTATGGAGATGAATATTTCCGTTATGCGTCACCGTCTTTCCGAACTCAAAGGCCAGATCATAAACGGGTGCAGGAATATCCTTGCCGATTTCAGGGAACGAGGTACTGTTGCTTTGAATGGGATCACACAGTTTTTACATGTCAGACCAGCGTTGGAATCCATTCAAAATGCAGCAGAAAAAAGTATGCAGGCCAGCAACAGGGCTGTTGCCAGAATTGACGCTTTCAGTACGGAATACCACGAAATGGGGCGGCATCTCAAAAATATGGGCCGTACCCTTCAAGGAAAACCTGCGGAGACAGACGCAAAAGAAAATGGGAAGATTGCCAAAGTGTTCAAAGGTGCTTTCAAAGTGGAGGGCGCCCTTATATCCTCCATTAACCGTAATACGGAGTGGGCACTTAATACCCTTGCCCGATTGGAACAGACTGCGGAAAGGCGCCCTTCTGTTTTGGAAGCAATGCGGGAACAGGCAGCAAAAACGGAACCGGCAAAAAAGCAGCCAGCACCTTCCCATGATAAGGAAAGCCGGTAATTGTCAGGTTCACATGAAAGGAGGAATTTGATTGAATCAGGAACCACTACCGCAGATTTATTTGATCCGCGATACAGACTTATCCGTCTTTGCGTATGAGATCCATATTTTTGCCGGAGATTTTCTTAGGGAATGCGAATTTAATATGCGTTCTCTGGCGACAAATACCGGGGCTGATTCCATTACTATCATGGGGAAAAATCACATGTGGCTTTCCGACGCCTTGTTTGCTTATTGTTCTACGGCAGACCTTCATCAAATGATCTTAACAACGGAGTTCATCGGAGCGAGGGCTTTCCTGTTTCATACGGATCGGAGCGAGGGCGGTCACTTGTACGGGGATGTTCTGATGATGGATTTAGACACGCTGCGGCAGGATATAAAAAGAAATATCCTCTATCCTTGCGGCGTCAATATCGAACGCAAAGATGGTTCAGCGGCCACGGTCAGCCTGAAAGAATGGACTGAAATGGAGCTTTACGAAAAAGATGCTCTGAAAAGCTGGGGATTTTCTTATGCCCCGAATCAAGTTACGGAATGGCAGTACCACTATTCCACGATGTTCAGACAGTGGATGGATCAGGCATTTCGTTATATGCCCCAGGATTTAGAAGAACGCCTGAATATGGAATATATGGAGGCAGCCCAGAACCCGGATATGGATAAGTACCGCATACCACAGGGAACGGCAAAGCAGATACTTCTTTATGACGAAGCCCCTGTGTATCGCCTTCTTCCATCCGGTTCGGAGAAAATCGTGCCCATCGCGGCAATCTCTACGGGCTTGTGGTATGAAAATTACCGGGAGTTTGCCATTGCACCGGAGGATTTAGGCGCTCTGGACAAACTGATCCGCAGGGAAACTGACCGGCTCACAGGAAACCTCCCACAACTTCACAAAAACGAGGAACGCCGCCCTGCCCCGGAGCGATAAGAATTCTACACTGACTGGAGGTGATGAAGATTGGCAGGAGTGCATGAAGATTTCGGTGAAAAGATCGGCGGTGCAAAAAAAGATCTGTGGAAAGACCGCGGACTGTATGCAGATGATCTGGAAGCCATGAATGAGCGCGAAGCCGAAAAATTTGTGAAAAAAGATAATGTCTGGAAAAAGCCGGACTATGCAGCCATGCTGGAGGAAGGGATTCCTCTTGGCGTGGTCTATTTTATCAAAAAAGCGAGGGACGGCTTAAGTGCTTCCCCTCAGTATTACCGCACGGATGACACCCCGGAAAAACGGACCGCGAGACAAAAGGAATATATAAAAACAGTCCGGGAATTGCAGACAGTGCTTTCAGATGTCCGTACTGTGGAGGATGCTGTGAGAGCCTATGACCGCTTTTTCGTTGACAATGGATATTTAGAAAAGGTACAGGGCTGGGGAAGCGGAATCCATTACCGGGCAACGAAAAAGGGACAGTTTTGTGTTTCCAAAGAGCAGAAAATACCGAAAGGTTATGCGATCCACTTCAACGACGGGAAACATACCTATTCTAAAAATGAGGACTGGAAACCCGGTACCTACTATGTGACAAAAGGCTATTCGATCCTGCGGACCAATTTTGAGACCAAAGAAGCTGCCCTGAAATGGGTGCAGGAACTTGCCAAAGGCAGGAACAAAAATGGGAAGATCCGGTTTGTCCCTCCCCAGCTCGCCCATGTCAAACGTACCGGCCCGGATTATCGGAATGGCGTGGAGATCACCGGACAGCATTATCTTGATACATTTGGATTCCGCGGCGGCGAGTTTGGAAACTGGATGAACCAGAACGACCGTCAGACCTCCCTTAACATGGGATTTGAAGCACTAAAGGATCTGGCGTCAGCCCTTAAGATCAGCGATAAAGATATTGCTTATCAGGGAACGCTTGCTATCGCTTTTGGTGCAAGAGGCAGCGGCAATGCTGCGGCTCATTATGAACCTTTGCGTACAGTCATCAATCTTACGAAAATGCACGGGGCAGGTTCGCTGGCACATGAATGGTGGCATGGACTTGACGATTATCTTGGTACAAAGATGGGCGCAAAAGGGATGCTGTCAGAACAGCCCCGCCTCTATGCGCCGTTCCAAAAACTCATTGACACCATGAAGTATAAACCGGAAACACCGGAACAGGCAGCAAAGCGCACGGAAGCACAAACAGAACGCACCCGGAAAAATGCGGCAAACTGGCTGGATTCCTCGGTTCTTGCCTCTCTGAAACGGTATGGCAATGAGGAACAGATGGAAACCTACGCAGTCTTGCGGGAAGCATTTTTGTCCGGCGAACCCGGCTCTGTGGGACAGATCAGCGCATTTAAGAAGAATGTTACCGGCCGGGTAATTCCCAAAAGTGAACGGGAACGGCTGGAAAATTTTGAGCGTATGCTTTCCAGGATGCAGGCGCAGGAAGCTCCGCAGATTGGACGGACGGAAACTGATTTTTACCGTAATTCGGTACGCATGGGAAAAGAATGTGAAAAAGACGGCGGTTATTGGGACAGCAATGTGGAAATGACAGCCAGAGCCTTTGCCTGTTATATCAAGGACAAACTGCCCTACACATCGGATTATCTGGCAGGCCATGCCGACTGTGCCCTTACCCTGGTTTCCGGTAAAGACGGAGAAATGGAGGTATTGAAAGCCTTTCCTGTGGGGGAAGAACGCCGTGCGATCAACGCTGTTTTTGACGAGATCATTCAGGATTTGAAACGGGAACAGCTATTGACCCATGCCGATGTAACGCTTCCTCTCTCTGTTTCTGAACTTCGTGAGGCAGCGGACGGTCAGCTATCCATGTTCGGCGTCGGCCGTCCTTCCGTGATGGATCAGCTTGCGGCAAACAGACCGGCAGATAAAAAATCACCGGCACAGACGATTTTCAGAAAAAACCATGAGCCGGAAATATAGCAGGAGGTGAACAGCATTTTGGAAGAAAACAGGGATTACCATGCCTACCGGTATGGCGACCACTTGACGCCGGGATCAGAGCTTAAAATTGAACACAGCGTAGTTTGTGAAAATGTGGATATTTCTACTCTGATCACAATGGGAACCGATAGCCTGGAAGCCATGCGCCAGGGAAGTATTGACGGGGAGCAGAAAGCCTATGAAATCGTGGTGGCTGCTGCAAAACAGTGGGAACAGCAGGCAGCGGCAACACAGACGATCAACCGGGCTTTGGAATATCTTCGTACACCGGAGATCGAACATACCGGCAACCAGTGGAAAGACACCGATAACTGGAGGGCGGATCAGAAAATCAGCAACCGGGTCTATCAGATGACCTGCAGTATTTGGGAAGATACGAAATATGACAGAGAAACCAAACAGAGTGTTCCGATTGCCTGGTATGTGACATGGGAAGTCCGTATTCATTCCCCGAAGCAGGGATATGGAGCAAAGATTGCCGGACAAAACCAGAAACGATATACAGATAAGAACGCAGCCATAAAATACCTGGACGGGCGAAAGAAAGCCTATTCCCATTTATTCACGGAAATTTCCCCGCCGATCCCGAAAGAATATGAGCACCATTTTATGGTTCACGGTACTCTTTTACCTGGCTATACGGTTGAAGGACTGGAACAGGCCAAAACGGAACATGCCGCCGCCGAGGTTTCGGAGGGCGGTATTTTTACACCCGAAAACCAGGAGAAGCCTTCCGTCCTGGGGAAGCTCTCTGTGGCAAAAACTCAGGAAAAAACGCCAACCACTCCCGGTACGGCAATGAAAAAGAAGGAGGATATACAATTATGAAAGTGTTAATGGTAGAGCCGGGCAAGTCCCCTTATGCTGCGGAGATCGAAAGTGGTCTGAAATCCTTGCAGGCGGCAGTGGGCGGAGATATTCAGGCGGTCTATCCGTATGAGGACCCGGTGGCTCTGATCTGCAATGAAGAAGGCAAGCTGATGGGGCTGCCTTTGAACCGAGCTCTCTTTGACGATGACGGCCACATCTATGATATTGTGTCCGGGAATTTTCTGATCGTTGGTCTTGGCGAGGAAAATTTTACAGACCTTTCCCCGGATCTGATGGAGAAATATGGGGAGCAATTCAAGTACCCTGAAAAATTTGCAAGGCTTGCCGGCGAGATCATTGCAGTCAAGCAGCCTGCAACCAATGAGCACCGGGAAAAACCGATGATGCACCATTCCGGCCCGGATTTGTAGAAAGAAAGGA
>OKSP01000575.1_pt1 | contig 20211 bp, 18 predicted proteins | sample 2434041 | NCBI WGS metagenome assembly OKSP01 (sample SAMEA3879593, study PRJEB24766) | human gut metagenome | biome: human-associated habitat; feature: feces | place: USA | collected 1985/1987
AGCAAGGATAATGAGCATCCAGAGCATCTTATCATGGATGGAAATAATGCGGACCACCTTGATCCGGCATAACTCTATCAATGCGGCCAACTCCCTCAAACCGCGCACGGCATTGCTGAATTTTGAGACGACCAGTTCATCCCCTCTCTCAAGATTAGACATGAGCTGTTTCCAACGAGGCCTGAGCGTTTCGTGTTGAACCAATTCTTCTATCACTTGTACACAACCGTACTGGCACATCCATTCCTTGTCCGCATCATATTCATCATACGAATTTGCCTTAAATATATAACCCACTTTTGCCATGTCAATATCCAATACAAATGATAACAAGTGCAAATATACAAGTTTTATTTGAGTGGCCAAATCAAACCATTATAAAAATCGAACTATTTATCTTCCATCTCTTTTTTCTTTCACTTGTTTTCATTGACAATCATACTATTAAGTACGATATTGAAAAATGCACAAAATACAGTTTCGATGGTAGTAAGTATAGAAAATTATATATAGTTTTGCGTGAAATAGTACGAAATATATAGTATGAAAATTCATAAAACGAACCTTAAAGCATCAAGCTTTTTACACATGATAGCTGCCGCTTCAATCACGGTATGCATGCTCACATCATGTAATGGCGAATTGACTGAACAGTCTGAAAGCGATCCTGCCGGTACATACAGAAATTATCTGCTTGAAGTAAGGAAGATGAAGTCTATTTCATTTGATGAACTGGCAGAAAACCTTTGCCAATGGCAAACCATAAGAGATTCCGTTTTTAGCCATGTCCAACAAGACACGGTCGGACTCCACGGTCAAGACCTCCGTAAAACATGCGAAAGCATACATGATTCCCTACGCGTGGAGTTCTCGCGCCTGGCTCTGTCAAGGCCACGTTCCTATCAGGAGTTATTTCTATTGAAAAGAAAACTTTCATCTAATGACAAAGACAATGGATTAATCCGGGCTATAGAAAAGATCCGTCCATTCTTTGAGTCATTAGATAAACGTCCAATCCATAAGGGAGACAGAATGCAAATCATTTCCGATTATCGTGCCTTGCTTGCCAACACTCTCCGAAATGGCATACACGGGACAGAGGACATGACAGAGTTTATCGGAAAAGAGGATGCTATTTTTCGGGCGTTCTTGCCATATCTGTGCAGCATTGGTGATGAAGACATTTCCGATATAACGCGTGACACAGAAAAATGCTGTTTGCAGATTTTGTTTGCAGCCGAACGTAAAGAGATACCCCACCAGGATGCCCTCGTTTACCTGGCCATGCGCACCAATCGCAGACTGATACTCAACACCAGGACCTGTATCAATGACATCCATAATCAAAAGGTACAAACAAAAGCACAAGCCTACGCCTATATCTGGATGCTTATGCGACCATACGTTTCTATGGACAGTTTCCACCTGTCGATGCTTTCCTCCAAAGATCAGGAACAGCTTGAACGGTTTGCCGTACAGACTCCGGCCATATTTGAGACTTTGTGCCGAATCTTGAACCCGGGAGACAACCGCCTGGATGAATTACCCGGAATGCTTATGGAGATTTACATTCACACGCTATAAACATAAAATCAAATGAATATGCTACGACACTTTCTGAAAGACTTTATGACGTTTGTCCCCCTTCAGTTGCCACAGCTGCTCGATGTAACCACTATGGAGGAGCCGCAGTTTTACGGGGACTATGTCCTGCTGACTTTTCCATTGCATGATCCTTATGATCTGGAAGAAGTGATGGATATGCTGGAGGATGATATGGAGCTGATTGTGCTTTATCATCACATTCCTATGCAAGACGAACCGTTCGGCCATAGTACATGCGCTTACTCCAATCCATCTTTCGGCCAAATGTTCAAGGTAAACGCGAAGACTGATTCCGATGGCAAGGTCCATACCGTCCTTGTAACCATATATGATTCACTTGAACAAATGTACGGGGATCTCTGCCTTGACTTGCAACTCCATTCTAAAAGCGGAAAGCTGAAATACCAGAAGAACAAGGAGGACATACTTATTGACTTTTTATAAAAACAACATCATCATGAGAAATACATTATACAGGCAGATGGTCTATTGGATCAATGCCCACCGAACATGGATAGAGGTCGCAGACGACAACCTCTATAAAGAACATATCATCTCAAGAAGTGACCGGACAGACTACCTTGTCTCCCGAACTTTGGTCCTGCGGGCGTTCAAGGCAAACGGAACATACCTCGAAGGTACCACATGGGCCATCCCTGAACATGAACTGGACAAAGCTTTGGCTATCTATCGTAAACAGGATCGGGCATTCAAGCAGCGAATCAAAAAAGCTGCAATGAACCTCACGGCCGTAGATGCCGAAACCATTATCCGCTTGGCAACTTATGGCATTGTCCACTTGGAACTCAGAGCTACACCTTTACATGTTCCCGAAAAACCTTATTACTTATGTTACTGAAAGTATTGCAACTCATCTTTTGCGTAAGCCCTCTTGTACTGTCATTGATATTGTACAAGAAGCCATATCGGTTTATGGCAAAGCTTCACGCCGCCATGTCACAAAACATCAGAGCCCGCAAACTCTATACACGGGTGCTCCTGTTCCTGTTACTGCTTTTTCACTACGTCTATGCAAGTGGACATGCTGGTGAATTCGGCATTCTGGTATCAACCGTTATTTGTGCCGTTATGTTCTCGTTCAGGCTGGCGGACAAATGTCTCTTCCGTTTGCATGACTCCCGGAATCTGTTTGCCGGCATCGGTGCTATAATATTGATCAGTTGCTTTGAACCGTATCTGTACACTACTACCGTAACTGCATACTATATTCTTTTGGCAGCCCTGTTCTATCCCTCTGCTCCGGTCACAGTCGAATGTAATAATGAAGAAAAGGCAGAAGGAATGACAACGCATGCAGAAACAATATCCGAAGAGAATCACGATAATCATCACGCAATGGTGCCGGATGAAGCGGACAACGGCAGCATTTCATAGACTCCGCACTGTAATAATCATTAAAACAAGGTAAAATGAAAAATAGTCAAGAGAATACGACCTTTATACTGGCAGATGTCAAGGTATTCGATTTCCTGAAGGAGAAAGCCGGAGACCGGAAAACAAAGACGGAAGCATATTGGGACCTGTTGGACAGATCAATGGCAGGTTTTGTTTCTCCATTTGTAAGGAAAGTGGAGCGCAAACTTCTTTCCAACCAATGTCATGTGACAATCTCTGATCTTGCAGAATCCTGGCATTGGCATCGTGCCACTGTCCGAACCTTTCTGGATGCTCTGGAATCTTTCGGGTTACTTGAACGCACAAAACTTAAGAAAAGTGTCATCATAACCATGACCGTGCAGTCTGGAAAAACGGCAATTGCAGAAACTGAACAGGAAGAGCCGGACTTTGCCACACGAATCGGCAGTATATTGTCCGAATGGGTCATTGGCAAAAAGACATCAGAGGACGTCGGTCATTCATGCGGTCAGGCTCTTTGCCAGGCATTTGCTGTCATTGCCAATGGAGATAATTTTCAGGCTTCCGACGACGATACTGATACGGTATCGGCAGAAGTCGTCAGACAAGAAGAAAAACTAAGGGAAATAATATTAGAGTGTATTGCCAATGCCGCTCTCCAGCGTGTGTTGCGTAAGTCAAGATTCGACAACAGCTCTCAACTGTCGCAGTTCTTCACCCTTGAGCTCGGCGGTGAATGGGGCGCGTTTATCGAGACCGCCAAAGAGCTTGCGGAGCTTGTATTTAATCCCGAAACATCCGGCGCAGGTGTTGATATGGACAGGAACAAAGAACTCCTTAAATCGTTCCGTATTCCCTTTTTATCGCTTGCGGCAAAAGCCCAGACATTGTCGGACTGAACCGGGAAACGAAAATGAATTGTATAACCAGGAACAATCCATCCCTATCTCAGTCCTGACATCCTTCCAGTTTTATGAGGCAAGTGGGCTTGCCCACATGCCACGAAACAGAGGGAGTGGGTAGCCTAATACCCCTGCCGACTAACGTCGCAGGGAGGCATGTCCGAACAAGCAGCAAGCTGGGACATGATGGATTGTACAAAACAAAACGGAAACAATATGGCAAATGCAAAACAGGTACTTGACGTACATGTATCCAAAGGGATAACAGTGGCTCAGAGTAATGAACATATGCGCAATTGGACAGAGAAAGGTTGGAAAAGGGCAACTGACCTTGGTAATTATGACCCGACACGTGAACACCTGAATTTTGAAGTCGTATCAGGAGGTAAGATCCGTCCTATCGACAAAGGCCGGAGCATTCCTGAGCGAATGGCTGAACTGTTGCATAAACGAGGCATAAAGGATCCCAATGAAGGTTTGGAAGAACCGAGATTCCGTACAGTCGTAAATATCATTTTTGGGGGCTCTCGCACACGGATGCAGGAACTCGCATTTGGCAAGCAGGAAGTCGATTTTGAAAAAGGTGCGGACAATAGACACATAAAAAGGAAGAGTGAGATTGAACGTTGGGCAAAGGATGTCTATTCATTTGTCTGCGGCAGATATGGTGAACAGAATATTGCCGCATTCATTGTACATCTGGATGAGTTGAATCCACATGTGCATTGTACTTTGCTGCCAATCAAAGATGGGAAGTTTGCGTACAAGGAGATATTTGCCGGTAAGGACAAATATGAATTCAGCGAGCGCATGAAACAGCTTCATACGGACTTTTATGCAGAAGTCAATAGCAAATGGGGCATGTCCAGAGGCTCAAGTGTTTCCGAAACGGGAAAGAAGCATCGCAGTACAGAAGAATACCGTCGTATGCTGTCAGAGGAATGCTCTACAATAGAAGAGAATATCAGCCGCCATCAGCAAGTCCTTTCCTCTCTCCATTCGGACATCCGGATGGCAGAGCGCAGGGTCAAGGGCTTGACTTCAATGGTGGAAAACTTGAAAAAGGAGCAGGCCGAAAAAGAAGCCCAATTGTCGGCACTCAAAAATGATATGGAAGCCCGGAAAGGTGATGCACAGACTTTATCTGCCGAGAAAGAAAAGCTCGAAAATGAGCTGGCCGCTATCCAGAATAAATTGGCAGACAAACAGGAGAAGCTACAGACCGCTGACCGACAACTTTCCGAGCTCAAGGAAAATATGGATGCCATTCAGGAGCGGACAGAAGAACTGAAGGAAGAAGCATACAAATACTCGCGTGATGTCCATTCCAAAGTGGACAGTCTGCTCAAGGATGCCATGTTGGAGAATATGGTCAATGAGTGGCGGGAAATGTCGGCACAGATGAAGCCTTCCGAACGGCAACAGTTCGATGACACGCTCCTGTGTTCCGTGGCGGAACGGGGGACGGAAGTCATGCGCTGTGCGACAATGCTGTTTCTTGGAATGGTCGATGATGCCACAACATTTGCCGAAACACATGGCGGCGGAGGTGGCGGAAATGACCTCAAGTGGGGACGTGATGAAGACGAGGACAACCGTGCCTGGGCTCTCCGGTGCATGAAGATGGCAAGTCGCATGATGCGTCCTTCCAGTGGCAAAAAAGCCAAACGATAAATGGCAGAAATGTATTACAATCAAAGTTATAACAAATAAAAATCATTTGAATATGACAAAACAAATCATTCTTATCTTTGCCGTTCTCTGCTCCGTGCAGGTACAGGCAAATTCACGATATACAGAAAGAGATACTGTACAACATGAGTTCTTCCATGATGCCACAGAACTGTTCCAACCCCTCCAGCCGGTCTATCTTGACGGTGTGGTAGTGCCAAGGACCGGGAGTGGCAATTGGTTTGTCAGTGTCACCGGAGGTGCAACCGCTTTTCTCGGAACGCCTCTTGGCTGCGAAGATCTGTTCGGACGTGTGAAACCCTCGTACAACCTTGCCGTCGGAAAATGGTTTACTCCTGCCGTTGGCGCCCGCATACATTACAGCGGTTTGCAATTCAAAGATGCCGGGTTATCCACGAAAAATTACCATAGCGTCCATGCAGACCTGCTATGGAACCTGCTTGGTTATCGGTATTCCGGACAGGAGCAGACACGCTGGGGACTTACCCCATTTGTCGGAGTCGGACTGATACACAATTCCTCCGACAAGACTTCTCCTTTCGCCTTCTCATACGGTATTCAGGGACAATATCGGATTTCAAAACGGGTAAGTGCAGTACTGGAGTTCTCGGGGACAACAACCTCACAAAAATTTGATGGCTATGGCCGAACAAACCGCCTGGGTGATCATATGGTATCACTGACAGCCGGATTCACCTTCCATCTCGGGAAAATAGGTTGGAAACGAGCTGCTGATGTTACGCATTACATCCACAGGAATGAACAGCTCATCGATTATTCCCGTGCCTTGTCCGAGAAGAACAGCCGCTATGCCGGACAACATGACCGCGACAAACGAACGCTTGCTGAACTGAAGAAGATTCTGGAAATCGAAGGTCTGCTTGATACCTACGGGCACTTGCTGGAAGATGAGAAGAATGGACAACAAAGATATCCTGTAAACAATTATAGTGGGTTGAACTCATTGCGTGCAAGACTGAAACACAGACATTGGGACGGAATATCTCCTCTCGATACGGCATTCATTCATAACAACAATAACAACAAGGACAAACAGAATCCGGATTCCCTGGTATCGAATAAATTCATAATGGCTGAAGGGCACAATCCCATGGTTGTGAATCATGTCTCGGATAGCTGTATCGGAGCTCCTGTATATTTCTTTTTCACTCTTAACACGGCCCGCCTGACAGATGTTTCACAGAAACTCAATCTGGATGAATTGGCAAGGGTCGCAAAGAAATATGACTTGCATGTAAGAGTTACCGGGGCTGCGGACAGTTCTACAGGGACATCCGGCATCAATGATTCATTGAGCCAGTCAAGAGCGGACTTTATCGTTTCGGAACTGAAACAGCGCGGCATTCCTGCAGAAAGGATCACAAAAATCAGCAGAGGTGGAATTGCCGACCATCTGCCGACCGAAGCCAACAGACACACGAAAGTTGAACTGTTTTAGCCATAGAGAATCTATTATTAACCAAAAGCCTCTCCGCTGTGAAGCGCAGAGGCTTTTTACTTGATACCTGGTATGTACGTATTCCGAAAGGAATCATTTGGAGGCTTCCAGTGATTCTTTTCTGAACTGTTTCAGAAGCTTTTCAAGTTCAAGTGACGCTTTACGGGCACGCATTCCTGCTGCCTTATTGCCTTTTTCAATCTGAAGTTTGGCATTCTCTGAAAACTGAGCGAACAATTCGCTGATCTGAGCAAATGAATTTTCCATTACTTTGTACTTTTAATTATATATTATTGCAACAAAGATAATAGCGGAATGTCTTGATGTATGATAATGATATAAAAATTATTCGATAAAAATAAGTTTCTTGTTGTTGATGCTCATTATAAGTTTTTGTCGTGATAGAATTTCATAACCCAAAAGTCCATCAATCTTGTTTGTCCAACGAGCGTTTAGATGACTGATATCACTAAATACTGTTGGCAGGTGCTTAAAGCGTTTTTTGCCAATATTCAAAGATTTTATATCACCGTTTTTTACTGTAGTTGATTCTTTTGATGCTCCATTCAATTCCGTAGTGGAAATATTTGACATTCGTTTTTCCAGTTTACTAAACATTGAGTCATCAATCAGGTTAACGGCAGCACCACAATCAATACCCATCATGAGAGTAATATCACCAATCTTTGTCTCGATAAAAGGAATGTGCGACTTTTCAGAGGTCATCTGCATCGGAACCTCATAGGTCTTATATCTCATTTCCTTTATATAATTTTCTGTTTTATCACTCTTGATTAATGTCAATGTTTTCCCTTCATAATCGAATAGCCAATCGTAGTCCTTTAGCACTTGATAACCAATTAATCCATATATTTCTCGATCTTTTGACAAGTGAGAAATGTCTGACATTACAAAGTCTGTATTTTCAGCACGAATCCCATGAAAATTGAAAGTGTTGACACGAAAAACATCTTGACCCGAAATTCCAGAACTTACGCCTTGTGCACTGCTTATTGAGTTTACTGTATCATTAGTGTTGGAAAAATATTTACTGTTCAGGTAAAGACTCGGCGCACCACTATCCAAGATAAAATCACGTTCAATACCATTCAATTCTGCCTTAACAAAAATAAGTCCGTCAGATATTTCCATTGGTACTGTAATAACATCATCGGATGGAGTTTCAAAATCTTTTTTCATATCTACCTTTTTAACTTGTACGGGTAGCAGATCCATCTGTTTTATCTGATTGTCACTATTAAAGATAAAGGTTGCTTCTTTATGCCCCAGTCGTTTGCTGTAATTGAAGTCATATACTAAAGTCAAAGTCGCATCTGCTTGCCGTTCGTCTATTTTATTTATATTAGAGATATGTTCGTCTATTTGTGTTATTATTTGCGCTAAAACTTGGATAGCGATTGGACCGCTCTGACCTGCACAGACGAAATCCGGTGCAAGATGTTCATGCAGATTTTCAACCGAGTGATTGTTGACAGCGTCAACAGCAATGTTAACTATTTCCATACACCGCTGGCTATCCTGTGCTGAAACGGTATATATAGAAAAAAATGTAAAGATAAGAGCAATAAAATATTTCATAATATTCTGTTTATATGTGTTTATATGCGAATATATAAATATTTCTACAGTTGTAACAGTATTCAATTATAATTTAACGGCATATTGTCATATATATTGCCTTTTCTATATTCAATAAATTGAGAATCTGTTTAAATTTATTTATAATTAGTTGTAAATCAGTAGGTTAATTGGAATATTTTTCGTAACTTTATGATTATCAAAACATTAAAGTTATGCATAAGCACCCAACCAACCTGACTGATAAACAGTGGCAAGTTATAAAAAATATGTTAGACCCCAAAGAAAGATTCAGAAAATATTCACTGCGCTCTGTTTTTGACGGCATCCTGTACATCGTGAAGACCGGCGTGCAGTGGAGAATGCTCCCCTCGGATTTCGCTCCGTGGCAGACAGTGTATTACTATTTCAGCAAGTGGAAGAACGAGGGCCTGCTTGAAGAGATCTTCGACACCCTCCGCGGCATTGTCCGCCGTCTTTCGGGCAGGGCGGAGAGTCCCAGCCTTGGGATCATCGACTCAAGGAGTGTCAGGACCTCCCATCATATTGATGGTCAAAGGGGAATAGACGGAAACAAAAAGATAAAGGGCAGGAAGGAGCACATAGTGGTTGACACACTGGGGCTGCCCATGTCAGTGAGAGTCCATCCGGCAAACGTCCATGACAGCGTAGGGGCGGAAGAGGTGTTCGAATCCATGAGATACAAATTCCCGGGGCTGAAACGGATTCTGGCGGACGGAGGTTACAGGGGCGAGACTGTCAGGAACACGGTCAAGAGACTGCTGCATTGCGACCTGGATGTCGTACTCAGGTCCGACAAACGGACGGACAGATTTGTCCCCATGCCAAAAAGATGGATTGTCGAGCGCACTTTCTCATGGCTCGAGAACTTCAGGAGACTGACCATTGACTATGAATACAGGGCCGATACGCACGAAGCCATGATGCATATCGCTGCCATAAAATTATTTTTGAATAAAATTTAAACAGATTCTGATATTCTCTCTCATCACCGGCTTTCCTTGCCGGAGAGATTTCATATGCAAAGGTACAGCGACGGACGGTCGCCAAGTACCGCTGTGCTAACGGCTCCCGGATCTTCACGGCAGCCTTCCACAAATCGAAGATTTGGGTATTCCGCTTTATCCTGTCCACTGTTTACTTGTCTTGTTCGTCCTATGCTCGCTGTCTGTCCTGCATAAAAATCATTCCCCGACAAGAAGCCGGAAGAGCTTCGATAAGAGGGATAACAAAAACAATGTCTAACAATTAAATTATTACGATTATGCCGAATTGGTGCAGTACTGCGTATGTGATAGATGGCGACGCAAAAGAAGTGAAGCAACTGTATGAGTTGATGAAAGGACTGGAAGAACGTAAGACACCTTCAGTAGAAAACGGATTTGGGACTACTTGGCTGGGATGTCTCGTGGATGCTTTGGGTAAGGATTGGAACGATGTACGTTGCCGTGGCTCTTGGAACGGACTTGAAATGGACGGTGATGTATTGAAGTTTTCCACAGAAACAGCGTGGGCCCCATGCAGTGAGACATTTGACCTTGTGAGGGAAGCGTTCCCCAATCTTCGCTATTACTTTCAGGCGGAAGAGCCAGGCATGGAAGTATATGAAACAAACGATGAATTTGGTACATATTTCAGTGACAGGTTCTTCTTGGACGCATGTTCCCCAGAGGAAGAGTATCTCAGTGAATATTTCGAGACCCAAGAAGATGCGTTCGCTTGGCTTGAAGAAAAATGCGGAGAGCCGATAAAGTCAGCAGAGGATGTCAAGGCACTTGACGAACGCTGGCAAAGCAAGAGCGAAGATGCCTTCTGCTACCTGCATGAATTTCAAATAGTAAACTAATTCAATCCGACATCAGCAAATGATTCCCGAGCATTATTTGTTCGGGAGTCTTTTCTATGCTTTTATAGACCGCCTGTTTTACAAAACTGCGCTGGAGGTGCATACCCTTTATATTCGGCCAGGTTATTCCTCTTGTAAGAAATATATGATTTCCTACCTGCCGGCACTTTCTTGTCGGAGAGATTTTATATGCGAAGGTACAGCGACGGACGGTCGCCAAGTACCGCTATGCTAACGGTTCCCGGATATTCACGGCAGCCTTCCGCAAATCATAGATTTGGGTATTCCGCTTTATCCTGTCCACTGTTTACTTGTCTTGTTCGTCCTATGCTCGCTGTCTGTCCTGCATAAAAATCATTCCCTGACAAGAAGGCCGAAAGGCTTCAAGAAAAGGGAAATAAAAACAACAACTTAAAATTCAGAATTATGCACAGCAGAGTTTTTCAAATTTCAACAACGCAGATAGACAAGGAAAACTATCTGAACGAAGACACCCTCAATCAGGGCGACAACAGTTTTTACGATTATTGTGCCGACATCAGCGATGAAGAGCGCAAGGAAGAGATAACCAATTTAGTCAATTCCATCCTGCCGAAAGGAATGTTCGAACTTGTATCGGAAGACACGATACGTTATACAGGTGATGGCATGGAACAATGGAAAGAGAAGTATGTTGCAGAAATCCGGAAGAAAGCGGACGCCATTACTGTCGAAAATATGTTTGAGTGGAGTTCTACATATTACCTCAAGCAGGCAATAGATAATCCGCTGGATACTGGCTATCATTTTTATCTGAATGGAGACGGATGCCAGTCATTTGCCGAGCCATCCTTTGAGTTCATGCTGTTTGTCAGCTCTCTTGAACCCGGCACTTTGCTCTATGTCGGAGGCGTCATTGATTATCACTTCTGACGGTATATGTCGTATAGCCACCCGCTACCATGCGGGTGGTTTCACCCAACTCATTTAATGAAGTACAGCAATCGAAAGTATTACAATGAAGACAAAAACACTCCATAGTCAGGAGGCAAAAAAAGTTGGCATCAGCAGTTTTCCCAATTTTCACAAGTCAGGAAGCATCAGTGGAATGAAAAAAGCCTATTATGGACGGGACGCCCTGCTTGTGCGTTGTGGCAGTTATATTTACAATGTGTCAAGTGCCCCTGAAATATACTACAAAGTAGCACATTAGTATTTTAGTAAAGTAGTAAAGTAGTAGAATAGTAAATAAGTAAAATAGTAACATGAAGACTTGCAGAAAAGATTTTCAAGGCAGGAAAAGCACAACGGTTCTTAAATTGCTTTGCCGTAATATAGCTGCCGGACGTTTTAACTGGCGGAGATACTGTACGCCTCAGACTTATTTCGGTCAGGAGATTTGCGTTACACCATTGCACTGTTCCTATGGCCAAATCGGCTACACCGTGCATTTCCCTTACTCCAACATGCCGGAAGTGGAATATGATTGGGAAATGGGAAAATTGACAGTAGATGAAGAAAACTGGAAAGAATATTTCCGACATAGCGAACAATGACAAGAGGGTGACCCAAAAGTCAAAGACTTTAAAGGGTCATCCTTTTTTGTTTGGATTACGCCAGATGGTCACAATGAGAGAATGAATGCGTGAGAGTGAGTGTGGAGGGGAGAAAAAATTAACGGTTATCTCTTTGTTTTCAAAGAAATAACCGTTGTTTTTATGGTAAATAATTGCTATATTTAAAGTGAGAATTAAAAATAAAGTCAAGCATTTACCATGAGCGCAAAGATAGTGTATAAAGATTACAATCAGAACGAAAGTCTGCTTTTTCCGCCGACATTGGGAGAACTCGTCCCAAAGAACCATCCGGTGCGGATCGTGAACGCAGTGATAGACAGGCTGGACATATCTTCTGTAGAATCGACCTACAAGGGCGGAGGGACGAGCAGTTTCCATCCCCGCATGCTTCTGAAAGTGATAGTCTACTCCTACCTGTGCAATGTTTATTCCGGCCGCCGTATGGAGCGTCTTCTGCAGGAGAACGTGAACTACATGTGGCTTTCAGGGATGTCGCGGCCGGACTTCAGAACAATCAACCGGTTCAGGAGCGGGCGTCTGGCGGACGGGCGGTTTGACGGGCTGTTCAGGCAGGTTGTCCTGCTTCTGAATGCAGAGGGGCTCGTGTCGCTGAAAGTGCAGTACATCGACGGGACGAAGATAGAGTCTGTGGCGAACAGGTACACTTTCGTATGGAAAAGGAGTGTCGAGAAGAACAAGGAGAAACTGGAGGCGAAAGTGGATGCCGTACTCAAGACGGCGGAGTCGGTCCTCTCCGAAGAGAACAGGGAATGTGCTTCGGAGGAGTCCGGTGTGACGGATCTGGCCGAGCGTACGGAAAGGGTACTGCGCAGGATGGACGAGCAGGGTATCAGCGACAGAAAGCTGAGGAAGTCCGTAGAGAAGGTGAAGGACGAGTCCCTTCCGAAGCTAGAATCCTACAAGCATCATCTGGAGACCTTGGGGGAAAGGAACAGCTACAGCAAGACGGACAAGGACGCGACGTTCATGCGTATGAAGGAGGACGCGATGCGCAACGGTCAGACCAAGCCGGGATACAATGTCCAGATAGCGACAGAGAACCAGTTCATAACCAACTACGGCATCTACTGGAGGCCCACGGACTGGGGTACGCTGATACCGTTCCTGAAGTCGTTCAGGGAAAGATACGGCCGGCAGAGCGAAGAGATAGTCGCGGACTCGGGCTATGGCAACGAGCAGAACTACGCGTACATGGATGGAGAGGGGATTGACGCGTATGTGAAATACACCATGTTCCATGCGGAGATGAAGCGGAAATACCGGGACAACGCCTTCTTGGTACAGAACATGTACTACAATGAGGAGAAAGACTTCTATGTGTGCCCGATGGGGCAGCGTCTGGAGCGGGCCGGGACATGGAGCACTGTCTCCGACCTGGGATACAGGTCATCCGTGGCAGTATACCGGGCAAAGAACTGCGCCGGCTGTCCGCTGCGTGGAATGTGCTACAAGGGGAAGTCCGGCAGGCGTACCATTGAAGTGAACCACACTGCGAACGCATTCAAAAGGAAGGCACGGGAACTACTGACCGGAGAGAGAGGCCTGATGCACAGGAGCAGACGTCCGATCGAGCCGGAAGCCGTATTCGGTGACATCAAGTTCAATCACGGCTTCAAGAGGTTCCGTCTCAAGTCAGCCGGAAAGGTCAATGTCGAGTTCGGCCTTGTCGCCCTCGCCCATAACCTCAGAAAATATGCGGCGCATGTCCGCGACGGACTCTTGGGGGTGTCTGACAACTCTCCGTCATTGGGAATGGCATAGCCCAAAAACATGAAAGACGAAAATCAGAGGTATTAGTAAACCAGCCCTTCCCGGAGACTTCCTGCTCCGGTAAAAAGTAATGTGGTCATCTTTTTCTATAATAAAACAAAGAGACCGCCCAAAATCTCTTTTGGGTCGGCCTCAAATCCTTTTCCTTCATCGTCGCATTCCACCGCTATATTCGGCCTCCTGCTGTTCCTCCCTGTATTCTTCCAGGTCGTTCAGTTGCTCATTCACGCCCTGGAGATTGGCATCCAGTGTCATGTTGTGGTCATAAGGGTAATGATGCTTCACGGTCATGCCCGCGTTGGTCATCGTCCCCACATCCAGCGAGTCCCTGTCCCTGTTGTAATTGACATGCAGCACGTCACCGTTCGGCATTTCGAAGACCGGCATCTTGTGCCGCGTCATTTCCGCAAACTGTTCTGCAGCCATTTCCCTCGCCAATGCCTTCACATCCTCGCTGGCCCTGTCAACTCCATATCTTCGGATATGGTCTCGTACTTCCTGTTCGGTGTATTTCAGCATCACGTCATAAGTTCCTCCTACACTACCGTTATACACGACAGCGAAATGCTGGTCTTCAATCAGCAGGTCATCGCCACGGTTCTGCAAAGGAGAGGCATAGGTGTACTGTTCATCCATTCCGTTCCCGTCGTAATACTCTTTCGCAAGAGTGAGCAGCCCGTTGTAGTCCCCTTTGTCTTTCAGTGCGTCAAGTCGGTTGGTATCGTCCGCCATTTGCAGATAGGCTACAGAAGCATAATATACCTTTTCCTTCGGGGTTTCCGTCCGTTCCTGATTTTCGGTCTTTTCCCTTTCTATATCCCTGGCTATCTGGTCTATTTTCTGCGTGATCATGGATGATGCCTTCTTCACGTCCATAAGTACGGTCTTAATGTACTGGGGTGACTCCTTCAGGTTATCCAGCCACGATTTCAGATACGGACAACTGTCCTCTTTTATATGTTTGGCCATTCCGTAGCGTTGGGAGATCAATGCACCGCACAATTCGGCCACAAGTTCTTCATCGCTATACTCCTTTGAACCGAAGGAGGTCGGTTGGAAACGGTTTAGCACACCTTCCGCACCAGTTGAATGTCCCATCTCATGGAACAGTGTTCCGTAGAATGCTTCCCCGTCCTTGAACTGCACCTTCTCTGGTACGGTGATTTCATTCTTGCTAATCGAATAAAAGGCATCATCCTGATGTTTCACGTTGATGGGACATATCCATAGATTGTCGCGTATCATCCTCTCCACCGGTTCGAAGCTGAACATTTCACCTTCATGGACGAATGGACGGCCGTTTTCCTTTTCCAGCTTCTCCCACAGTTCAGGACGAGCCTCTTTCAGATTCGTCTGGGCGACGTTGAACACGCGGAATACCTGCATCTTGGGATACACGTTATACTCTTTCTTTTCGTCCTCGGACAAGTTTTTGTAATCGTCATACTTGATCTTCTCCTTGGTCTCCTTGTGGATGCAGGTAAATGTGGTCAGCATGACGGGAAACGATTTCTCGCCTTTCAGTACCGATACCCTCGGCAGTTCCTCGCCGTTCTTGCCCGGTTTGTTCAGTCTCTGCACGCAATCAAATGTGCAGAATCTCGGAATAGTGTATCCTTCCTTTTCGCAGTGCAGCATGAGCATAAGCGCATTCATACCATTGTATTCGCGTCCGGACAGATTGCGTGGCCACTGAAGGCTGCCCTCGGTGAACCAGGGCTTCTTCCAGTCCTTGCTGATAGTCTCCAGCTTTTCAATCATCATTTCCGCAAAGAGGTCGAGAGCCTTGTCTTCGCTGTTCGGCCCATCTGTATTTTGTCTCCTGTAGCCTGCCATAACCGTTACTGATTGGAGTTAGACGAATCTGCGACACATTGTGTAAGTTCCTCTACACGGCAGGATACATTAGGCTTACCGTTATGGACAGTCAGGCCCATCTCGCCCTTGGCATCGATCTTCACACCAGGCTGGAGCCATTCTTCACGCTGCCTGTTGAAGCAGAAGAAACGTACCCATTGGTACTCAAAGCCGTCAGCGACTTTCTCCGTGCTGAATGCCGAGAACATCGTGTAGGACTGGTCTTTCTTGTCCTTCTTTTCCTCGATGTTCTTTCCGACCTTTCCACAGAAAACCATCTCTCCTTTGAGAGTATTGGCCGCATCGGCAGCCACATCGCGGATCTCGTTTGCGAAAAGGTTGAAATAGGTCCTGTCGCCCCTGTGCTTCAGGTACATCGTACCGTCAATCTCGACACGTGAGCCTTTCCTGTAGCAGGAGGCTTCCTCCTGACCGCCATCTTTGCTCACATCGATCTCGACAGGCTTTTCCTGACCGTCAGTTGCAGGAACCATTATCTGGAGAGGGAACGTAAAAAACGGTTTTCCCTCCTTGTTTGTGCGTGTAGTAGCATCGCGGTTGATAATACCGCATACAGTAACATTACATTTAATCATAACTCGTTTTGTTTTTAGAATGGTACATATCATCCGGCAAATGCTGGTTATATTGATGTTGAAGGTCTGAGAGCATATTCTAATCGGGCGCACGGATCATTGCCCAGACAAGCCATCCGGCAACGAGCAGCTGCACTCCCACGATAAGGAATGTTGCCGTCAAGCCAAACAGCTTGTAGCAGGACAGGACATACAAAGCCAGGTAGGATAATCCTGCCAGATACTTGCATAGCTGTATCATCACGCATTTTATCATATCGCCATGCTTCATCTTTTCAGATTTTCCGTTTGTCCTCGCTGCTCGGACATGCCCTGTTCGAAATTCTGTGAAGCCATTTCCGAAAGGATGGCAGTATTCAGCAATCCCGTCACGCGCATCCGCTTGGCTTCATCCGTAAGGCTACTGTTGTTCAGCACGGCCGACAGCCGGCTCAATTCTGCGGAACTCAACTCGCGCGATATATGCTGTTCGCCGTTATCCGCCTGAAGGACGGCTTTCCCGTTCTCTTTCACGGTCAGACTACAGCTTTTCATGTCAGGCAGCAGTGGTTTCAAGTCGATCTTTCCGCTATCCATGGCCCCCGAAACGGCGGCTTTCTGCTCTTCCTCGTTCTTGCTGTCAATCTGAACGGCCAGCACCATCAGTGAGGTAAAGGCCGTCATGGCCATCTCCATGACAGGGTCATTGCATCCGGACATGCCGACGCCACTGTCCTCCGAGGACAGCAGCTTTTTCATCCAGTCTTCGGTAGAAAGAGGTTTCTCGATTTTGGGTTCTTCCGTACTATGGTATTTCGCGAGCAGGTCATTGCCGTTGTACAGCACCTGCTGCTTGATATTGCCTTTCTGCGCAATCTCAGCCAGATATGCAGCCGGGTCGATGTCACGGCGCGTCCCGTCCGAATGGATGTTCACCACCCCGAAATGCAGGTGTTCTCCCGTGGTCCGTGTCCCCGTGTTGCCCGAGGTTCCAAGGCGTTGTCCTGCCTTGACACTGTCTCCCGCCTTGACTGCGATATCGCCAAGGTGCATATAGGTACACTGCACCTTGCTGCCGTCTTTCCGGCTGTATTCCACGGTCACGGACTGCCCGCTACCGCTTCCTTTCACGGAGACGACCTTGCCTCCGTTTTCCGTGGCGAGGACAGCATCCCCGTCACACCGGATATCCATGCCTTTGTGGACTTTCTCGCCACCGTTGGCCATGCGGCCGTCCACACCGAACGGGGTGGTGACAAAAAGGAAATCCTTCCTTTCGACCGGAAAGGAATAGGCCGTGCTTTCAGATTCTCCCAAAGGGTTTTCCTCCACGCCGAAATGCCGTCCCTGTGCCGCCATCTCCTGCATGACCTGACGGTCATATCTGTCAAGGCCGTTCTGCTCGATGATTTTCTGCAGGTTGGCGGCATAGCCGCTTCCCGTGGCATATCCGGCCCGGGCGATGCCTTCCGTCCACCCCTTGTAGTCGTCTGGCGACAGATTGAAGCAGGTGGCATAGCGGCTGTTTTCTTTCAGGAAACGGGAGTGGTGCTCGTAGGAGTCGCCCACGGAGTCATAGCTGCAGAACTTCTCGTCCGGTCTGTCATCCGAATACAGGGCGTACCGTCCGCCTTCGTCAATCCATGACGGCGTGGCCTTGATGCCGAAATGGTTGTTCTCGTTCTGTGCCAGTTGGCTCTGGCCGTTGCTGCTTTCCAGTATGCCTTGTGCCAGCGTCACGGAGGCGGGAATCCCGTACCGCCGCATCTGTTCCATCGCATATCCGGCATATTTCTCTGCGTATTCTTGATTTTTGCTCATTTCTTATAAATCTTCATCGTTTCATTCCTGTTTTCTGTTCTTCCTGTTCACTCTGTTCCGGCTTCCTTTCGGCTGATGCCGCTGTTTCCACGGAATTGTCCCGTGCCTGTCCTTTGCGCAGCACATCGGCAAAGAGAGCGGCCGCCAGGTTCAGCTTGTAATCGTCCCTGTCCTCGGCAAGCCACATCCGCTGCCATTGCTGTTGCGTGACGCTTCTCGGTTCCGGCCTTCGCCCGTCGATGGTCGCCGCGCACAGGATGCCGTCCTGCTTCGTCTTGAACACACTGACGCGCTGGATCCGGCTCATGTCTATATCCTTCTCCCCGCAACTGAACAGGTCAACCTTCAGGTCGGGTTTTGTTTCCGCAAGGGCGTAATACTTGTGTGCCAGTTCCATGCGCACTTTGTCAATGTTGTTCATCGCCTGTTTGAGGGTGGAGAAAAAACGGTTCACGTCCTCCTTGTCCGGATAGACGCTGTAACCGTTCTCGTTCTCCGGCTTGATGTAGAGTGCCCAGCGGTTCTTGTCGTCCTGTATCATCTGCACCCGGTCGAAACTTACCTCGCAGGCCTGCTTCACCGCAGGAGCTACATCCAACGTGGACAGTTCCTGTATCTCCCAGTTTTTCAGCCGGGCCAGAGATACCTCCTTGCCGGAGAAATAGCTGTCGTCGGGCCTGAATCCCAATGCCCCGTCCGGATTGAAAAACCGTATCTGCTCGAAGCCCTCTTTACGCAAGGCTCTTTCGATGCGGCTCTTGTTCATTCCCGGCACCTCGTTGTCCACTTCCGTCGAAGCACCGGCCGGCAGAACCACATCCGCCGTTTTCGCGGCGTTGTCCCTGACCACAATGATGGTTTTCTTGTCCTTGTCCGGATGTCGGGCTATTTCGTCCGCTATGGCATGGTGTTTCGGAAGTTCCGCCCTCATGTCTGATGTCTGTCTCCGGTTGCGGATGGTGGCGTATTCAATCTTCTCGCCGCGTTCCGCCTTGCGTATCACTTCAAGGGCGTTATTCACGTCGCTTTCGATGGCGGCCATCATGAGCGGATTCTCCTGAAGTTCCCTGTTCCAGTATTCCACCGTCTTCAGACTCTCTTCCGACAGTCTTGCCGGCAGGCCGAGTTCCAGCATCTTGATGCCGGAAGCCACTTCCACAATCAGCCGTTCCTGTTTCAATGCGTCCTCCGAAGGTGCCATGCCGTTTTTCATCACCATGCCTTCACGTGCCAGACGCTGCTGGTGACCGGTGGCGCTGACAATCTGCCGAAGGGTTTCCTGTATATAATCGTGATAGTGGTCGAAATTCCGCTGCCGGGGCATATAGACGGCATCCTTGTCCGTTTCGTAATGGGGCATTCCGCTGCCGTCGTAACGGACGGGGACAAGGCTGTCTTTCATCTTCAGCAGAAAATCATTGAAGCGGATATGCAGCTTCCGGTTGTCCGCTTCCGTATAGCCCCTTTCCGCCACACCGCCGTATTGCCTCAGTGCGGCTTCATAGGATGGTCTGTCCACATCCTGCAGGGTGGTCTGGTCTATGTTGAAGAGGGTGCGCACTTCCCGGTTATGCACGCCTTTGTAATGTTTCCTGTCCTGTTCGTCCAGTCCGAGATAGGCTGTGCGGCTGATGATCTCTTCCGGATTGTTCCGGTTGACATATCTGTTCCAGTTGTAGAAAAGGAAAGGCACGCCCCGCTCATGCTCCCGGACGGACATACCCATCGCTTTGGCTTCATTATAGTGAATGAAAAGATTTGACCCGCAGCCGTTCTTGTCCGAGTGCAAAGCCATGAAAAGGGCATTGAACGGACTGACGGACACGCCGCGCGGATGGAACTTGGGATAGCCTTTGCCGGATGCGTTCAGCCAATACCCGTTTGCGTTCGAGGCTCCGTTCAAGGCTTCGGAAAGCAAGTCTATCTGCTTCCTCTCTGCATTTTTCTCTATGGGTGATTTTTCTTTCATACTCCGTATGCTGTTTTAATGGTCGGTTATTGGATGCCCCGCGTCCGAACGATGGTTTCAGGACGGTTGTTGTCGTAATTCTGGGAAGCCATCTGATTCATCCGGTCACTTTGGGCAAGCACGGCGTTGGCCAGCGTGTTC
>OKSP01000585.1_pt1 | contig 19969 bp, 19 predicted proteins | sample 2434041 | NCBI WGS metagenome assembly OKSP01 (sample SAMEA3879593, study PRJEB24766) | human gut metagenome | biome: human-associated habitat; feature: feces | place: USA | collected 1985/1987
TAGCTGCAACGCGGTTTTCGTTTTGTATAAATATAATATGTATTTTTTTCGAGGAATGGTTGCCGGTCGTTTTCGATTAGCCGGTTATGAGGTTATGGATGAAAATTATGATTTCCCATTGATTCCTCCGTATCCATTCTACTACTCTCTCTTTGTTGCAGTTTATTTTTACCGGGCAGCGTTGGCTGAGCAGAACCGTTTTGTCGGTTAGTCCCATATGCAGCGATCCGACTTTCATACAAGGATATATGATTTTCAGACGGTTATTTTGCGTTTGTATGCACCGGTATTCGGAGGAAACAGCTATGAAAACGACAAATTTTTGTCGTTTTTGTGTATATTCTTTATACATTTGGAACCGATTTTAGACACAATTATTTCGATTGTGACAAAAAAGTGACTATTTGTACGAAATTTGTGTTCTTCAGACGTATTAAAGTGTTGAAAATATGGACAAGCAAAAGATATTCGTTGTCGATGACAAGGACATGATCGGCAAAATCATCATGGCCTGCCTGGGGCGGGACTACGACTGTCGCTATTTCGACAGTCCGAAGCCTGTACTCGAGCAGATGGAGGCCGGAGATTTGCCCGATCTGATTATTTCGGATATCCGTATGCCCGACATGCGGGGAGATGAATTTCTCCATGCCGTCAAGAGTGACGAGCGGTTCCGGCATATCCGGATGGTTATGTTATCGAGCGAAGACAGTACTTCGGAGCGTATTCAGTTGTTGCAGGACGGAGCTGAAGACTATATCGTCAAACCCTTCAACCCGATGGAACTGAAGGTCCGCATCGAAAAGTTCTTGAAGTGAATCGCCTCCGAATCGGGTGCAGATCGTCCGTGTAAATTCGGTTCCGCGTCGGGATACGCGCTGTTTTTCGGCCATAGTCGGCTGTCGTTCCTTGCCTTCGATACGGTTGCCGTTTCGGAAAATTTCTTCGTACTCCGATGAAATCTGTTAGCGGTTATCTACCTCGCTTGTGTGTCACAAGGTCTGTTTTATGGAAAATCTCACGGTCAATCCTGAAAATTATAAGATATTGGTCGTCGATGACATTGCGACCAATATCTTGTTGTTGAAAGCGATATTGGGCAGGGCGAAATACCGGATCGTGACTGCGACGGGCGGCCGCGAAGCGCTCGAAAAGGTCGAAAGCGAATCTCCGGACCTGATTCTGCTGGATATCATGATGCCGGACATGAACGGTTATGAGGTGATCGAGCGGCTCAAGGCCGACGAGCGATTCTGCCGGATTCCCGTGATTTTTCTCTCGGCGCTCCACGATTCGGAAAACATTGTCAAAGGGTTCAAGATGGGGGCCAGCGATTACGTGTCGAAGCCTTTCAATCACGAGGAGCTGATTACGCGGGTGGCGCATCATATGTTTATTGCAGAGGCGCAGCGCGTCATCGTGCGGCAGAACGAGGAGCTGCAGGCGACCCTGGCCAGCCGCGACAAGATGTATTCGGTGATCGCCCACGACCTGCGCTCTCCGATCGGAAGCCTCAAGATGCTGTTCAACACCCTGCTCGACAGCCTGGATGCGGAGCGGGTCGGAGCCGGGAACCTCGATATGCTTCGCATGGGCAACGACATTGCCGAAGACACCTTTTCGCTGCTCGACAACCTGCTCAAGTGGACGAAGTGTCAGACCGGGAGGATGCATACGGTGTATCAGGATGTCGATCTGGCCGAAGTCGTACTCTTTTCCTCGAAAATTTCGGAGTCGGTGGCCCGGACCAAAGGAATTGTCGTCGAATACGACATTCCCGCGCCGATTCACGTGCGGTGCGATGTCGATATGGTCAAGACGATCGTCCGCAACTTGTTGAGCAATGCGATCAAATACAGCCCGGAAGGAGGAGGGAAGATTATCGTTTCCACGGCCGAAACCCCGACCCACGCCGTTGTCCGGGTGCGTGATTTCGGAGTCGGCATCAAGCCCGAAGACCTGAATAAAGTGCTCGATCCTGCGATGTATTTCACCACTTACGGGACCGGAAAAGAGGAGGGGTCGGGACTGGGGTTGCAGCTTTGCCTGGACCTGGTGCATCGCAACGGCGGCGAGATGACCGTGGAGTCGGTCTATGGCGAAGGGGCGACCTTCAGCTTCACGATCGCCAAATCTCCTGCGGACGAACGACCCGCCTCGGCCGGGGAGCCGGTTTGATGTTTAATCTCTGTTTTTTCGCTTCGGGGTCCGGTTCGGCCCTTTTTTGTTGCGGGCGGGTTGCCGCTGGCCGAACCACTCTTCGAACCAGTTTTCGGGGAGTTCGGAAGCTCTCTTCGCAGCGGTTTTCTCCGGTGTGGACGTTTTGCTGCTCGCCTTGACTGTCGTTGCGGGTTTCTTCCCGGCTTTCGTGCCGGACGTTTTTGGGCTGCGGACGGATTTCCGATGTCCGTTCCGATCGTCGGGCGCACCGAAAGCCTCCTGCACGGAGGAGTCTTGGCGATAGGATTCCCGGCTTTCGGGTTTCCGGCCGGTTTTACGTCCGGATCGGGTGTCGGACTCCCTGCGGCGGTGGGATTGTCTTCCGCCGGATGTGCGGGCCGAAGGGCTGTCTTTCGATATTTCCGCGATGGGACGTCCGTGCGAGAGCTTATTCAAAGCCCTGACGACTTTTTCGGCTCGGTCGAAGGGAACCGTTGCGAACGAGAAGTCCTCCATGACCCGTACGTCGTCGATATCGTGGTCGGAGAGTCCGCACTCCTGTTTGAGGAGCCGGACCGTCTTGCGGGTATCGTAGCCGTCGCGGGCGCCGAAGGCGAGGAAGATCCGGGCCTTGCCCTTGCGATCGACGTCGATCGAACGGATTTCGGGATAGCTGCTCTCGCTCAGCTCGTTCTTGAACGCCAGGCGCAGCAGGGCGCTCAGGGCCACTTCGGGCGGATAATTCTCCAGTAGTTCGGCTGCCATCCCCGTACATTCGCCGTAACTTTCGCTCTCGACGATGGCGTCCAGATCTTCCTTGATCTTGTTGCGCTTGGTGGCGATGATGTCGGCCGGCGTGGGGAGCTGTTCCAACTTGATGTCGGCCTTGATCGTCCGCTTCAGGAACCCGAATTTGCGCATCTCGGAGGGCGAGATGAAGGTGATGGCCGTTCCCTGGTTGCCGGCGCGGCCCGTGCGTCCGATGCGGTGGACGTAGCTGTCGGAGTCCTGCGGCAGCGAGTAGTTGATTACGTGCGTGAGGTTGCTTACGTCGATGCCCCGGGCCGCCACGTCCGTAGCCACCAGGATATTGACCTGTTTTTTCTTGAATTTGCCCAGGATCTTCTCGCGCTGGGTCTGCGAAATGTCGCCGTGAAGGACTTCGGCCGCATAGCCGCGTTCCAGGAGTTTGGCCACGATCTCGTCCGCGCCCGTTCGGGTGCGGGAGAAGACGATGCCGTAGAACTCGGGTTCGACGTCGATGATGCGGGTCAGGGCGTCGAACTTGTCGGCCTCGCGTACCTCGAAATAGATTTGTTCCGTGAGGTCGGCCGTGATTTGCTTGTGTTCCACGCGCACGATCTCCGTGTCGCGCATGTAGGTTTTCGAAAGCCGGATGATGCGCTCGGGCATCGTGGCCGAGAAGAGCAGCACGCGCCGCTCGTCGCTGGTGTGGCTCATGATCTCTTCGACGTCCTCCACGAAGCCCATGTTGAGCATCTCGTCGGCTTCGTCGAGCACGAGGTAACGGACGTTTTCCAGTTTCATCGTGCCGCGGCGGATGTGGTCGAGCACGCGCCCCGGTGTCCCGACGACGATGTCGATGCCTTTGGCAAGGCGCCGCAACTGTTCGCTCATCGCCGCACCGCCGTAGATGGCCGTGATCGAGAGCCGCTTTTCGCGGTTGTAGGAGAGCAGTTCTTCGGCCGCCTGGAGTGCGAGTTCGCGTGTCGGTACGAGGATGATGGCCTGTATCGGCCCGCGGGCGGGTTCGAGGGTCTGGAGTATCGGCAGTCCGTAGGCTGCGGTTTTGCCCGTGCCGGTCTGCGATTGCGCGATGATGTCGTTGGGTTTTGTGAGCAGGTGGGGGATGGTGAGCTTCTGGATTGCGGTGGGCGTCTCGAATCCCTTGGCGCGTACGGCTTCGAGCATCTGCTCGGAAAGCCCCAGGGCGCTGAAATCGTCTGTAATGGTCATGTGCATGTTTTATTCGGCACAAAGGTACGATAAAAAGCCGAAAAATGTGTAAAACGTGAAAAAACCGTGATTTACAACCCGTGTTTTGGTTCGGGGACATGCCGTTTGCCGAGGTTTGCAGGGCCGGCGGTTCGCCCGTTTCAAATATTTTTGTTATATTTGCCCGAATTTTTAATCTAAATAGGATGGCATACAATTTATTGAAAGGCAAGAAGGGCCTTATTTTCGGAGCACTCAACGAGCAGTCGATCGCATGGAAAGTGGCGGAACGCGCCGTTGAAGAAGGGGCCGAAATCGTCCTTACGAATACTGCCGTATCTATTCGCATGGGTACAATCGGCCGGTTGGCTGAAAAATGCAATACGATCGTCGTCCCGGCCGACGCTACGAGCGTCGAAGACCTGGAAAACCTAATCGACAAGACGATGGAACATTTCGGGGGCAAGTTCGACTTCATGCTCCACTCGATCGGCATGTCGCCCAACGTCCGCAAGGGGCGCACATACGACGACCTGGATTACGATTACCTCTCCAAGACGCTCGACATTTCGGCGATCTCGTTCCACAAGGCGATCCAGGTGGCCCGCAAGAAGGACGCCATCAACGACTGGGGGTCGATCGTGGCGCTCTCGTATATCGCGGCGCAGCGTACGCTCTACGGTTATAACGACATGGCCGATGCCAAGGCGTTGCTGGAGTCGATCGCCCGCAGTTTCGGGTATATCTACGGCCGTGAGAAGCACGTGCGCATCAATACCGTGTCGCAGTCGCCGACGCCGACCACGGCCGGAAGCGGCGTGCTGGGGATGGGCGACCTGCTGAATTTCGCCGAGAACATGTCGCCACTGGGCAATGCCTCGGCCAACGACTGCGCCGACTATGTGCTGACGCTTTTCTCGGATCTTACGCGCAAGGTGACGATGCAGAACCTCTACCACGACGGCGGTTTTTCGTCGATGGGTATGAGCCGCCGCGCCATGAAGACCTATGAAAAGGGGATGCGTTTCGAAGACGTGCACCAAAACCAGTACCCGTTCGGCGAGGAGGGGAAATAACGCCCGTAGGATCCCGCAGAATATAAGGCCCGTGGGCCGTGAGGTTTACGGAGAACCGCTCTTTGGAGCCGGCAGCAGGATATTCGTTATCCGGCAGCCGGCTCCTCGCAATTCAGGCCGGGGGGCGGTTCCTGCCGGCACCGGTTGCATACGGCGGGGGATATAAATTCCTATTTCGTCCGGGGCGGTTGGGCGGGATGTACCGGGGAGCCCGTTGCGTTTTGTTTGGCGGCTTCGAGTATCTCGACGACGGTCACGTTGTTTTCGAGCGCCGAGAGGTCGTACGGCGCCATCGTTATTTCTCCACGAACCAGTGCGGCAAGGTAACGGAACGAATCGTCGTAAGGAGCCGGCAGCCGTTGCGGGGCGAGGTGCGTTTCCCTGCCGCCGGTGTACAGGCGCATGTCGGTCGCGGTGTCCTGGTAGATATATCCGCGGCTGCCGTAGATATGCATGTCCTTGCGGTTCATGGGCCAGTTCCACGATGCCATTATCTCTACGGTCGCCGTCGGGTATTCGAGCACTATCGTGGCGTCGTCGTCCACCTTCGGGTAAATGTGCGGCTTCTGTTGTTTGAGCACGCCGGAAACCTTCAGCGGCTTTTCGCCGAGGAACATCTTGGTGGCGAGGTTGGCGCCATAGCATCCGAAATCCATGACTGCGCCGCCGCCGTTCAGTTTCGGGTCGGTCAGCCATGCCAGGAACTCGGTGCCGCACCCGATCTCGACGGGCCCCTGATGCCCGTCGAAAATATTCATTCGGGTGATTTCGCCTATTACGCCCGCCCGTACGAGCCGGAACGCCTCGTCGTTGGTGGCGTACCATGTGGTTTCGTAGTTCGTCATTACGATGATGCCGTAGCGGCGGGCCAGGTCGGCGATGCGGTGTGCATGCTCGACGCTGACCGCCAGCGGTTTCTCTACCATTACGTGGATGCCCCTCGGGGCGCATGCTTCCACCACCTGCAGGTGGTCGTAGACTGGCCCGAACGCCACTACGGCTTCGGGTTGCGTCTGGTCGAGCATTCGGTCGAGGTCGGCATAGAACAGCGCCCCGTCGACTTTGTCGTGCAGGTGCGTGGCGGCACGGAGACTGTCGTTTGCCTCCCATACGCCCACGACCGTGAAATCTCCGCGGTGGGCTTTGCTTATCACTTCGTGGATATGCCCGTGCGACACTCCCGCAACACCTATGCGGAGCGGTTCGGCAGCCCGGAGGGCGGCCGGTGCGCACAGGACGGCCGCCATTATCAATATGCTGGTTTTCATGCTCTCCTTTTATTGTTCCCACGCAGGGATCGCCGCCTGCCATTTGCCGATGCGGGCTGCGGGTTTTTTATTCGGGCGGTTCCGTGTCCCGGCCGGGTTCAGTATTGGTGGTCGTCCCCGCGTATTTCCTCGCGGGTGATCGGCTTGCGGTTCATCGCCCGCCATGCGTACCAGATGTAGGCTGCGACGAAGGGGATCAGCAGCGAGACGATCGACATCACCTTGAGCGTGAAGAGGCTCGACGAGGAGTTGTAAATCGTCAGCGACGACTGCATGTCGGCCAGCGACGGGTAATAGGCCGTGTCGTTCCATCCGGCGCAGAGCAGCAGCGCCAATACCGTCAGTACCGTACCCGCACCGCCGAACCAGATGGCGTTGCGCCGGCCGCGCCAGCCCAGTCCGATGCTCCACAGCACCGCCACTACGCCGAGGAGCAGCACCACGGCGAGGTAAGGCATCTCGATGAAGTTGTGCAGGTATTTGTACGGCTCGATGGAGATCCGGCCTGCGGCATCGACCGCCCGGCCGTCGGCGAAGAGCAGCATGCCGAGCCACGCTACGAAGAAAAGTACGAAACAGACTGCCGCGGGGATCATCCGCCGGCGGGCACGTTCGTGGATGGTCTTGTCGTCGATGTTATTCATGAAATACTGGCAGGCCAGCGTTGCGGCGAGGAATGTCACGGCAATGCCCAGAAAGACGTTCGAGACATCCGTAAGCGCTTCCAGTCCGTGCCACGGGGTTGTCCACTGCGAGATCACCGTTGCGCTGCCGCTTCCGGCGCCGTTGGCCAGGTTGAGGCGGTCGACCGTAAAATTCGCGCCCGTGAAAAGTGTCCCGACGGCCGTGCCCAGCAGCAGCGGCCCGGCGATGCCGTTGATCATCAGGAATACGTTGAATGTCTTTTCGCCGAAGACGTTGCCCGGTTTGCGGCGGTATTCGTAGGCCACGGCCTGGATGACGAACACCAGCAGGATCGCCATCCATACATAGAACGCGCCGCCGAACGACGTGGAGTAGAAGAGCGGGAACGAGGCGAAGAATGCGCCGCCGAAGGTCACGAGCGTCGTGAAAGTGAATTCCCATTTGCGGCCCAGCGAGTTGACCAGCATGTTACGTTCCTCTTCGGTCTTGCCGATGTCGTAGAGCAGCCCCTGTCCGCCCTGCACGAAGAGCAGGAAGACCAGCAGCGCCCCCAGCAGGGAGATGATCAGCCACCAATAGTGTTGCAAGAGTGTTAGGGTATCCATAGTCGTTTATTGTTTTTCGTTTTCGGGCCCGATTTTGATCTGGCGGAACATGATGCTCAGTTCGGCGATCAGCAACGCCGTGAAGAGTGCGAGGAAGATGAAGAAGGTGGCCGATACCGACCCGGGGCCGATCTTCGAGGCCGCGATGCCCACGGGCATCAGATCCTGGATGGCCCACGGCTGGCGTCCGACCTCGGCCAGCACCCAGCCGGCCTGCGAAGCGAGGTAGGCCAGCGGGATCGACCATACGGCGACCCGCAGCAGCCAGCGCTTGTCCGCCAGTTTATCCTTGCGGTTGAGCCACCAGATGACGCCCAGCAGCAGGATGAAGAAGCACCCGGCACCGACCATCACACGGAACGAGTAGAAGAGCAGCGGTACGTTGGGGACGATCTGCTGCGGGGTGTCGAGGTAGCCGTACCCGAAATAGGCGAAATATTCGCGCAGGAACTCCTCGCCTTCGGGCTTCGAGGGGTCGAACTTGGCGGTGATTTGGTCGATCACCGCCTGGTCGCCGGCCTCGAGTGCCGCCCGGTAACGGGCCAGTTCACCCACGGCGACGCGGCCCCGCTCCATCTTCTCCGCGGCCGACATCACGCCGTATTCCTCGTTGCCGTTCACCAGGTCGTTGATGCCCGCCACATAGGCGTCGGCGTCGCGGAAACTCATGATCGAGAGCAGTTTCGGGATGTCGATCTTGAAATAGAATGCGTCCTCGTTCGAGGTGCGTTCCGCCTCCGGCCTTACGATGCCGATGGCCGTCAGGGGCGCACCCTGCTGTCCGTCGTAGAGCGCCTCCATGGCCGCGAGTTTCATCGGCTGCACGCGGGCGATGACGGCGCCCGACTTGTCGCCCGTCATCGCCGTGACGAGCGCGAATACGAAGCCGAAGGCCGAGGCGATGGCGATGCTCTTGCGGGCCATCTTCTGTTCGCGGTGCCGGAGCAGGTACCAGGCGCTGACGCCCACGACGAACAGTGCTGCCAGCACGAACGACGAGGTGATGGTGTGGAAGAACTTGTTCATCGCCACGGGCGAGAAGAGTACCTCCCAGAACGAGGTCATTTCGTTGCGTACGGTTTCGAGGTTGAACGTACATCCCACGGGGTGCTGCATCCAGGCGTTGGCGACCAGGATCCACAGTGCCGAGAGGTTTGCGCCGATGGCCGTGAGCCATGTCGCCGTGAGGTGGAAGCCTTTCGAGACCTTGTTCCAGCCGAAGAACATGATGGCGATGAAGGTGCTCTCCATGAAGAAGGCCATGATGCCCTCGACGGCCAGCGGGGCACCGAAGATGTCGCCCACGAAATGCGAGTAGTTCGACCAGTTGGTGCCGAACTCGAATTCGAGGATGATGCCCGTTGCCACGCCGATGGCGAAGTTGATGCCGAACAGGCGCATCCAGAATTTGGTCGTGCGCTTCCAGAACGGGTCGCCCGTGCGGACGTAAAGGGTCTCCATGATGGCGATGATGAACCCCAGCCCCAGCGTGAGCGGGACGAAAAGCCAGTGGTAAATGGCCGTCATGGCGAATTGCGCACGCGACCAGTCGACTGTTTGTAGATAATCCGATAACATAAGCGATGGTTATTTGTCGGGGGTTAGTTCTTTCATGACCGAACGGCTGCGCTCTTCGGGGCTCTGCCCGGCCAGGAAATCGGGAAAAAAGAATACCTTGAGGATTGCGAACAGGATGAACAGCTTGACCAGGATGATGGCCCACAGGGTTTTGCCTACGGTCATGCTCCGGAACCCGTCGAGGTAGAACCGGAAGATCTTTTTGATTGTCTGTGCCGCCATATCCGTCGCTATGTTTTACCAAAATTAGATAAAATTTCGGAAATAAAAAACAATGCGCCCCGAAAAGTCGCACTCGCATATCTTCCGGTCGGAAATGGTTATCCCCGGTACCGGGTGTGCGGATATGTGGTAAGTTTTTCGTATTTTTGCCGTCCGTATGGTTAATGGGAATCCGGAATCGGGAAAGAACGCGGTGAAGCTGCCTTCGCCGTGGGTGTCGGTGCTGCCGCTCGCGGTGCTGACGCTGCTGCTTTACGTGGTCATCCGCTGTTTCGGCGGGGACGCGATCAACGGCGGCAGCCAGATCGCGCTGCTGTCGGCTACGTCGGTCTGCGTCATGCTGGCCATCGGCATCTACCGCTGTAAATGGGCGGTCTTGGAAGAGGCGATCATCGACAATATCCGGGCTTCGGCTTCGGCAATCATCATCCTGCTGCTGATCGGCGCCATTGCCGGGTCGTGGATGGTGAGCGGTGTGGTGCCGACGATGATCTATTACGGGCTGAAGATCCTGCACCCCTCGTTCTTCCTGGTCGCCTCGTGTGCCATTTGTGCGGGCGTGTCGCTGATGACCGGCAGTTCGTGGACGACGATCGCCACGATCGGCGTGGCGCTGATGGGCATCGGGCAGGCCATGGGTTTCCCCGAGGGGTGGATCGCGGGGGCGATCATCTCCGGCGCTTACTTCGGCGACAAGATCTCGCTCCTGTCCGATACTACGGTGCTCGCGTCGTCGACCGTCGGGGTTCCGATTTTCACGCACATACGTTACATGTTGTATACGACCGTCCCGTCGTTCGTCATCGCGCTGGCGGTTTTCGTCATCGCGGGGCTGACGCTCGATCATACGGGCGGCACGCATGCCGGGATGTATGCCGAGTCGTTGCGCGGGACGTTCCGCATCACGCCCTGGTTGCTGGCGGTGCCCGTGGCGACGGGCGTGCTGATCGTGCGCAAACTCCCGGCCATCGTGACGCTCTTCTGCGCCGCGGTTTTCGCCTGCATAGCCATGCTGCTGGCGCAGCCCGAACTGGTGGCGAAGGTGGCCGGAGTCGGAGGGCTGGATTTCATGTCGGGGTTCAAGGGCGTGCTGATGAGCTGCTTCGGCCCGACGGCGATCCCTACCGGAAGCCCGCAGCTGGACGAGCTGGTTGCGACGCGCGGCATGGCGGGCATGCTCAATACCGTATGGCTCATCATCTGCGCCATGTGCTTCGGCGGCGTGATGACCGGCAGCGGGATGCTGGGGGCGCTGACCTCCGTTTTCCTGCGCTTCGTACGCCGTGCCTTCTCGGCCGTGGCTTCGACCGTCGGCGCGGGCATCTTCTTCAACCTCTGCACCGCCGACCAGTATATCTCGATCATCCTTTCGGGGCGCCTTTTCCGGGAACTTTATGCGGAGCGGGGGCTCGAACCGCGGCTGTTGAGCCGCTCGGTCGAGGATTCGGCCACGGTCTGTTCCGTGCTGGTGCCGTGGAACTCGTGCGGCATGACGCAGGCCACCGTGCTGGGTGTTTCCACATTCGTCTACATGCCTTACTGTATTTTCAATATTGTCAGTCCCCTGATGTCGCTGATGGTGGCGGCCATCGGGTGGAAGATCAAAAGAGCCGCAGGTAGTGCGGCGCATCCGCATTAAATTATGGAATATAAGATGGATACCGGACTTGTGATATTCGACCTCGATGGCACGCTGCTCAATACGATCGGCGACCTGGCTGTCGCATGCAATGCCGTGCTGGCCATGCGCGGCCTGCCGCAGCATACCTATGACGAATACTGCCATTTCGTGGGCAACGGCATCATGCGGCTCGTGGAGCGGGCGTTGCCCGAAGAGCTCCGCACGCCTTATACGGTCGCGGCCGTGCGCGCGGATTTCGTGAAATATTATACCGAGCATATCGACGTTTATACGAAACCCTACGAAGGAATTCCGGAACTGGTTGCGGAGATCGCGCGGCGAGGTATCCGTATCGCCGTGGCATCCAACAAGTTCCAGGCTGGAACGGAAAAACTGATCCGGTTGTTTTTCCCCGGTGTCGAATTCGCCGCGGTCTTCGGCCAGCGCGAGGGCGTGCCGCTCAAGCCCGACCCCGCGGTGGTGGGGGAGATACTTGCGCTTACGGGCGTGGCGAAGGAGCGGGTGCTCTATGTCGGCGACTCGGGCGTGGACATGCAGACAGCCGCGGCCGCCGGTGTCCGCTCGGTCGGAGTGACGTGGGGGTTCCGTGAGCGCGCCGAACTCGAGGAGGCCGGGGCGCGGCACATCGTCGACAGCCCGGCCGGGATATTGGAGCTGTTATAGTCCGGGGGCTCTCTGTTTGCCCGGCTGTCCGGATCCTTTTGAGGATTCTTCCGAATTTTATGCTGAAAATGTAAATTTTTCCCGAAAATTGCATTAATCCGGGAAAAAGATGTATATTTGTTCCCGAGTAGTAACATATGGCGAAGAACAACAATACCGAACGTGACCGGGATGCTACCGAACAGCGTATGCTGAAGGCGGTGGGCGAGATGATCCGCAGGGATGGCTTCGAGAAACTCGGGGTCAATGCCGTCGCGGCGCATTGCGGAGTCTCGAAAATACTTATCTACCGCTATTTCGGTTCGCTGGACGGACTGCTGACCGCCTATATCCGGCAGCACGATTTCTGGATCAATTTTCCGCTCGACATTCCCGGCCGCGCGCATTTGCCCGAATTCCTGAAAAAGACGTTCCGCACGATGATCGGGCGTTTGCACGGCGACCCTACGCTGAGGCGCCTGTACCGCTGGGAGTTGTCCTCGAAGAACGAACTCGTGGCGGCGCTCCGCAGGCAGCGCGAGCAGGCCGGGCTGGAGTTGATCGCCCGGGTGTCGCGGAAAACCGGGCTGCCCGAGTCGGAGGTGGCCGTGCTGGCTACTTTCCTGACGGCTTCGGTGACCTACCTTGTGCTGTTGGAGGAATATTGCCCGGTTTACAACGGGATTCCGATCGGAGAGGCTGCCGGCTGGGAACAGATCGTCCTCGGGATAGACCTGCTGATTGACAAGACTTTCAAGGAATGACCGGCCCGCGGCCCGGGAAAGAGTGTGTATTTTTTTTACAACAAATGTTACCAATAGGTAACAAATTGAAAACCAAAAACAATGAGAAAGATGGTAATGGCATGGATTTTACCGTTCGTATTGCTTGGTTCCTGCGATAAGGAACTGGTCGAATATGAAAAGGGAAGCGTGGAAATTGTCGTGGAACGGGGCGACGCATGGCTGCATGATTTTCCCCTGTTCCTGGGGATTAAAAGGAAGAACCCGCCGCAGATCGCGGTCTGGATCGAAGATGCGCAGGGGCGCTACCTCTCCACGGTTTATGCGAGTTCCAAAATCGCCACCCAGTCCTGGCTGGCGGCGGGCGGAAACCGCCGCAGGGAGGCGCTGCCTCACTGGTGCCATAGCCGGGGTGTGCAATATGCCGACGGGCTTTACCTGCCGACGAAAAGCGAACCGCTGGCGGACGGCATATCGGGTGCCACGCCGCGCGGCAGTTTCGACCTGAAGCTCTCGCCCGGGGCGGGGCTCGATCGGTTCGTCGTAAAGGTCGAGGTGAACCATTCGACCGATTTCAACGAAACCTATCCCGAATCGGCCAAGGAGGGGGAGCCCGGTTACTCGGGCGGGTGGCACGGGAGCGGCCAGCCGGCCGTGGTCTATGCCGCCGACGTCGACTTGTCGTCGGGCAGGGAGCAGTTCGAAGCCGTGCTGGTAGGCCACAGCAGTCCCGACGGAAGTTCGGGCGGGATAGACCCCGATATTTCGGGGCTCACTTCGGCGCTCCGGATCGTGGAACGCATTACGATCCGTGTCCGATGAAGGGGCGATCCCGAGTATTGGCCGCGGCGCTGTGCGTGCTGCCTTTCCTTGCCACCGAGGTGCCGGCGCAGGAGTTTCCCCGCTTTTCCTGTTCGACGTCCGTAGGGACGGGCTTCGGCCTGACCCGCCCGTCGTCGGTGCCCGTCGTCTGGCGCGTGACGGGTTATTACAATGTGAGCCGCCGTTTTTCGGTCGGTGCCGGAACGGGGGTTTCCTGCTATGAAAAAACGCTCGTGCCGCTCTTTGCCGATGCGAAGTTCCTGCTTACGCGCCGCCGCAGCTTTACGCCCTATGCCGGGTGCGCCGCCGGATATGCTTTCGCACCGCGCAGGGATGCCAACGGGGGACTGCTGCTCAATCCCGAACTGGGGGTGCAGTATGCATTGCGCTGCGGTGTGCATCTGTTCTTCGCGGCGGGCTATGAGTTGCAGCGGCTGGAGCGGCTCCGGAAATACGAAGGCCGCTGGTTCTCCGCCGAATTTGCCGAGCAGCTCAGCCACGGCACCCTCCTGCTGAAGGTCGGGGTGCTGTTCTGAGCCTCGGTCAGCAGTAGGCCTTGACGTCGGCGGGGGTGATGCGCTCCTCGCTGAGTATGATGAGCCGCTCGATGACGTTGCGCAGTTCGCGGATATTGCCGCTCCAGGGCATCGTTTGCAGTTCGCTAAGCGCTTCTTCCTCAATGCGTTTTGCCGGGATGTGGTATTCGGCACAAATTGTGTGTATGAAATGGTCGACCAGCAGCGGGATGTCCTGCGCATGTTCGCGCAGCGCCGGGACGCGCACGACGACCACCCCGATGCGGTGGTAGAGGTCTTCGCGGAAATTGCCCTTCCGGATCTCCTCGCGCAGGTTCTTGTTCGTGGCGGCGATTACGCGCACGTTGACCTCGATGTCCTTGTCGCTGCCTACGCGGCTGATCCTGTTTTCCTGAAGCGCCCGCAACACCTTGGCCTGCGCCGCCAGCGACATGTCGCCGATCTCGTCCATGAACAGCGTGCCGCCGTCGGCCTGCTCGAACTTGCCCTTGCGTTGTTTGACGGCCGAGGTGAAGGCTCCGCGTTCGTGGCCGAACAGTTCGCTTTCGATCAGTTCGGAGGGAATGGCCGCGCAGTTGACCTCAACGAACGGCGCTCCGGCCCGGTTGCTTTTGGCGTGGAGCCAGCGGGCGACGAGTTCCTTGCCCGTGCCGTTCTCGCCCGTGATCAGAACGCGGGCGTCGCACGGTGCGACCTTGTCGATCAGACGCCGGACGTGTTGCATTTGCTCGGAAGTGCCTATGATCTCTTCCGTGTGACCTGCCGAGCTGCGTTTCGCTTTGGCTTTTGCCGCCGTGCGCGGCGCTTCGGCTGCCTGTTCGAGTGTTTGCCGGATCGACTGCATCAGGCGGTTTATGTCGATCGGTTTGGTGAGGTAGTCCTGCGCTCCGTTCCGGAGTGCCTTGATAGCCGAATCGACCGTCGCTTCAGAGGAAAGTACGATGAAAGGTACGTCGCTCTCGGGAAGCCTCGTTTCATGATCCGAAATGATCAGATCGAAAGGGATACGTTCGCATAATACGGATGCCGCCGCTTCATTTTCAGCGCTTTCCGCCGCTATTCCTTCAAACTCCAGCCGTTCTCGCAGCGTGTTGCGTATGCTTTTCGATTGATCCAGGATTAAAACTTTTGCCATACCTTGCTTTTGTGATTTTTTTACGTACTTTTGTGACGAAGTTAATATATTATTCGCAGGAATCCAACTTTGTAGATAAAGTTGATTTCAAAGGTGAATTTACGATCGCTTTGAAATTTATATCCGCGAAATCTTTTCAGAATGTTATTGGAACGGTTCGCAATAACAATGCCACCGAACTCCCGCAAAAATTATGCAAAAAAATTATAATTATAAAAGACGGAAGCTTTTTTTGCCCGAATACGGCCGCCATATTCACGAAATGGTCGATTCGCTGATGCAGATCGAAGACCGCCGCGAGCGCAACCGGCAGGCCCGTGCGGTCATCGCCGTTATGGGAAACCTGAATCCCCTGCTGCGGGATACGGCCGACTTCACCCATAAGTTGTGGGATCACCTGTTCATCATGTCCGACTTTCAACTGGATGTGGACTCCCCCTATCCGCAGCCTTCGCGCCAGGAACTTACCACGGTGCCCCGGCGTATGCCTTATTCGTCGGGACATATCGAGTACAAGCATTACGGCAAATATGTCGAACGGATGATCCGGCGTCTGGCCGATGAGAAGAATCCCCAGGTAGTCACGCGGACCGTCGATAACCTGGCGCGTTACATGCGCACCAAGAGCTACGAGTACAATCAGGAACATCCGAGTAACGAGGTTATCATAAAAGACATAAAAAAAATGTCCGGAAATGCGATCCAAATCGACGAAGTGGCTCTCAATAATATCCGAAGCGATTATAAACAGCCCTTTATGGCGCATCCGCAAAAAGGTCAGAAAGGTCAGAAGGGAGCGCAGCAACGGCAGCAGAAGAACCGGAATCAGCATCAGTCGCGCAATTTCAACGGCAAGAACGGGGGCGCACGGCACAATACCTCGAAATAGGGTTCCGTTTTTTGATAAACCATTTTCTCGCAACATGCGCAGCAGATTTTTTATTTCGATCGTTTTTCTGGCAGGGGCGCTCCTGGCGGTTTCCTGTCACTCTTCTACGGTTAAGATTTCGGGTCGTATAGTCGGTTCGGATTGCCGGATGATCTATCTCGAGCAGGTTACTCCGTTGGCGCAGACGCTCATCGATTCGGCGCAACTGGATGAAACCGGGAATTACAAATTGGAATTGTGCGATGTGGACCGTACTCCGGCGCTTTACAACCTAGTCTGCAACGGCGATAAGATTCCCCTGTTCCTGCAGGGCGGAGATCGCTTGACGGTCAGCTCGGTCGGACGTGTGGTGCACAACTATACGGTCGAAGGGTCCGAGGAGTCGGAGTTGCTGCGCCGATTTTATCAGCCGTTCGTGGCCGGGATGCAGCGGCTCGATGCGTTGAGTTCTTCGCCGGAAACTTACAGGATGACCGACGAGGAGATTCGACGGATCGAGTCTGAATATTGGGCCGAATACCGCCGGATCAAACGCGAACAGATCAAGTTCATCGTCGAGCATAAGTCTTCCCTGGCCGGGGTATATGCCTTGTACCAGCGGCTTCCGGGCGAAACTTACCTTTTCAACCTCGACGGAGATGTGATTTACTACCGCATGGTGGCGGAAGCCATCGAGGAGCGTTATCCGGAGTCTTCCTACCTGCCGTTGCTGGCCAGTGAGATCGCCCGCATGGATGCGCGGCAAAATCTGATGTCGAATATCGCCGAAACGAATTTTCCCGATGTCGAGTTGCCCGATATGTTCGGCCGTAAAGTGCGTTTGAGTTCGTTGCAGGGAAAGGTCGTGCTGGTGGATTTCTGGTCGGCCGAATTGGGAAACAGCAACGCCATCAACGCCGAATTGAAGGAGGTTTATGCCGAATATGCCGACCGGGGATTTGAAATTTACCAGATCGGTGTGGATGTTTCGAAAGATATCTGGATCAACGCCGTGCAGGAGCAGCAGCTTCCCTGGATTTCGGTTTGCGATTTCCGGGGACGAAATTCTCCCGCACTGGGGCTTTACAACGTGCAGAAACTGCCTGCTAACTTTTTGATCGATCGTGAGGGTATCGTAGTGGCCCGCGATCTTTACGGTACGGGGTTGCAACGGGCGCTCGAAGCGCAATTCGAATAGGCTATGTATTACTTCGCATCGGACATTCATTTGGGCGCGGGAGGACCGGCTGCGGCCCGTGCGGTCGAGAAACGTTTCGTGGCGTGGCTCGACGAAGTTTCCCGCGATGCCGATGCGGTCTTTATTCTGGGCGACCTTTTCGATTTCTGGTTCGAATACAAACGGGTCGTCCCCAAAGGGTTTGTGCGCGTATTGGGAAAGTTGTGCGAATTGACCGACCGGGGGATTCGGGTGGTTTTCATGACGGGTAATCACGACATGTGGGTTCGTGACTATTTCGAAGCGGAGTGCGGAGTGGAGGTCTATACCTCGCCCCGGATCATGGAGCTTGCCGGCAAACGGGTTTTCCTGGCGCACGGCGACAATATGAAGATCGATCATCTTCCTGTGCTGCGCTTTATGAATGCCGTGTTCCGTTCCAAAACGATCCGTTTCCTTTTTTCATGGCTCGTGCATCCCGACTGGGCGATGCGTTTCGGGCAGTGGTGGAGCGGCAAGTCCCGCAAAAGCCATCTGGTGAGCGAGATGGGCGACCATATTACCGACCCGCTCATCGAATATGCCCGCGAATATGCCGGAGCCGAACGCCCCGATTATTTCATCTTCGGCCATATGCACCAGCCGCGCGACTATTCCGAAGGAAATTTGCGGGTGCTGTGCCTTGGGGAGTGGCACTCCGATCCGGTCTATGCGGTCATCGACTCCGAGGGCAACGCCTCGTTGAAAAAATATTGATTCGACCATGCAACAGTATCTCGATTTGCTCCGTAAGATCCGAAAGGACGGCATTGTGAAGAGCGACCGTACCGGAACCGGTACGCGCAGCATCTTCGGCTACCAGATGCGTTTCGACCTGGAGGCTGGGTTTCCGCTGCTTACCACCAAGAAAGTTTTCCTGAAAGGGGTGATTTACGAACTGCTCTGGTTTTTGCAGGGCGATACCAATATAAAATACCTGTTGGATCACGGGGTCCATATCTGGGACAACGACGCTTACCGCTATTACAACGAACTTTGTGTCCGTCACGGGGTTTTGCCGCTGGAGCGGGAAGCCTTTCTCGATGCCGTGCGGCGGGAAGAGCCTTCGTCGATCGAAGGTTACGGCTTGGGCGATTTGAACCATGTGTACGGGTATCAATGGCGCAGTTGGCCCCGTCCCGACGGAGGGTGCATCGACCAGATCCGGCAGGTGATCGACCAGATCAAACACAGCCCCGATTCGCGGCGGATGCTGGTATCGGCGTGGAACGTGGCCGAGGTGGACGATATGGCGCTGCCGCCCTGCCATGTGCTGTTTCAGTTTTACGTGGCCGGAGGGCGCCTTTCGTGTCAGCTTTACCAGCGGAGCGCCGATACGTTTCTGGGCGTACCGTTCAACATCGCTTCGTACGCGCTGCTGACGATGATGATCGCGCAGGAGTGCGGATTGCGTCCGGGCGATTTCGTCCATACGCTGGGCGATGCGCACCTTTATCTGAACCATGCCGATCAGGTTGCCGAGCAGCTGTCCCGCACGCCCCGGCCGTTGCCGACCCTGCGGCTGAATCCGGCGGTGCGGTCGGTCTTCGATTTCCGTTACGAGGATTTCACGTTGGAGAATTACGATCCCTGGCCGGCGATCAAGGCTCCGATGTCGTTTTAGCTATGCGGGTAATTCTGTATATGCTGTCGGCCGCAGTGCTGATTTTGTCGGCGTCGTGTTCGCATGCGGACAGAGGCGGTAAGGTCGAAACGGAAGTTCCTCGAACCTCGATGGACCCGGAGGGATTGGGCGGCCGGCAGGTGCTGGTATATGAAGGAACTATTCCGGAGGCTTCCGGCGACGGAATAACATGCGTCAGACTTACGATCGAAAGCCGGGAACACAGCGGCGACGGTACGTTCACACTCGAGCGGTTTTATTCGGAAGCCGATGCCCGCCGGAGAGAGGTGTCCGTGAGGCGAGGCCGCAGATATACGTTACGGGGAATTCCTGAAAATGCGGATGCGACCGTCTGGCAGCTCGTGACCGAAGAGGGGGACGAAACGATCAACCTGTTGAAAGAAGGGGGTGATACGCTGACCTTGCTGGATGCGAAACAGCGGATCCTGCCATCCGTATCCGGCTTCGAACTGATATTAAAAAGAAAAAACGATTGATTAGACATGATTGCCATTATCGTCGCAGTGGCCGAAAACGGAGTGATCGGCGGTGACAATCGCCTTTTGTGGCATATTTCCGAAGATTTGAAGCATTTCAAGGCCGTCACTACGGGACATCCGGTGGTGATGGGCCGCAAAACCTATGAGTCGTTGGGACGTCCGCTGCCGGGTCGGCGCAACGTGGTCGTCACGCGACAGAATATTTCGATCGAAGGGTGCGACGTGGTGCATTCGCTCGACGAGGCGCTGGCGCTTTTCCGCCCGGAAGAGAAGGTCTTCGTCATCGGAGGGGCGCAGATCTATGCCCAGGCGCTGCCCCTGTGCGACGAGTTCTACCTGACGCGGGTGTTCCATGCCTACCAGGGCGATACCTGTTTTCCGAGGTGGGATGAACGGGAATGGGAAATTATTGACAGCGAGTCGTTTGCTTCGGGGAAGGAGTTTCCTTACCCCTTTGCGTTCGAACATTACAGACGGCGAAAATAGGTATTTCTACTACTGTACGGTACCTGGGGAATGGATAACTTTGCTGCTGCGAAGTTATCTTTTTTGTATGGGTAAGTATTTCGATATGCTGATGGAAGATGTGCGGATGAGGGAGGGGCTTCATTCGTGCATGAATTGCGGGGTGTGTACGGGTGTCTGCCCGGCGGCGGAGTTTTACAATTACGATCCCCGTCAGATCGTCAATATCGTGCAGACGCAGGACGACGATGCGATCGAGGAGCTTA